>Ga0209780_1003589_pt1 | contig 11651 bp, 5 predicted proteins | sample WorMetexBAHAMAS2_FD_187384 | JGI IMG/M metagenome (GOLD analysis project Ga0209780, IMG submission 187384) | Marine gutless worms symbiont microbial communities from Max Planck institute for Marine Microbiology, Germany - Inanidrilus exumae... | ecosystem: Host-associated > Annelida > Digestive... | reverse complement strand
TATATATATATATATATATATATGTAGACCCAAAGAACCACGTATTAGATGAGGTCATGGGAACGGGCAATATTGGGAGTTGTCCGGCCGTTGAAGAGCATTTGGAGTCCTGCTGCGGTGTACGCAGAAAAAGGGATAATTCAATCTTCAATAACGGCACGACATACGATGCGGCCTTTTGTTAAAATTCTTTGACCATTTGTTGTTGTTGTTATCTTTCCAACGTTCGTTTACATGCTTTCGGTGTGAGAGAACTTTTACGACATAGAAAGATATAAATTGAAATATACGAACTTTGTACGACGTCGACGTTTGCCGAACGATGTCGGCGAAGCTGGCAAACGTCGCTGAGCGGGCATGACTGTCGTGCGCGACAGGTTACGAGGGCGAACAGCTCGGCAAGATAATTCACCGCGTGGCGCGAAGCACCGTCGTCATGTTGGATCGCTGGCACATCGAGTTGAGCGCGCCGTCGCTGTCGACGCCGCCCGCCAGGTCGACGACCGTCACCAATGGCGACGGCTGCAGCGGCGCCGCAGATCCGACGTCGACGGACGGCGACAACGACGACGCCGGAAACAGGAACGAGAACTGGAACTGGAACGAAAAAGGCGACGCGATACCGTGCAACATCATCAACAACTATTTCTCGATCGGCGTTGACGCGTCCATTGCACGACGCTTCCACGTGATGCGCGAAAAACACCCGGAAAAGTTCAACAGTCGGTCTGTCATTCATGTCGGCTCAGTTTGTTATTGTTGTCGTTCTAGCGTCTGTATGAATGCTTCCGATTTAAGAAAACTTCACTTCGTAGAAATGTACGCTGGAAGAACGGAAAATGCCTTTGCGAGTCGGCTTATTTCTGGCTAATTGTCGTCATCATTTTTATCACTTATTACTTCGCTCCCGAGGTGGTGTGAAGTATTACGATCAGCGTGTCTGTGTGTTTGTATGTTCGTCCGCTCGCATGTCTCAACAAGAGTCTCCGCTGCCTCTGACAGACCCGCGCGACGCAGAGGCTCAGCGCATGCTAAATATTCCGTATCGCAACATGTTGTAATCAAACCATTTCTTTTACCCGGCCTAGATGCTGAATACAGATCTCGACGGTCGGTGTGATCAACAGTTGTCCGACGACCATCAGAAGTTTATGACATTCAACGGCGAACTAAGTTGACAGCGCTTGAGACGATCAGCCGTTCCAAAGATATGGTTGGTGCACACTAAAATTTAAATGGTTCACGTGACCTGACCACGCCCCTTTCACGGATGGTTTGTCAGTCGTGGGCCAGCACTTGCTACCGTCAAACTACCTACCAACTTTAAAATCTCTAACTTTACTGACTACGAAGATATGAAAGGCGACACAATATGTCGAAAATGGGGGTGGTTTGAGGTAGTTAGGGTCACTCAAGATAACCGGAAATAACGCCATTCGATAGAGTGTATATAAGTTCCTATTAGCGTTCCACGGTAAGTATGTTTCTATCTCGCACCGTTTTTGAGATATAGCGAGATATTGGTCGAACATCGCCTATCTGCACCTACCCCACTTCTATTTGGCGCCCCCATTGGGGATGACCCCGTTGGAATTTCGCTGAGATCTTAAGCACCAGAAAACTAGAGTCCCTGGGCTATCGTATACGGCATGTTTACGTGATCTTAGATTTAACCGTTTTGGTACAATACCGACGTGTAACAGACGGACAGACGGACGGGCGAACATACGACGACAGCATGTATCGCGCTAGCATAGCGTCGCGCGGTAAAAACCACATGTCCAAACTTCACGAAATTTTCTGTGCGTGTTTTTCGTGTGACCATGACTAGGTTTTCCTCTGGCGATGTTGCAGTACGTTATGTGCTGTCGGTGACGTCATGTTTTCACACAATGGAGCAGATGGAATAGGCCTACGAGATCGTGTGTATGCCGATCAATGGTCTCCGTGTTTCCTTTGAATTGCGCATGCGGGCGAAGTCTGCCATTCTCAATTGCCTTGTTTTATTACCACAATACTTACTTGTACGTCTTTACCGCTTGTGAAGGCGAGAGTCAAATGTAGAACTACTGTTGTTAAACTTATAAAAATATATCAATCACTGTACAAGTCTTCACTGTTACTGTCCAGCAATGCTACTGTGTCATTGAAAGTTCGTTGTCTGTTTGTATCAACGGATGCAGCATAAAGAACAAGCTCTGGTACTTTGAATGCGGTACGTCTGAAACTCTAAAATCAACTTGCAAGAACCTCCACGAAACTATTGACATCATGGTTCGTACGTCCAGTTAATTTGTAGATCACATACTTTGTTCTATTACGTAGCGCGGAGTTCATTTACTGTGCATCGTTAGCTGTATCATACGTCGTTATTAGCCCGCACGGCAGCGCAAAGCCGAAGGTTTTATATTTTACCGCGGTGTTTTTTCTTTTTAAGACGCCTAATCTCGGAGGTCACAACCAAACTTTGACACATATTCACTTATGATTGCTATTTAAAAATTTGGTCCGAACTTTCCTGGGCATTTAGCCCCCACGGGCTGGCGGCAAAAATCGCTTTTTTGGGACGGACTTTGAACTTTGACCGAACATATTTATGCAACGGAACATGATTTCAACAATCGGAAAGAAACTTGTCAATCTACAGGGATCCCCTACATGCGCCGAAATTTGGTGAAATTTGGTCCAGAAGCTGCTGAGACGGTTGGCGAGTTATTGCCCCCCCCTGAATTTTCGCATTGGGAGACACTGCCAGCCTTACCGCATGGACGATAGGCTATATAACAGACAGCAGGCAAACTTTGGCACGTGTTATGTACATGTAGTGGCACGAGCTTACAGTCCAGAACAACAGAATGCCGGCCGGGCTCACGCTGGGCTTTGCCATGCATCTAGTTTCAATAATCTTTAGACAACGGCTTCAGCTTTCGTCAAGTGAAAGTGCCCGAATTAACAGATGTAAAATAAACTAATGTTTAAGAAAATCTGGTAATTTTTATATTGTTTACGGCGTTAAAGAGAAATAACGGCCCTCCTTATTAGTGGGCTGCGCAAAAACTAACGTGTCTACCGCATCGAATATTTTTTGATAAAAAGTTAAAGCTACCTTGCTCCTGCTGGGCTTATATAGGATCAAATTTATGGTGTCTTTATTGGTCGCTGAGTCCGGCGGATAAACGTGTGGGTGGCACGTAAAACTGCGTAACACGTGCTATGCTGAGCACTTTAGAGTTGAATTCTCACGAAAAGGCGGTATACAAATGTCCTGTCTGTCACTTCAACTTTAACTTCAACCCTAAATCTAACCCAGTCTCTAACTTTATCATTCCTAAATTTAATCGACACTTCTCTGGCCAGTAGTTTCCATGTTTCCAAAATTTCGTGAAAACCACCCATAACTTATCGAGTTCTCCTGTTCACAGACAGGAGAACGACAGAGGTAAAAAGGTCGACTTGATTCCAAAACTCTAGAAGAAGGTCGAAGAGATTGGTGAATCTGCGGCTGGTTGTACAGTGCGACGGGTGCGCGCTGGACCTGAGCAGCGGACCTTCGCTGGAAGGCATCGCGCTACTCAACATTCCGAGCATCTACGGCGGGTCAAACTTGTGGGGCGAGGGCGTGACCAGGCGCAGCCGCGGCGGATCGTCCAAGACCAACAGCAGTGGACGCAAGTTGGACTCGCGCGACCGTGAACACTCGTCGGGCAGCGTGTCGTCGTACACGGCCAATCTGTCCACCGTCATACAGGGTCAGTGACACGATGTATGATCCTATATCGACTCATTTGACGTCTGGGTCGTGATTCTACATACCGTACGCCGGTTAGCGGATCGCATTCCAAGCGACCGTCGTTCTGTTGTGTCCAAGTCCTGTGCAAAGCCGAGTATACGTTTTAAATTACTTTGTTGTCCACGCTATGGTATCATTTAAATTAATATCTTTGAACTTTTACCATTGAACTGATCCATTTCATCACATTTAAAACCAAATTTTAACTTTCATCTGCTTAATATAACTCGAAAACCAACAACCGCATTATTCTACCAATGACATGCAACAGTCCAACACTCCCCACACCAGTCAATACAACGTCAACGGCAGCATCAAAGATTGTGCAAACGGGGGTATATAGCATCATGTAATCCAGTGATGGCATGTGCTCTACTTCACAGTTACGATATGCCACATGATACGATCAACGACAGATTCAGGCTGTGGTGTCAACACGCAAATAACATCGGGGACACATTTCCTGAAAGCTCTACCAAATGATCCAGGAGAGCCCATTCGCCAACCTTGTCTGATGTATTACTACGCTGGCCGAGTCTAGCGGTTAGCGTAATGTAACGGTCTGGACTCTGGCGTCCGTCCGTCTGTCTGTCCGGTTTTTTCTATCTTTAATAGATCGCGCGTCGCGTACTCAACGTGACTCACTAGGGGGCAGCACGCGACGCGGCCACGTCCATTTACTGACTGTCTTGTTAAACCGTTATTCCAGTTTATCTGGTATGGTATAAAAGAGAACGAAAGTTATAAATGAATATTGAGGACATTTCCAAATAAATATACTTACAAGGAAAATATCGGGGATACCTTCACTCACCCACTCAGAGTTGACGCCTATAGATTCAGGGAGAAGAAAGACTGGGAGACCGCCCTCCCTTTCGTCTAGGGACTTAGCGGCCGCCCGGCAAAATTATGTAAAGTTGAAGGCATCGTCGCCTGTCAGATAAACCGTCGTTCTGTTGTGTCCAAGTCCCGTGCAAAGCCGAGTATACGTTTTAAATTACTTTGTTGTCCACGCTATGGTATCTGTCAGATATCCAGCTTTAGAAAGCTCCGCCCCTATACCCCCGTTTTGCTCAGGTGTTTCGCCCAACTAAATCCTACCAGAGATTCCGCCCCTCCACCGACTCCACTGTGGCTTGGCCCCAGGGCTGCTATTCACGAAAGTTCGTACGCCAGTTTTTGTGCGTAAATTTTGCGTACGCAGATTCTGGCGCGCGTAAGGCTATTCACAAAACGTTTTTACCTGTGAAAAATCATAAATGGGTACGTGAATGAGCGCATGGTCTGATCTGTCGTACATCAGAATATTTTCGTAATTATGTCGGATCTGTGAAGCTAACTTGCTGTTTTGTTTTATAATCATAACAGAAATTTGTTTACGGCGGTGATGATAAATAAAAGTATTCAAGCGGTGGGCGGATTAAGGGGCCCCTTAATCAATGTTGTCCAAGATACGTTTTAAAATTATTTTGAAGATACAGGATACACGATAGTATCTTGAAGTGTTAAGGTAAGTAGAATACGCACTTCACGTAAACGCTTAGGAGCTGATCAGCAACCAGCTTTTATTAAGCAAAGTGATAAGACAACGGGCGACTTTTCGGATGTTAATCCGTCATTGTTAAACAAAAATTAAAGCTGTCGATTATTTGCTTACTGACGTTGCGTGCTACGTATAGACGTCGGCGACGGTCAGATAGAGGTGGTTGGACTGGAAAACTCGATCCACGTGGCACAGATCACGGCCGGAATGCAGTCCGGACGTCGGCTGGCGCAGTGCTCCAATGTCGTCATCAGGTACAGTAGACTACAGACCACGGGCGCCTATAGGCACGGGCAAGGGGAGGGAGCACTTTCTCCCTCTGCAGGCTGGAAAACTGAGAGGCAGTCGCATCTGACTGCTGCCCGAACTCATATTTAGACGGTCTTAGCGTATTGACAGCGAAGTTTTGGGCCTTCCTTTAGGTGTACAAATGCTTTAAAGGTTTCAGCTTCAGAAACCCCCTGACAAGGGGCTCTGCCCCTGGACCCCGCTGGGGGCTCGCCCTTAGACCTCCATTATAGGCTTGCGCTCCGCTCTTGCCATGCCCCTCCCTGGAAAAAATTTTTGTGGGCGTCCATGCTGCAGACCAGTTGTATCGCCACACCAATGTTAAGTTAGAAAAGTTAAATTGCTACGGAACGGGACAATCAGCGAGTGTGAGTTGTAAAAGGATGTCGAATATTTCACAAGGTAGTGTGGCATCACTATTAAGCTGTCGTGGTATCTGTGTTGTTGGGAGCAAAACATACAGAAAATGTAGAACAAGCCTAGCAGAGCGCGCGATAGTGTTGGAACAACGTGCTGTTTTATGGGATGACGATGTCTACCTTTTTAATAGGAGTTTCAGTGAAACACGCAAAGTGAGCTAATACCGGAAACCAGAGTTTGGCCGGGTTTATCGGCCAGTCTGTCAGTTTGACTCGGTTTTCGAGTTTTAATGCGCACTTTTATCACATTGCTCGGTGCTACTTGCAATGAATAGCACAGTAATTTTTACGGCGTCGGCCTACAATGATAGCTTAGAGCTCTCTATGTTGCTAGCGTTGTTTCTCATCTGGAATCTGTTCTGTTGTATATTATGCTAGGCTATTAAGTGTACTTTGGAACTCCTGTCGAGGTATTTTGAATTTCAGAAAGTTCAACAGCCGGGTCGGATCAGATCTACGGGTCACTGGGTCAAAGACATGCCGATCGGATCGGGTCACGGGTCAAAAGTTTACGTAGTTTCAGAGAGAAGTACCCTTATTTTTGAACAAGCCCGTTGAGAGCCAGTTTGGAGCCTGGGGAACTACGCTCACTCACGGGGCCCCCTGCAGGCTGCCTCACTCCCGAGTCCCGAGGGATCACGGGGCCCCTCCGACACTGCGATGCCCGGGGTAGCTTACCCCCTTACCCCCTCTCGACGGCCCTGTTTTTGAAGATACCTAAATTCACTGTAGGATAGAGTAGAATAAGCCAAGGGTAGCACGCATGTCGATAATCAGCTCAATCCAATTAGCAGTTTCGATAGAGCTTCCGGTTTGTGACTGAGAGAAAACCCCGGGCCATAGCCACAGCGTACGCCGCGCGTCGCGAGTAAAAATCGCTGTGGAATGTACACGTAACTTGTCTGGTGTTTCAGAACTCGTCAGCGATTTCCGATGCAGATTGACGGAGAGCCGTGGATGCAGCCGCCATGCACGGTCTGTTGAGTTCTGTCTCACCTCTTCCGCTTATCTACTGTAGACCATTACATCCCCGTACATCTTATGCCTTCGGCACCAACAGCGTCAGCGTAGGCATTATGTTTTATAGGCTGTCCCGTTGTCCGTTTTGTCCCTTTGTTCGTTAGTCCATTAGTCCGGTTAGATACTGTTACCACGATAATTTATGTCATGAACGGCTTGAACGGTTTTGATAAAACTTACAGGAAATATTCACTAGCCTCCTGCTGATGACCGGATTAGATTCTGAAGGTCAAAGGTCAAGGTCACACGTTGGACAGTGGTTCAAGTATGTGATGGCGAAGACATCCAAGACGACGCTGGGGCGACGGCGACGAAGTACATCTTCTTGTTTCGACGTTAATACGTTGCTGATTTTGACCAACGATGTTTCAACTTTCAACAGACCGAGTGAAGTTTCGAAAGTCTACAGTTTACAAATCGTCGCCATTGTCATAGTCGTCATTTATTTATTGAAATAAAACATTTAAAGTAACGGCATGAACAACAATACGCGAACAAGACTTGTGTTTGCATATTTTTGGAAATCGGACTTCTGTCTTCACTAGAATAAAATCCGGTAGTGAAGATAAAAAATAATTTAACCAAATATAGGCTTAACGCGAACAAAATATACAATGACAAAACAATATACACTAACTCAGTAGTACAGTGTAAACAGTACGTACATTGAGTAAATTTTTAATTTTTACATATACCAAAAAAAAGTAGAAAACTTTTGCAATTTAGATTTGCACAGATTAGACTTAATGCCTTCGATACCCTTTCGTGGACGTTTCTTGTACGGAGCGTACAGCCCACAGGAATGATTTTGAATTGATTCTAACGATTAAAATGGAAACTAGACATCCCATAGAGAGATCATTTGGTAATGAATTTCCGGCGATCTGTAATCATTGCATAGCTATGAGTAGCGTGAAGTCGCAAGGCGTTGAAATGTTGTGAGGAATTTTGCGTTTTTTGTAGAAACGCCTCCTTACTGTAAAATTTTGAAAATTATGTTCCGAAAGTTTGCATCGCGACACCGATCGACGTTGTTACGTTCAGACGTCGTAAAATTTGTCCGACAGGAAATCAGTGAAATCGTGCGTTATTTACCTGACAAAAAAATCTCGCCTGCCTTTCAAACTGTCGCTACTGCGCGGATCGCGCCCAAAGTCTGCCAGGGCCAGCCCCCAACAATGTACTTCGGCTGAGTTATAGCCCAACTCATGAACACCGCCAAATTGCCCCGCAGAGTAAATCCAATGTTCGACGGAAGCGTATCTTCCAGCCGAATAATTACATTACATGTAGATGATGTAGGCCTATTGATCTGTGGTAACGTAGACATTGTTTTTGTTGTTTGTATCCAACAGATATCAATAACGCACAAAAATCAAGTTCCAATGCTGATGGCACCTGCGCTAACAAAGAAAACTTCGCTGTTCAGCTTTTTCCGACGATAAGACGCTTTGTAGTCGCCACAGTATGTTTCGGCAACTGCTTTCGGTGAGTTGCCATTGTTGTTTCTTTGCATCATTTCTCTGAACTGCTATCTTTACACAACCAAAAGCACGTACTAGTTTATCGACGTTTTGACCTTTGACCCGAGGTCTTCATCAGGACTCACTTTCGTGTCTGTCGTCAGTAAGTAACTTGTTCCAGACGTGGCTCAAGTGGCAACTGCCCTCTTCTCGATTCATTCATGTTCTTGCTTTTCCTGGCCCATACTGCCTCTCCAGTTCTGTCCAACATTCTCTTGTCAGGGAATTCTGATATCTCCAAAAATAATGATAACAAAAATAATGATAACTTCGGTCTGGAAACTTATCCTGAATTTTGAAATTAGCCGATTTTTTCCTGCTTTTTGGTCATGGATGTTGACCGTCGTAAGTTTATCACACGTCGAGCGTCCACCTATGTTTACGACACTTTCAAGTTTCAGCATGGCACAGAGCGTCGCGCGGTTCCTTCGCGCCAGCTGAGACTTGTCTATTATGGCTAATAGGTCGTGTGAGTAAACAAAGATTAGGCCTGTTTATCTCGGATCTACTTTGGCTAACTTCCAGTGATAAACATGTAATATATTATCTAGTAAAATACGGTCATGTGTTAGGCCTATGTTTTTTTGTAGTAACGACCAACGTTCACGAGTAACATATCAGCCTTTTTATTTTTCTATATATAAAAAGGCAGAATAATGTAACTGAAATTAATAATAAAATACAATAATGTAGCAAAGTTAAATAATATAAAATAAAATAATAAGATAAAATAACCGTTAGGCATAATTTTTGCATAGTAAAGAAATAATAATAATAATAATAATAATAATAATAAGTGTTCAAAGAATTTTGATAAAATGTCGCATAGCGTCTTGTCATCCCTTGCAGCGACGAAAAGATTCGTCTGACCTTGGCACTATCTAATACACGCTTCCTTGGGGCGGGCCCACCTGACTTTGCCCTCCAAACGGCATCTCGATCGATTCTGCCGTTTTTGCAGGGCTCACGAACGTGACCAACAAACAGACAGACAGACAGACCACGGCACAACGCGTGTGCAGCAATAGGCCGCTATCGCTAGCTATCGCTAGCTATTGCTGCGATGCGGCATCATAATACTTCAGTTTAACGGCCGTTTTTCCACGTGAACTTGGGTCATCCAGTTCTCTTTTGGGCATTGACGTCGCCAGTTATGGGGCTCGGGGACACGTGCCCCTCTCGACCTACGACAATTTAATTTTTTTTCTAGTGTACTTTGACTTTGTACCAAGTCTGACAGCGACTATATGTTGACAGTCGCCTCGAGCAAACACCTAGTAACTTTTGTGCCTCTCCCGGCACCAAATCCTACCGACGTCACTGCCCTAATTGGGTTCTCCTCCATCATCTTTTCCGGAAGAGAACCTCTGGGTATTAGTGAAGCGAGCTGTTTACGGGCCGGATGACCTTCCTCTCACCCAACCGTCAGTGTCAAAGCACTCAAAGGAACACAAAGCACTGACTCTAACTAGTGGCCTGGCCTCATACGTTCTTCATACACCATTGCTCCATTTATGCTCGCTCTCCGATGCCAGCACATTACTAATTGAATAAGAAATAAGTAAGAATAAAGTAGGAATTTAATTATTCATTAATTAATATTAATTTATTATTATTATCGACCGTTAATTGCGCGGACTGAATATACCCACGATTGTTTAGCTATTCATAATTTTTAACCCACCCTTGAGAACTCCTACCGAGGGGATAAAAAATTATTATTATTGTTATTACATAGCAAATATCTAAAGTAATTTGGCAAAATGCCGCATCGCGACTTGTCACCCCTCGCGGCTGCGAATGCATTCGTCTGAGCTTGATCCCTAACTAATACATGATTTCTTGGACAGTCACCCACCCAAACGGCATCTTGATCGGTTCAGTTGTTTTTGCAGGGTTAACAAACGTGACCAACAGACGGACACGCAGAGTCGCAGACCAACAGACAGACACACAGACAGACCACGCTACTCCGTCTGTAGCGATAGTAATAAATTATTACCAATTAATTAATAATTAAATACGTACTGATAATGTAAGCGGTCTTATCTGCGATATGTCACCGGAATTGGGCGAACCATTAGATATTACGTTGAATGACTTGCGCGCCCTGTAATGATGGATCGGTTTGTTGGCGTGTGTTATTGCGTAGGCCAAGAAGACTATAAGTGCGCCGTGAAGATATACGTGTTTGTTGCGAGCGACAAGTTGACGATTTTTCTCTGTCGCACGCTCGGTCAGTGTGAGAGAAAGTGCTGTGTATCCCATGTCGCTGGCGTGTCGTTGTCATTCTGCCGTTGTCGTCACTCGTCGTCCGTAATTTGCCTTTCAACTGCCTTACTTAGTGGCGAGATGCGTCACGCATTTCCCCGGACCACCTGCTACACGTTGCTGTCAGATGACTGATCGAGCACCTTGCTGTCGTTGTCAGCGTCTTCTCGTCACGCGCCTGCACTGTGTCGTGAACCTTACGCAACGCTGAGTTGGACGTGGGTCCATTAATGTCGTCGACACCACTCAGCCCGACCCAAGACGACCCGATACAAAATGAAATATGCAACTCTGGACCGACTCGGTCTGTGACCCATTTTCCACGACGAAATTTAGTAACATCAGATTAAGAATTAATAGAAAACATACGTCAATTCTAAATTGACTTTTTCATTAATTTTGAATAGGACGTGGGATTAAAATTAGCAGATATTTGAGATGGCTGACAAAATGATAATGAAAAATCTTTCTTCTATTACATAGGGCCCTATCGTAATAGTCAACACGATTAATTGGTTTCTTGAAACTATGTAGGACTAAAGCTTGCAAATTTATTAGAAATTTTTGTCAGCGGACAGGATCTGACGCATGACCCGTCTAAGTCTGAAAATATTGTGACCTAGCTGACCCAAACCGACCCAACCCGTGGATGACTCGGACCCGCGTTTAACTCTAACGTAACGTAGCCAAAACGCGTCGTGTCCCGTGATTCAAAAAGTGATACCCTTTTTAGTTTTTTGAATAACTTAATCAAAAACAAAGCAATCGTAGATATCAGACTTCGCCCGCGGTGTACA
>Ga0209780_1003588_pt1 | contig 11651 bp, 9 predicted proteins | sample WorMetexBAHAMAS2_FD_187384 | JGI IMG/M metagenome (GOLD analysis project Ga0209780, IMG submission 187384) | Marine gutless worms symbiont microbial communities from Max Planck institute for Marine Microbiology, Germany - Inanidrilus exumae... | ecosystem: Host-associated > Annelida > Digestive... | reverse complement strand
TTGTCAGCAGCATTCATGCATCAACTGATCCTCACCAAAAGTGGGGGGTCCACATCCATATGTGGACCCCGCACCTGAAAAAGTGGAGGGTCAACTGACCCCCTGGACCCCGTGGCTCCGCGGCCACTGGGTGGACGCTCAGTGTGATAAACTCGTGACGGTTGCACCAAGCTGACAATATGTGACGGTCGACGTACTGTGGCGAAACAAAGCTGAAATCGGCTGTTCAGAGCTTGAGACGAGGTTCCCGAGGAAAGAACCTTTGTTTCAGTAGATACCAGAATTCCCTTATAACACGGTGGTGCAAATTCATTTTGCCCTAATAAGCCGATGGCAGCATCTGTGCCAAAATCCCGCTCGATCCGTCCAGCCATTTCGATAGAGCACCTGCTTGGGAGGACCGACACCGGAGTGAGGCTAGCCAGCTCGATGCCAGACCTATACGATTACCTTCCCTGCCACATACATCGCGCTATGCATACGCGTTGCATAGGCGTCGCGCGGTAATAATAATAACAACAACGACAACAACAACAAGTTCACAACAGTAAACTATATTAGTTGTAGTAGTATTAGTTTGCGTACCGGCTATTACTTTTGTAGCTTTTTTTGCTACAATACTTCAATAATTCGCGTCGTTTTCTGGTGCACTTCTAAAAGAATTCATGTCAGTATTCCATCGCAGCTTTTCACATCAAACCAAATACGTTTAATATTAAATTATTGTCACTGTCTGATCGAGTCCGCGGGTGGTTATGGCACTGAAGTCAAAAGCGCATAGCCATCGCCAGACCTACGGTTGCCTTTCCAGCCGCAGAAAGTCACCGCCCATTGACTGATACCAAACTATACTGCTTTGTGACAGGGGCAAAGTGGTGCTGTATCTTATCCAGGGTCATTACGCAGCCGTGTCCAGACCGACCTACGAAATAGCGACGTCGAATACGACTTGTTTGTGAAACCGCAAAGGTGGGTAAAGCTGCTGCCATCTGCGCTGGCTCAAAACATGAATTAGGCCTACATTTACTCGATTTTACGGTTGCTTTTGAAGCAGCATGTAAACGCATTTCATGCCTGTAAACACGGTTTTGCGTCACATCGTTGTCACGGCAACCAGAGGCTGGTGCAGCTGTGGCCGTTGAGCGGCGACATTGGCCGGCAATGAGCAGAGCAACGACGATGACTGAGAAGCAGATTGTTACGAATACTCCAGCCATCAGCGTCACTACAACACCAGATACAACTGCTGGCATGGCCGACCGTGGCGTATCGACAGCCGAATATTTTCTAAGTCCATCACCCACCGCCGGGGAGGTCTCCTTTTTCGTAGGCCGGTACGGACCTCATCAAAAACAAAGTATAGCTGTCTACAAATAACAACAATATCACCCAGCTCGAACAACATGCACATGCACAGAGACAGAAAGACGGACAGACATACGCAATAGCTACGGTGCTACAAAACAAAGTCGGCTAATTGTTATCGTAATCGTTTATTATTATGCCCCGTAGGCACCAGATACAAAAATTATATATACACAGCATAAAAACATACAATCATGAGACAAACACAGCCAGCAAAACATATAAAATTTAACTAAAAATCCTAAAACTGGACGCGTTTTTAACTGCTTGTTCCATCAACGTGGTGAGCGCGTTATTTTCAGATTTTGGCGTCATGCCGCCTACGGCATGAACGCCTATCTAACGGCACCTGTTACATAATGCACCATGCATCAACGGAAGAACACGACGATAATTTGTGCATGCGGTTGTATACTTCTAGGCCAAAGATGTCTGTATACCAAAGTGCATTCGGCATGACGCCTTTTCTCTGCGACAGCTGAGCTCTTGTTCACAGAACTGATTCGGCTGCTCGTCGCCTGTGGTGTCTATAAAGAGACGTAAGCCTACATGTACGTCACGGCCGGCGACAAATAATGCGAATGGCGGCAGCAAGGCATCGCAGCGAGGTCACGGAGGTCACGACCCCGGTCGACCCCACGCGGTCGGCCGTGCCCCGGAATAGAACGGACGGCGCGAGGAAGGAATACAATGCGGCGGATTTGCACGCGAAGACGACGAGGACGACGGTGGAGCGTGATGTAATACGTTAGTGTATGTAGCTGGTGTTAATGTCGCTGACCGCAGGCCACTACGTGTACGTGTCGCCGTTAGCGCTCACTGCAAGCGCCCGGTAAATCACCAGCGCAACGGGGTCCTTCGACACACAGGCGATGGCGTCACGAGGGAGAGAGCGGCAAGGAGGTATCCACCCCGGCGGCACTTTGCATCGTCGGCATTTCGGGACTCACTACTAGAAACATTCATGATGATGAGGCAGTACATAATTATTCGCCCGAAGGCGAATATTGGAAATATTCGTCTTTATTCACCAAAATGGTAGAGAGAAATATAATAACACACAAAAAATAAAAAGTGAAAGAAAAATAGAAGCTAATAACTTAACTAAGCAGATCAAGACTTGCAAAGGTCAAGATCATCAGTAAAAAAACACTGCCGGCATGAGTCTTTGCTGGCTTTTTCTAGTTTCTCTTTGTAGCCGTTAGTGTCGGCCATGTTGCGGTGTTCAATTTATCGATGTCGTCAGGTTTGTTGGCCAGTACTAGCCTAGCCCGGTGATCGCATGTATCGTGGTTTCGGTGTTTAGGCCCAGTTGCTTTTCCCGAACTATACTATATCCCCACGGAATTATCAAAAGCCGAGCATCAGAGCTGCAGTGTTCCGGTAGGACGGTTGAGCGATCAAGCCGTCTCGTCGGTGGGCCACTGTCACGGACAACAGAACACGAAACGCCACTCACCGACATGCAAGTCGCGCGACTGTTGAAGATCCGGCGCGAAACTGACTATTTCCGGCCGATGTGAGTACTTCGCCGCTTCTGAAACCCGACACACTCGGTGTTATAACATTGGTGCTGCAGTGTGGAGGGGGTTTAACTCTGAAACACGACGTCCCTCACTGTCGCGTCTCTGACCGTTGCAACATCTGCCGTGCTTTTCCAGTCCGCACTGCGTCCCGTTACTTCCTAATTTCACTTTTACTTTTAGCCAAAAAACACGTTTCCTCTTATGGCCTTGAAATTTTAGCTACGATCAAGATCTACGAACTTGATCTAGTGCGCAATGGGCTTTTCGCACAAAATATTGTTGTGTTGCCAACTGAAATTAACTAACTTGCGAATTTTATTTTCGAAAAGAGTAAAATACTTGCGAGGTAACAAGTGGTCAAAGAATTTTGACAAAAGGCCGCATCGCAGGTGGGCGAATTTTTCACGGGGGCAACATGAGTCAGAAGCATTGCAGTCGGCTTTTACTGAGGATTGAATGATCCCTTTAGCTGCATGCAAAGCAATCTATGCTCCCAATGGTTTAAAAGAACCGATTAAATCACCGAAATTGCCCCTAACATCACAGAATCTCAACCCCCATCTTACATATGGTTTACGGCGCCCAGCCGAGTCAGCTCCTCCCCCAAACGGCATCTTGATTCGTTCAGCCGTTTTGCAGAGCACTTCCGTGTGACTAACACACTGACAAACAGACAGACCGCTACACGCGACGTCTGTATGCAATGCATACCATGCGGCCTAATAATAGTTATGCTACAATAATATAATATTTCGTAAAGTCCTTTCCGCATGGCTTTCAAAGACTCTTTCGACTCATTCATCTGCCAAGTCACCAGTACGAACTGCAACTAATTTTTCCCTTCCTGACTTCTTCCTGGTTCTTCCGATACATTTAGCTGTTTTTTTCGGCGCCAACTTAAGATACGCCTTTCCTAACAGCTTCTAATACCCCCTAGCGGCAAATTTCAGCGCCTCCGATTCACTTATGTGAGTAAAGGCGCTTTATAAACGTTTTTTACTTACTTATTTACGGCGTGAATTAAACGATGATGGTGAGGAAAGCCGTGCATTAGAGTCGCATCCGCTGCGTCACCTGGCGGCGTGGACGGACAATTTCCGGCGGCCGAGTCGAGGCCGACCCAGGTGGCGTTGCGGCACTCGACCAGCCACGTGTCGTCTGACCGTCGACAGCCGACCAGAGCCCGCCGAGCGTCCCTCGAGCGTCGTAACCAGACCAGTTCCGACGGTACGACGTCGTCGCGACATCCGACCACTGCAACCCGTGTCGCACGCCGTAATGAAGTGGTCAAAGAGAATTTCGACACAAGGCCGCATCGCAGGGGAAGGATATTTCACGGGGTGGGGGACAATGTAATGTGACATTGACCACTCGGCAGCATTGCAGTCTGCTGCAGCAGTGGTGCTGTAATGTCGTTATTGATTTTTCTGCAGCGTACAACGCAGCAGTGACTCACAATGCTTTTCAATGGGCCGATTAACCCCCAAAATTGCACATTTCTCTTGGGGGATCTGGACCGCCATGGCCTACCCATATTCTAAGAGACACTCTAGTACACTGCTAGTCAACTGTACAAACATCCAGTGCTTTACACAACAATGCTACATATTGCTTACCTCAGCATACAATAATATTCCATCCACTGAAATTGACAGTAGCACCTGTGAGTGTAAAAAATTCAATCAATAGCCGTCCGATTATGCAATAAAATTTTCCAGACCAACTAAACATTTTCCAGGACTTTTCAAGGACTTTCAAGGACCTGACGTGATCAATGGATTGCTGGAATTTATAACCAACGTTGAATGCAAACGTGGTCGGACTGACCGGTGTAGGCGATGACGAAACGCTGAAAGTCGTTGGGTGCCAGGCCGGCGGTGATTCGCACCTGTAGTGTGCTACCTGTGGACAGGTAGGCGTCGGTAACTCGCTGCGACCCGCCGCACAGGGTCATTGGTTCACCTGGCCGGCCGTCGTCGATGAGTACTCCGTACTGGCGACAGCTGCCACGGTGTCCGATGAAGCCGCGGTCTTCACTTGACGCTGCTGCCGTGACACGCATCGACTTATCAATAAGAAACAATAACAAGCGTGGAGGAGTTGTCCCACTCTTAAAATAATCCCAGGATTACGACACTTACCTGATAATGAACGGTTAAAGAGACTGAATTTATGGACTCTTAAAGAAAAGCGAAATCGTTCCGACCTAATCGAAATTTTCAAAATGGCAAAAAAATAATTATATATTATTTATTTATTTATTTATCATCGACACCAGTGTCAACATTTTTTTGAATTAAATACTGACACCAGAACCCGTGTACACTCGCTCAAGCTGGCCAAGCACCAATGTCATTTAGAGATCAAATGTCACTTCTTCTCTAAAAGACTAATAAACCGCTGAAACTCGCTATGAAGACATGTTTCTGGACTAACTACGTCCGCTGGGTCTGGAGGCCGTCTCCAACATCTGGGCTGTGAGTTATACCTGCGAGTTAATGACGTTTACTTCGGCGCACATAACAAAGACAAGTGCTGTTTTTAATTATTTAGCGATTTTGTGACATAGAATAATATTGCTGTATAGCCGCGATAACTGAGAAGATGTCTAAGTCAAATTTTATTAACGTCATATACATATCGCAATGACAATAGTACCAAAGCTACAAAATAGCTCTTACAGGCACCAACCAAAAGGAAAAATAGAAAAGTAAAACAAAATACGTTAAAACATACAGTGTAAACTACAAGTGTCTATACTCCGACAATGTAGAATCGTTCTACTGTTGCACAAACTTTGACAAATCAACACTTTTCAAAAAAGTCTTAAAAGCAAACAATGACGATGAATGGTGCAACTCAGATAGGCCTCATCATGTCCGTGAAGATGATGAAGTCTCAAATCTTCGTGACGTCCACTTCATGTCAAAACAAGGTAGGCCTAAGTCTGCTCTTTTAAACTATACTAAACTAAAAATACGTGGAAAAGCCGAGCGTGTAGCCCGACCGAAAACACATGGGTTAGGCCTACTGGACCAAAGTTCACCAAATTTTACCAGAAGTTGAGGGGTCATCGGCGGTGTTAACGTGTGCATCCAGATTGCGATCCTCCCGTCCGTTGTGGAATGCCAGCGCACCGAATGAAGGTGGGGAATGATGCCAATTTTGCCGATTCGCGCCAAAATCGGTTACCGTAGCAACGTCCCTTGAGCGATCGCGAAAATAAGATCGGACTGATCATTCCACCCACATGTGTACCTATCCTGAAAATTTGGTGAAGGTCGGTCCAATACATTTTGGGATAATGGTCTCCAAGGGCAGCGTCAAGAAGGAAGTAACATCGATACATCTTATAGCCAACGCACCAACTTGCTTACTTTCTTTAATATGTAGATACTATTGTTACGCAGCCTACATGTCCTGTTTAGATAAGTACATCCCATTTATTTGTGTGTTTTTTTCTTCTTTCTTTTTTCTCTTTTCTTAGTTAAGTCATTTTCAATTGTGTATATTTATATTGTTACTACCATTTGTGGTGAATAAAGCTTATCATAGCTTGTGCCGGGCGGGCTAAACAATCATTAACGAATACCTCGCGAGATGTAGTGATGACTGAGCTGTCGATCGCTAGGTGTCGCCGGTGTCGGCGGTTGTCTGGCATAGAAGTCGTACAGTGTGAGACGGATCTGCTGGCCGCGCTCGGCGCGTATCGTCCACGCCTGTCGACCGTCGTTGCACGCCGGCGTGTCCGACAGCACGACGCTGGCCAGGTAGCCGGAAGAGGCGTTGTCGAGTGTCCGCGGAGACACACCTTCCCGACATGCTTCGCTCGTCAACGTCGCCACTGCAGAACAACCGCCAGGGTTGAGCTTTTTGTAAACCTACCGATAGTGGATATAGACAGGCTGCTTTACTAAAATTCTGGTTTCACTTTCGCTTAAGGTTCGTTCACATCGGATGCTTGCGCTGCGTTACGTTGCGGTGCCATGCGGCGCCGATCTGGCTCTGCAACGCAACGCATTCGACGTGAGCAAACATTTAGATGACAGCAAAATAGCGTTTATGATATCCGGCAAGCTTGGGGCGTCAGCGGGATCAATGGCGGCAGAACCGCGAGTTCAGGGGTCAACTCACCCCAACGTTAGACTTGGGGTTAAGGCTATATCTCTGACCCCTCAATAATTTATCACAGGAGCACATTTTCTTATCTAAAACGAACCAAAATTCAGGACTTTAACCGAAAATTTTCAGGGATGCAGCCCGGACTCCTGCGGTGGGAGGGGACCTCCCCTCCCGCACTGTGCCTCTTCCTAGCCCATGGAGCTGTACTAAAATTCTGGTCTCACTTTCGCCTAAAGTTTGTTCACACCAGATACGTTGCGTGGCAGTGCCGCTGCGGTACAACCAGCATTATTACTAAACCCGCCTTTGCTCTAATTTACAGACAAGCAAAAACACAAATTGCAAGAGTCATCTGCGATCTCGTTAACATGGGTACCGTTTGACTGCAAATCATTCTAAAACTCCGGTATAAAACTGTAGTTAATCTGGACATAGGTTTAAAAACAGGACTTTAATATAAAGCTCAGTTTCCAGCAAAAGAAAAGGTCATATGCTTCATCAAAATAACGTAGAGGGTACTCGGTTAAGTGCCTACCTCCGCCACAGTGTCGTTTCCGGGGCTCAGAAGGTAAAGATAAAAGGCGTAGATTTGTCTAGCGCTTCGTAATCAAACTCATCTCTAAAGCACTCAGGATGGCACGTGTTAAAGGGATCACAGAGTTTTACCTGCCACCCACACATTTAGCCACGAATGGAATGAGTAATCCTGCCTTTACTCCCAGCCGCAGTGCATCACCGCGCTTTGGCTGATACTCATTCCCCGTCTCACAGAGGGTAGGAGGCTGAGTTGACCTCGGTGGTTGGTTACATATTGAAGAGGTATGCCCGCCCATTTCAGTACGAACCAGCCAATAGTGCGAAGGCCCGGAATCGAAGTCGTAACCATTGAGTCGCAAATCCGACGCCCTAACTTCTAGACTACCGAGCCACCTTCCGAACCTTAACCTAATACTTAACCCCAAAGTTAACCTTCTATAATTTAACCAACTCTTATCTGGTTCATAATATCTTCATTCCCCAATTTTCGTGACACTTTATGAAAATCCACCCATGACTTTTTGACTTATCCTGCTAGCAAACAGACAAACGTGGGTCAAAACATTACCCCCGTCAACCTGTTGCTGAGGTGATTAGCACATCGTCAGGCAGAGTTTTCAGTCATCACACCTTGCACGCATCGGTAGCTGGCGAACAGGTAAGTCTTGAGTTCACGCAGACAAGGTTGGCGGCTCTCGAGCTCGGCGTCCGGGACGCGGATGAGGCAGCTGCGACGGCCAGAGCAGCGCCGGTCGGCGAGCGCCAGGACGTTTGACTGACAGCCGAGGTGGCCCATGTCGAGCTCCACGCACCTGCCAAGCGACATGCGCCCGTAAAGCGCACGCTCCATCAGCACGACTTCGTCGGCGCCGCACGACGCCCGGAATATCTCCGCGTGGCAGTACTCGCCCACGTGCAACTTTCCTGCGACCACACGCAACCGGAACCGGAAGTGCTGAAAATGCGGGACCGGAAATGACGGACCACACAAACTGCGGCATGGGTTGTATGCGATATAGCCTATAAAGTAGTAAAATCGTACGACTACTGAATGAATAAACGTTTATCGCTAAACGCGAAAGAGTAAATGACCATTGATTTATTTGTAACACACACGACTTTACACCGATCGTTGTCGCCTTTACGGGGCGACGCGTTACAATATTACCTGTAGCAAACTGTTTAGATCAACCAATATTAATGTCATAGATGAATGTAGATAAATCTTTAATTTCATGTTATCATTCTTACCTGGCAAATAGATTGCTAAAAGAAGAACCAATTTTCAAAGGAAAGTTTTGAACTGTAATACCGGGTAGTTTTTTGTACTATTTTAGCATATATCCAAAATAATTATGTTAATACTGCGAGTATTCAATATGTTAATATATTTAGTTAAGCTGGTTAAGTTTTCATCTTTTTATCGCTACCAGTTTTCTACTCATTCTGGTGAATAAAGATTATCATTATCAATACGCCGAAATTCATGTATATACGCATAAATAACAGATGCACTCGTGTAACAGTGTTTAGATAACGGATAACCTTTTGTAAGGTTGAAAGTTTGGAAAATTTTTCAACTGGCGTTTACAGTTGATCGCAATATCCGTCGCCAGGGCCTTGGTGCCCACGCCGATGGTAGTCGCGACGCGAGGGTAGGTTTTTACCTACGTTTGTCTGTGTGTCTGTCTGTTTTCTGCACAATATTTCAAAAACCGATGCAGCTCGACATAGAAATGTTTCACGATGAGTTCTGGAAACCATTAATTCTGGGTAAAACGGTCAAAGGTCAAGGCCATGAGTCACAAAAACATTGCCGGCGTGGGTCTTTGCACTCTTATGAGTGCTGGCTTCTTCTAGTTGTAATTTGCCGTCGAAGTTTATACATTGCCTTTCCTGCGACTGCTGTGGTTTTGTGCTTAAGTCGCCGTGAAGGTTTTCACCCCAGGCAACAATTTCTGGCTACACCCTTGAGGGAGAGTTTCCAGTTAACTGATATACACCAGAAGTTGACGAGTGGGCTATATACGTTTTGGTAGGGCCAGAAGGATGGCTGAACACGTTATCATTTCGCTCTTGACTGTATCAAATGTAACATTAACACCCAGTGTACCTACTTCGTTATTATCGTATGTGATACTATAATTAATGAACAGGGCTATTGGTAGGCCAATACCATGGTATGACTGTTATTGACATCCTTCAGAAATTAGAAAAGTAACTCAATCGAATATTTATGCTCAGAAACGCGTGACTTACCATCGACAACGGATTGAAACGTGTAGACTATGAACAGTGCAGATAACTCCGTTGCAACGACAACATAGCGTGGCATTCTTGCACAGCGGCTCAGAACTCCGCAGAAGTCTGCCGTTCTTCAAGTAGAAGTTATCGCATGGTTGTAATCAATGTCTGATCAACCTTCAGGCAGAGCTGTGTTGATATTGCAGACTGTCGCATCGTGTGAACACCGTATTAAACATAATCTAGATTGACAATACTCACACAGAACACACAGAAAGATTTTTGAACTTCGGAACTCTGATTTGCCTACCTTAAGAGATACGCCAGAAGTAATAGAATTTTCAGAAAACCGAGATTGGACTGAAGAGGAAGATTGGAGATTTCTTGAATGTCTTCTTCCACAGGCATTACGTTCCAGGCAGAAATGAGGACGCATGAAAAAGACCTTCCTAATCCCACGTGCGTCCTTGTTTCAAACATTGAAAGAAACGTCAGCGGTTGATCAAAGTACTGGTTCGGTGCTCTGTGGACTACGACCCAGCCGAAAAACGTTATCGCCAGCTCTCTGGACAGAACTGATGAAGACGCTATAGCAAAGTGTGTATACAATCTACTACGCATATAGTCAGCTCAGTCTACGACGCCAAAAACTAGAAAACTTTCACTTAAAGTCACACCACCAACCATTTTCGCGCAAGAAACCATGAGCGCCAGAGTGCCCGAAAGTCAAAACGAAAAATGGTCGGCCAGACAGCCTGGCGTTGAATCCCTGAATTGGTGTAGCTATTATAAGAACGCTGAGCTAAAACTCAAAAAACCACCAAAGGTCGATGAGAAATGACGTCGACGAACGCGGGACGAAATTCACGACAAGAAATTGGCTAAAAAGCGCGCGAAAGTCCGATGTGTACGGACGAAAAGCTCGTCTCGACTGGCCAGCTGTGGGAGACGTGTGCTCAAGTAGCCGACGACGACGCGCGGTGTCGGACTCACGGCGACGTCGAGCGCGCTTCGCCACTTAGCGCCGCAATGAGAACGTCGACCGGCATCAATTACGAACCGCGGCGACTCGACTGATCAACCGAGCGAATCACGTCGAAACCCGGCCGTGCCGACACAATAGCGCCGACGCGGATTGGGACGAATACGACGGCGGTCGCCGACGACGCCGGCGCAGCGACTGTTCGTTGCTTGCCGCTCGCTGCCATGCAGCCAGGGGCCCGCGCCGCACTCCGACCGCCCCGGCGGTAATTGCTCTCCGCGAATTGGAAAATCTTCCAGCTGTCGTTCACAGTTAACCGCAATATCCGTCGACTCCGCATCGTCGTTGTAATTTTCCGTCGAAGTTTACTGCGAAGTTTGCTGAAACATAGTTTCGGTGTTTACTGACGTAGCCGCGAAAACAAACTCTGCAACTTAAACCTATAGGCTTATTTAGTTTGCGTTAGCAAAAAAAACAATTCGTTCGTTTTGTTATTGTATGTGCGGTGCCGTTCGAGTGTAATATGAAATAAAATACATTAGAGGCATACAGGAATCGTCCCGCAAGGTTTCGTAATAATATAAAATAGTGTAGTGATATAATAGTGGGTGATATAAATTGTGAAAATGATTTCATATTAGACTCCCATTACATGATAGTGCTTACACTATCAAAGGCGACCAGCTAAGCCTGTGAAAAATTGCAAAATCGGGGATATCAGAACTCCGAAACCCGTAAAGCGACTGTCACCAAATTTGGTTAAGCTGATTACGTCTGCGATATCGCCCAGAAAATTCAAAATTCAAAGCGATCGCCCCCGTATTCAAAGCGATCGCCCCAGTGGGGCGTCCCGGCAAATAGGTGAAATATTACTC
>Ga0209780_1003587_pt1 | contig 11651 bp, 11 predicted proteins | sample WorMetexBAHAMAS2_FD_187384 | JGI IMG/M metagenome (GOLD analysis project Ga0209780, IMG submission 187384) | Marine gutless worms symbiont microbial communities from Max Planck institute for Marine Microbiology, Germany - Inanidrilus exumae... | ecosystem: Host-associated > Annelida > Digestive... | reverse complement strand
GGCCAGGCCCGTGGGCGGTTGGGCGGCCGACACTGCATGGTGGGCCAGTACAGTTACGTCCCGTTAGAGCGACAATTTATTTTGAACGATTTATCTACTGGTGATATTTATGCATGACTTTTAGTTGTTTTTAGTGCATTTGTGTTAAACAGTATTAGAGAAGGCTTTGCATCTATTTCTGTTGATGTCAGAATGTTTGTTTGCAGTGACTACGGGTTTGAGTTACGCGGCAATGACTGTGTGGCTGCCTCTTGGTTTAACGCTTCTGTTCCTGTTGAAACGTGTGAAGTTGGCCAGTTGTATCACAATAGTACCGGGTCAGTAATATCTTCGACATATAAAAATGTCAGTTTTGGTCTGCAAATAAAGGATACTGCCAGGAAAGATATGATTGGGGTTCATGAAAGGGGCATGGTCAGGGTCATGTGACCCATTTTTACTGCACATCGCTATGCTAGCACTATATGTGCTGTCGTCGTCTGTCTGTCCATCACGGGCCAGTATTGTATCAAAACGGTTGAACTTAGTATCATGGAAACAATGCCAAATGATATCCCAGGAGCTATAGTTGTCTGAAGCCAAAGATCTCGGTGAAATTTCAATGGGGTCACTCCCAACTGGGCACCAAATACAGGTGTAGGAGGTTAAAATTAGCGATTTTCGACAACTATCTCCCCATATTTCAGAAACTATGCAAGGCAAGGACATAGTTACTATGGAAGGTTATTAGGAACATGTGTGCATTGTGTCAAATGATGCTATTTCCAGTAAGCTGTGGTCTGCCCTAACTATCCCAAAGCACCCCATATTCCATATTTTGTATCACTTTTCATATTATTTGTAATAGGTAGAGATAAAAGACTTCAAATTTAATAGTTAGGTTGATCGTAGCGAGTCCTGAAAGGCGTGTGGTTGTGTAATGTGACCCATTAAAATTTTTAGTGCCCCAATCATATCTCTGGAATGGCTGAAGTTACAGTTGTCAAATTTTGTACACGGGTAGGCTGTGACAAATCCTAGCATGTGGATGACAAACTGCCCCTAAAAGGGGCATGGTCAAGGTCATGTGACCCATTATAAATTTTGGGGGCCATGTGTCAATTTTTTTAAATTTTGGGGCCCCAGTCATCCTTTAGAAGGGGTGAAGCTAGGCATTTCAAATTTTAGGTGCTGATTGGTACTTATGAATACTAATGCATGCGTGATAGATTACTCCCAAGGGGATGTGATCAGGGTCACGTGACTTGTTGACATTTTGTATAATAATTATAATATCTCGGAAATTGTGCAAGACAGAGACATAGTTACAATGGAAGACTGATAGGAAATTGTGTGTAACTTATAAAATTGCAGCAATACCAATGACCTGGAAGGTCACTTTTGCTGCATATTTGCATAATATTACAAAATCAATATCCAGGCAACTAGTTTGTTTACATCGCATAGCAACAACACTGTTAACAACAGGCCTAAGTTCGAATAAGTTGAATCGATTTAAAATTTTAATTATCCTCCAAAACAGTTGACATGACCAGTTATTAGTTGTATACATGTCGAAAATTTACAATAATGATAAGGTAACACGGCATCGTATTCAGTGGCATAGACTAGCTAGAGTTTAGAATGAAAGACCTTTGCCCATTAATATTAGCCTGCATTATAATTATCTATATTTAGTGGCAGCCATATTTGTTGGTTCCCCTATCGGTGGCTATACGTTGGTTGGCGAGTGTTTGGGTTTTATCACTTTGTATTTTGTTTCAGTTTGGGTTAATTAAGTTAGGCATTATTATCTTTGCCCACGCCCACTTACAAAGTCTCACAGATAGCCAAGCGCTTCAAGCTGAATACTGTATACTGCACATTCCACACAGTACAGCCATCTAGTTGCCATTATAGACAACCATGTAGTTATTTGTAGTGTAAAGTAAACAGTGTATAGCAATTGGCATCAACTTAGCTTTCATTGCTATGGGAAACTCACATGCCATATGGGATAACACAGTGTTACCTGCCGCCCAGCAGTGGTTAGAATCCCGCCTTTATTTGTACCCAGGTGGTAAAGTTGCCTCTTGAATAGTTACCTAGTCAAGCCATCATAGGGGTGTTGGTGCCTTTAGTCCACTATCCTAATATGCGTGTATGTGTCTTTTGTCAGATATCGAAAGGTCGCAGCTGACAAATGCCAGGGCGGTCCATTGGTTGATAAATACCGTGCAGTTAAGGTAAAGTGCCCGGTGATCAAGCCTGGAGGACTTGGAATTCTTACCGATGAAAGTGTAATTCCTGTAAATAAAAATGTCATGTTCACTCTTACCCAAGAACAGGTAACGGACTTTTTCATTTCCTTTTGTATTTTAGGTCATTTGAGGAGGAGCTGTGGCTCCATCGTTAAGGTGACAGATTCCCAACCTGGCTGTGCAGCCTTGGTTCAATTCTGGTCATCATCCGTACAGTTATAAGGGACTTTTAGAGTTTGCTTCGGGATATTTGATGTTTAACATCTTTTTCCAAATGGTCAATTTACAAGATGCTTTAAAATTACTAAAGAGTTAGGAATTGTGCGGATGCAATGTAACGCTATCTAGCTCATGGCTTAAATGCACTGCAGTTCTGTTACAGTAAAATCTCGAGTACACTATGCATAGTTTTGACCATTGTGACCCCCTTAATGGATCTGACCATGTGGCCGAGTGGTTAATGCACTCGGCTGCCACGTGCAGTAGAGCGTGACACGCTCAGCGGCCGGGGTTCATTCCTTAGCCTGAGCATGTCTGCCTACCAAAGAATATTTCTAATAATTTCTATGCACATGATGGACTGGGAGTTCCCGGGCAGGTAAGAGGGTTCGACAGTGTCGTCTATAAACTGTGACTGTTGCTGATGCCTTGATTAGCAGCGTCAAGGTATCAGCTGCGCTGACCTGAGAGCCGAAGCAGATCGAGTTGGCAAAGCCCCATGGCTAGGCTGTGACGAAGTGTCAGTCGCGTGGTCAGGCGCTGAATAAGTGCCAGTCCGGGCTTATCCAGACAGTAGGCCACGCCCAGAGGGGGCGTGCTTAGAAATACTCGACAAGCTGCTCACGCCTACTCAAGCCTTCCTCCACCCTACACAACGTGCACATACACAGCACACATCTACCAATTTTCCTCCTCTGCTTGGGCTGGCGCATTGGACCAACATAAAGGTCTCAGCACTGGGGTCTAGAGTAGGCTGGACCCCTGCCTGCAATAACGAATGAACGGACGACCCTTTATATACTCATGAACCTATAAACCTGCCACTTTCCTCTCCCAGATAGTGACAAATGAGGCCAATGTTCACCTTGAAGGTCCACTCACAACACTCACTCATTGGCTGCCCCGTATGGGATCGGGGGCGGTAATGCGTCACGATTCATGTGTTGATTTTGGCACTGTATAAATTGTTTGCTGGTGTGTTTGCTTAACTTCCTTCCTCACTTTCTTCCCTTATTACTTTCTTTCTTATGCTTTCTCTCTTACTTGTTTACTTCCTTACTCGTTTACTTCTTGACTTATCTGTCTACTCCTTCCAGAATTGGCCCATTCCGTTCTTAGGCCGCAGGTCGTAGGAGGCAACCAAACCTGGCTTTAGTTTTTCATTTATTTTTACCCACAGGACGCTATGCTAGCGCAGTACTTGCTGTCATCGTGTGTCTGTCTGTGTGTCACACGCCGCTATTGTGTCAAAACGGATAAACGTAGGATCCCGCTAACAATGCCACGTGATAGCCCAGGGACTAGTTTTATGACACCAACAGTCATTGGTGGGCGACCCCCATTTCCTGTGAAATTTGCGCTCAAAGTGACCCACCCATTTTCGAACACAACAGTTGTGACCATTGTTTGCTCATAGCACCTCAACCGTGTGAGCTGGTGAAAAAGTTCAATTAGCACTAATAGGAAGTCGACCACGCGCTTTTGCGTTATACAAACACTTACTATTATTAACATATCAATGATTTATTGTTATTAATATTATTATTACTGGGCCACATTGCACCTAGTGATAGCGGCCATTGCTACACTCAGAGTAGCGTATTCAGTCACTCAGTCTGTCGGTCTGTTGGTCTCTGCAAAAACGGTTGAACTGATCGAGATGTCGTTTGGTATAGTGACTCGGGTTGGGCCAAGGAAGCATGTGTTAGATGGGGGTGTAGATCCTTTCAGGGAAAGGGGCAATTTTTGGGGGAAGTGGCGGCTCATTGTAAAGTATAGAGACACTCTACCGTGAGCTGTGCAAAAAAACGGCAGAACGCTTACGTTTGCGGAATATATCAATGGAACGCTCTTGGCCTTGGCAATATATAATGTAGTTTGTTAGATGTTTGCATTTACAAGAAACCAGTGATTTAAAAGTATTGAAATACAGTTCTCACTGCACGCAGGGGCGTTGCTGCAACCACTCGCTAGACGTCTCGGCCTTTCGGTGCGATGCTCAACCAATGAGAACACATCCCTAAAAATAGCATGTGCAGTGCAGGCTGCAAACAATTGAACAACTGATGGGCGGGGTGTCTTGTGAGTATGCATTGTCAGGTATATCGTGACAGTGCATACTGTCATACGGTTCACGCGGTGTTTAGGGGTAATGTCGCCTCTCGTCAAATTACTTTGACCACTTGTTATTATCAATGTTATGTAGGGATCACACGGGGCGCATGTCACGAACTACACATGGAGTTTTGGTGATGGGTCGAAAAGAGTATTTGGTGATGGATACAACAAGTCCAAGTTGCAGCATCACATTTTCAGAAGAACTGGACTTTTTACAGTACACGTGACCGTAGCTAATGCCATGGGATCTGCCAAGACGTTTATCAGAGTCTGGGTTCAGGGTTGGTGTTCGTCTTGATTCTTTGTTATTACCTCCAGTACATGCACAAAAACATCAGTTTATATGCCATTTTCAAACTGAGCCTAGGTGAGTTGGTTTCACCTATTATTGTTATTATTATACTATTATTTAGCCTGCCATAAACCTAAGCTTCGAGGACGGGTAACAACGAATGTAGCAGTTCGTCAGACGTCAAGCGATTGTGTGAACAGGAAGGTCTTCAGACGCTGTTTGAAGGTGGCAATGGACGATGCGGTGATGACGTCGGTAGGCAAATTGTTCCACACTCGAGGTGCTGCAGCACCCGCGAGCAGACTGTGATGCTGATGATGATGAAGCAAAATTTTTTGTATCATTACATGCCCTTCACATTCCAGAGACACCTGCTGGGATTATGTGGAGGTATACGATATGAAATGGAAAGTTGTTTGAGAGCAAACAGGTCTGCATAAGTTGGAAGATATGCCGGGAAAGACGACTGAGATGGTTTTACACATGTGATACTCACGGATGACATCAGGATATGACATCAAGCCATGCAGTGGAGGCCACAGCAAGCTTGATGCAGGGAAGGATGATCGTGGAAGAATTGGCTGGACATGATATGACGTACGTCAAAGAACATGGGACTTCTTGGATAGAGGCAACAGATGTAGCCACCAACTAATCAGAGTAGAGACTACATGTGACCCAGCGTGTTTACCAGAGCATGAGAGTTACCAAGTACAGGGGAATCACTTACAGAACCTTGCCCTTTCTTCATCCAGTAACTGACTCTCAAAAGGAACATCTCTCTTTTTATGTTAGCTTTGTGATATGAATATCCAGTATTATCACCTCCAGTACTTCAAAAAATTGGCAGGTCTGGCTTAGGACCGGGACACGTAGCACTGACTCTTTCCTGGATTTAATTCGAGAGTTCCAGTTCCAATTCTAGTTGATTGCTTGACGTACAATGTCCTACCTATTCTAATAATCTCATATGAATCTAAGACCTTAAACCATATAATGCATGACATTGAAAAGTGTCTTCATTATTTCTTTGTTAGTGGCATGTTTCTATGACTTGCAGATGCAATACGAGCAGTAATTGTCATTTGCAGTTGTTGAATTTGTTATTTTGCACCGAGATTGTTGGAAGGTAGTAATTATGCTCTTTTTACTGCTTCTCTGTAAGATGAAGAGTAGTTTGTTTAGTTTAATTGCTGAGTAATGAATAGAACTGTTGGTGACGGTCTTTTGGCTGATTGTTATTTTATGATCTGTACATGTTTGTGTTAGACAAACTGTCTGGTCTGTACCTCAGTAAGTCTCATGCCGTCAAAGTCAACAGCCCTGTCACCTTTGAGCTTGTACCAATCATGCTGCATAATCACACGGTGGAGTCGAGGTTCTCTGCCAAGACCAACGACGTTCATTATCTGTGGCTGTTTGGTGACGAGGTGAGGCGAAATTTAATATTGTCTGATTATTTTAGTGTTGGTTTGTTGGCGAAAGGCAAAAAATTTACTGAGTACTTTATTAATTGTACTTTTTGTTTGTTATTTTCTGTAAAGGCAGTTGAATGCTGTGTTGATGCTGTGTGGCTGAATATACGCAGAACTTACATTAACGTTACCGCTGCTATAGAATGTTATAGATTTTATTTTTTAGCCTCTGTTTATCTGTCTTTCAGCCTGATTTCTAGGATACTGAGCTGGCTTACCACTTGTGTTTTAGTGTATGTCATGTGCTCAGCATCGTATCATATCGTGTAATGTTATTTATGCTAGACTGCAGATCAGAAGGGTTCACTGAGTTGGCTTCCAATGGCAACACACACCTACAGCTCGGCAGCCAACTATACTGTGTGGATGGAAGCTTTCACTGGAGTCGGATCTGTTTTTCACACTGCTGTCATACCAGTCTATGGTAAGAGCGTTGCTGGTCCTGCTGCTGTTTGTGATGATGATGATGCTTAAATTTTTTACTACAGAGTGACACGAAAAAACAGGCCATTGGTTTTAATTTTTCTGGATTATAATTATACAGAGAAGAATGCTTTCTGGATTAACAAAGACTAAGGTTTTTCCACTGCAAATTAATCTTCCCTTAACTTAGTAACCAATTAAAATTGGCAGATAATTGCCGATCAACTCAAATGTAACTTGTTAATGGCCGATTAACAATGGCAGAGCTGCAGAGTTTTTTGCTTTTTGTTCGCTTCGAAGAGCAATTTGAGCAAAGCGAATGCATTTTTTTGCTACGGTGCAGTCCATTTCAGGAATATGATGATGCTACATTCCACCAGATTTTTACTTCAGACAGTCGAAGATCGTCGTCGTGAGACTGCTGGACAAGATAATAGCAGAACCTGACACATCGTATCAGCAAATATCATGACGGGGTCGTTTTGCAATTACAAAATTGTGAAGCATCTTTAACGACGGTTGTGTATAACAACGTCCACATGGACCTTGATTTATAATATGGGGCTGTAACGTTATTGCAGCGCTGCACAATTTAGGTCATACCAACGGCCAGTCAGAAAAGATGAAAGTAGGTGCAGTTAATCCAGCATCAATTAATCGCCGATTTACTAACTGGAGATCAAAAATGCATGGAAAAATGTAACTTGGTTAATCGACGATTAACTTTGACCATTAAATTTATCAGAGATTACATAGTTAGAGATTAAAGTTAATTGAATTTCCGGTGGCAAAAAACGGCCCTAAATTGATAAAATATCGGAGAGTAATGATATGACTTGTGCTGCCACCGCCTCTGAAGTTATGACTTTATAACGGGATACATCAATTGAGTTAAGGTTTTACGTCGTACTGGGCACAAAAATAAGTTTTTAAAGATGTTGTTCTTGGCCACTCTCGTTTCTTACTACTATAAAATTAAATCTAACACAACAAAAGCAAACATGCATCCATAACAAAATATACTGTGACACAGAATAAACACAAAAATGCTAAAGCCAGGTTTGGTCGCCTTTTATGACCTCTGGCCTGGAAACGAAATGGACCTATTCTTAAGGAAGTAAATAAGGAAGTAAGTAAGTAAACAGTTTATATGGCACTGGAATAAACAAATGAATCAGGGTGCATTACAGCCCTGGACTGTATGGGGAATGGTGGGATAAAAGGTAAAGGTTAAGATTCCCATACTCGTTACCGAGCGTTGGGCCTGGAGCTGATTCCGGTGTACAGGCAGTCAGCCCGCAGGTGACTTATAAGTCATCCACCAGGCGGTAGGCTGCCATTACTTTCCACCAGGCCTGCGGTTACCTTCCCAGCCACAGAGCATCACTGCCCGTTGGCCGGTACCAAGTTATACTGCTTGGTGACAGAGGCACATAGGTGTGAATGACTTGCCCAAGGTTGTTACGCAGTTTTTGCCTCGAGTAGGATTTGAACCCATGACCTGTTGATCGCAAGTCCAACGCTCTACCCATTGCGCCACCACGCCACCCCCATGGTGGGCTAGAAATGCATATATTATTTATAAGGCAAACATGTTCTGGTTATGAATTAGACTTACGTGAATGATGATGGCATTGTGTGCATGTGTGTAGGTACATTGACGACTGTCCATCTCTCACTGTCAGGCATTCGACTGCCATTTGGTCATGTGGACACAGTCTTTGAAGACATTATTGCTAGTAGTCTTCACAAAGTTCTCACCTTTGTCAGTGTCTGGCGTCACTTGTAACAAACAGTGTTGTTAACTTAGTCACATTTATGTCGATGTTCACACATAGATGCTTCTTCGAGTGAAAGCATATATTAGCTGAATTTTGATACCAGTATTGTTTCTTATTAGGCCGCATTGTCTACACGCAGTGCATAATAAGTGGACTGTTGCTTCAGATGTCGCTCATAGTGTGGTATGTGTGTCTGTCTGTCTTTTGGGCACACAGGTGAGCTGTGCAAAAACAGGTGAAATGATTGAGGTGCCATTTGGGGCTGACTTACGTGGATCAAAGGAACCGTTTACTTTATGAGGATAAAGATTGGACGAATCCGTTCGCAGCCATGAAGATGGCAATGCGGCCTTTTGACAAACTACTTTGGACATTACCAGTTGAGTTTTTACCTGAACTGATGAGGGTCAACTTGGGCCTATAGTCAGCTCCTCCATATCGGTGTAACATGGTACCCATGCGACGTGAAAAACTCCAAATCAACCTCTGAGTAATCTAAATATCAAAACTACCGTGTGGGCAATTTTTGCCAGTAGAAGTAACGGTCAAGTCATTGGTGTGGTTAAATAGTTTACATGTATGACAGACAGAATTACAATAGCATGTACAGTACGTGCATACACTGCACCATGTGTGTAACAACAACAACAATATAATGGCCCTTTATCCAGGACAAGCCGGGTGTCCTGGTACCATGTGAGAGGGCCGTGTATGAACCGGCAGCACAAAGGCCTCTGCATCAAACGGTAATCCAATTGGGTGCCAACTCATTTGGGTTGCCATTGTCTTCACCTCCATCATTTTCACCGCTGTTGTGCCGGATGTCCGCCTACCACATCCGTCCCAGTTTATCCTGACTTAGCACAAATACTGGATTGCATACCTCATGACTTAGTTAATGCACCATGTTTATAAAAAGCATATAAATGGCATAGCTTTTTCTGCATGTAAACTGCCAAGTAGTAGTCCATTACACTACATTGTGATGTTGGTTAGCACTAGACCTTGAACAAGCAAGGCGACGAGACAACAGGCACTAGCATGCTGCTGAGATGTTGTTTTTTTCTATCAGGAGCTTGGCGTTGAGGAGTGGAGGCTCGTGGTTTCATACGACCAAACGTCAGTGCAGCTGGCGACAGTGTCTGTCCTGCCACGGCAGCAGACCATGACCTCTGACAGTAGCATCAAAGAAGTTAGTAGTGACTTATTTATTTTGTTTTTTTTTGGTTTGTTTTTTTGCTGCTGCTGCTGCTGTTGTTTTGCTAGTCGTCTTCATCATTAAAGAATATTAAACTATTATAATTTTTCATAATTTTAAGAGTAGTTAACAACAAGTACGTCAGTGAGGACTCACTTCTATCCACACATGTCGACCTATGTCCACACGCTGCGCGATATTCCACGAATGGCGCATCTGTAGCATGTTTTTTTTTACGGTGGAGTACGGATATGCACCCTAGGCAATACTTCCCGGTGGTGGCCGATTCGTCCGATTATGGGCTTCTGGGGGAGCAAAGTTCCCCTAAATGGGAGATGCCGATGCACCACCGAGCAAAATTTGATGCCACTAGCATTATCTTTGGCGGAGAAATCTGTAACCATACAAACAAACAAACTAACACACACACGTACACAAAATCAGTAACCGATATGTCCACACCTAGCCTACTGGTATGTGTGGATAATAAAGCCACCACAAGTGACAGTATCACCGGGTAGTTAGACACTGCGATCTTGTGAACGTCTGTACATAGTAACACAGTAACAGGAAATGATAATAAGTCTGTATTACATGAAACATGTTCTTCAGTTGGTAGATTATTACAAAAATATACTATTAACTATCACAACCAACATTTTTACCTTTGACGTTTCGGTCTCTATCAGAGACCTTCATCAGAAGAAGTATGATCAATTCTTCTTCCGGTTCTTGCCACAGTAGTGATGGGATGTGTCAAGAAATCGGTCGTACGTGTGGCTCAGCGTGTGGCTGCCCTCGTCCCAGTTCAGGCGAGCGGGAAAGAAAAATGGGGGAACCGGCTAACCCAAGTTCACCGAAAAATGGCTGTTACAGAGATGATGGTGGTAGTGATGTTTTTTCTTTCAAGAATTGACATAACTTATAAATTAACCACAACTTCCAAGAATGTCGCGACTCGTCTGAGCAGTTTATAGCAAGTGCCTGTTACATTTGTAATAGTGACATTGTTGACAGATTGTGGACCAGCTGTTGCTGCTAGCTAATCAACGGAAGATTAACTTCACTTTGCCTGACGAGGCGTTCGGCCACAACGACGAGATAACGGTCACTGGTGCCTCAGTTAAGCCAGGTATGATGTATGTGTGTGATGTTAAGTCAGGTATGATGTATTTGGTGGAATGATTTTGGTTGACGGTTATTTGTGAACACAGTTGTGGCTTCATACATTTTTAGTCCGCAGCGTATGGCATAGTCAGGAAGCCATGACAGAAGATGTTCTGGCCCCGATTTTTGACCTGTCTATGAGATGACAAATTTTGGTATTGTAGAAATGTGGCAATGAGTTTGTTGCAATATAAAACATTACACAGTGTTACTGATTCAACATTTATGTTGCACATAAAACATTTGTGCACTGTTACACATAGATTCAGGTACGACAGTAATGCTGAATACTGCTTCAACTACGGTAAAAAGTACAATTCTTTCACCTGTAACTTCGGCTTTATTAACTTCACGTACAGTGACCAATACTGATTTTCCATCTACAGATACAACAGTTGTGCCGGCCAGTACTACTTCATATGCGGTGGCAAATACAACTTTTTTGACAACTTCAGCTTCTAATTCTTCAGCATTAACAGGTTAATAGGATGCTGGTCACACTCTGATAGCATGCCACCGGATTGCCTGCATGTGCAGTTTATTGTGATTTCAGCTTATGTAGAATGCAACTTTACAACAAAAGAGCATTAACAGAATTTTTAAGCAAGGCTTACTTTCATCTAATTTACACTGATAGTATCACAGTCTGCACGGTAGTGCAGGACTGTTGTAAGGGTCGTTCCGATAAGTATAGGAAATGGCACTTTTGGGGGTCCTGCTGCCCAGAAACCCCTGAAC
>Ga0209780_1003586_pt1 | contig 11654 bp, 9 predicted proteins | sample WorMetexBAHAMAS2_FD_187384 | JGI IMG/M metagenome (GOLD analysis project Ga0209780, IMG submission 187384) | Marine gutless worms symbiont microbial communities from Max Planck institute for Marine Microbiology, Germany - Inanidrilus exumae... | ecosystem: Host-associated > Annelida > Digestive... | reverse complement strand
GGTCAAACACGTCTACACAGCATCGACAGAATACAATAGCACTACCGACCACAGATGGAACCGGGTCTGAACTTTTGACCCGTGACCCCGACCCGACCCGGTCAGTGAACGTTCTTAAAATAATTCATTGACGGTTTATAAATATAGGCAGAGAGTATAGGCTCTATATGGCATGAGTTACCAACTAGGCTACTTAATTAGGAGCAGCAGCATTTCAGATCGACTGAAATTTGCAGCCTAGAAGAATGCAGATAACACCAATCGATGTCAACATTGTCCTCGTCATTTATTTTCTTGTTTCTTTTATCTACTTGCAATGCGAATAAAGACTATTATATAAACAATTCTGGAGACAAAATCAATCCTGCCTTACCATGACATTTTAACAACAATTATATCTTACAGTCGAACAATCAACCATGCGAAAAGCTTCTGAGTGCTTGCAAAACACGCAATGATGACTCTGATTATAGTTATTAATAGCTATAAATATTCAATATCAACTTAGCAACAACTGGCATATTACAATGGAAATTCCGATAGTTGACATTCAATAATTAACTCTGAAAGTGTAAACAACGAAAAAATATCACAAAAGCGATAACCGCGGCGCCTGATGGAGCGTTTATATCGCCTTAAATCATTTTGGGACGGCGGTGTGGAGTTAAATCCTATAGTGGGAAGTGGCGCTTACGGAAAGGATTAGGACTGCAGGCGGCGCGACGTAAAGACGGTTATGATGCGTGAGATGAAGAAGCAACTGATGAGATTCATCAGGATTCAGCGGCAAAACTGTGCGAGCTGCATACAGATCAGCCAAGCAGCATCACACAATGACCACCACTGCTGCTGCCAGTTTATTAGCACGTCATACGAAGCGCTAACAAGCTTCTTTCAACAACACACTACCGGTTTGATCCAATGCTGTCAATTTTACTACGCTGCGAGGAATAAAGGGCAATTTCACTCAGATTAGTAATATTCTTTTATTGTCGGATTTCTGAAGTCAGGTAACAACGCAGTTAACGTGCGTAGGGCTTATTTTCGGTTCGTGTACAGATCAGTCCTGATCACAATGGTGTAAGATGACTGAAGTACGGTGTACAGGTGACGAAGTGGTCGCGAAAATAAAGCACGTGCATAAATGAGTATAAAGACATGAAACTTAAACATTTTAACAGGCGTCGACAACAAAGACGGAACTCATTCAATGATCTCACCGTTTCTCGTGCAGCGTGACTGATGTACGCACTGGTTACAACGCGATGCGGCCGTGTGACATTTCTTGCCGGAAAACCGTCGGTGGTGTTCGGCGCCGAACGTCTGGTTGAAAACGTCTCTCAACATGGCCGTGTTGTCCGTGCACACGATGCTGTTTGCTGCAGGTTCCAGCGGATCAGGGAACGTTCCCTGCGTATATCATCATTTGTGTATAGGCTACATCAGTGGTCGAACTAAAAAAGTAGTGGGGGGCGACACGGAGGCGCCGAACGCGACGAGACTTCGACGTCGTGTATTACATGGGGTCCACAACAGCAGTGGGGGAATCCCTCCGTCCCTCCGGTGATTCGAGCACTGGGCTACATACCCACAGTGTCCGCGTTAATCCGCTTTAGCTCAGGGTTCCAAAATAACTACACTATAATTCCGGGATTCGACGCCAATCCGGCTAACCGACCATTTTGTGTAGTTTTTGATTTTCGGGCACTCTGACGCTTAGGGTTGAGAGCCAGAGTGCCGGAATGTCAAACAACTAGCCCGCCAGGCGTCGAATCCCTAAGTCACTGTTCCTATTTGGAACTCTGGGCAAAAATGGGTTAATGTTGCCGTTGTCGCTTGTGTTGATTAACTGTTTATACGCAGTTATTGCTGCGAGAAAGACGTTACCTGAGCCCCGAGTTCGTAGCTGGCTCACTGTCTCAGACTAGCGATAATGGTGAGCAGATGAAGGTAAACAGTTGATAATAGTTTTATCGATATTATGTGTCACTGGATGCATTCACACTTTGTTATCGACGTAACTTGCATGCTACAATAATTCACGTTATAACAATATCATTATTAACAACAAATTGCATACGGTCAAATCAATATCAGCATGCACTATATAAACTTCTATATCGGTTCTGTTAAACTTAAGCAGATTATGTTTGAAGCATCGTCAGTCGTGCCTGTCACTTTGCCAAATGTTGACTCGTTTGAAACTTTTCTTCATCGGAGACTCAACAGTAAATTTTGTAGTAAACTGGTCACTGAAGATAGCATTAAACCTCACATGCATGTAAAATTACGGGCAAAAGTACAACGGTACCCTTTCATTGCCTCGCAGCATAATCTCTAAAGCGGTCATGCTAGGATACGCCAATAGCAAGACTCGATAACGTGTGTTACCGGATCAGTCATGCACTTAACTGACACAAGGTTACACTTCTACCAGAAAGAGGGTATTCTATAAAACAAAATACGACAAAATGCAGCACACACCATGCAGACTAAACGAGGAAACAATAGTACAGATAAAGCCGCATATTTAGCAAAGGCTGCATGCGCATTTTGCCTTCGCAGATTGTTATCACAGAATAACATGAGACTTAGTTGTCCAAGTGTTTGCCGTAAGACTATTTAGTTTCGTAGGCCATAAGGACGTTCTTGTAGAAACAAATACTATAAATATGTCTGTGCGTAAGAAATGACAGAAATATCTAAGGCAACAAGTATGTAAAATACTAAGGATATACGTCTAATTGATAAAAAATTGATGCATTCTTCGGGAGCTCAGGTCGCGATTTTTTTATGAATAAAAACTGAATAAAACGTTTATCAACAACTCTGTTTTCTTGTTTAGTTACTACTCATTTTTCCGTTTCTGGTAGTGCGCGTTAGATTAAGCTGCCTCTTCGTCGGCTTTCTGGCGCACGTAATTTATACAGGCCCTATTGTCTCATATCGTATCGTGCCGTATTTGTCTGTATATTTTTCAAGAAATTCATGACAATGACGGGCAAGCGATTTCTACTTCTAATGACGGGTCTCCTGTTTGGCGTCTGATGTATAACGCTACGTAAACATACATGTAGCTGCACTGTGGCGAATGTCTAAAGTATTATAGTCGGTCGCAATGAAAACAGACTAATATGGATTATTGTGCATGCATGTCACACCGTTCACTGTGACAACAAACATCAAAGTGTTTACCTTTGCCTGTCAGCATCATCGAAAACAACAGCACGCAATTTAAATTTGTATTTAACTCGAGCAACCTCTTGACGACATAACCTCGTCAACGCTATAAGCACATGTCTTTTATAATAATAAGTTACCATATGCGACATTATTTCAGCGAACTTTTACGGTAGCTGAGGCGTTGTTTAACTTAAGATTTTAACGGTTATCACTGACAAAGACAGTCTGTATTTTGCTGTAAAGTAACATATCTTTTTTATAAAACAAACAAAAGAACGCAGCTGCAACACGAAATAGTGAAATAAAGAAAATATAATAAACACAAACATACACATAATCAGTTTTCGTAGGTCTATGAATGCTTTTTCAACCAACGACGACAGCAACCATAATTGTCGTTATCATTAATATTAGTGTAGCTATTTTGGGAACAAACAGCTCAAGTGGACTCGAAGCTAGGTTTCAGCCGAATATTGGATTCATTTTACGGCGGTGTTCACGCGTTCGGCTATAACTCCGCCGAAAGTGAACCGATTTGGTTGAAATCTGGAGCACCCAGAGTACATTGTCGGTGGCTGGCCCTGGCAGATTTCGGGCGCGATCCACGCAGTAGCGACTGTTAAACTTTCCTCAACCGTAAGCGACTAGAACTTTCTGATACTGGACTTTCGTTGCCAATGTTGAACAGTAGCCAGCAAAGCGTACAGACCAGCTTGACACATGCGTCGTTCGGAGTCCGGTAGAGGTAAGTGTCCCCGTCGCGGTAGTGTGACGGACAACGTGGCCTGCTTGGATCGCGAGAATCACAGGTGACATGTCGAACAGACGTCATTCGGTCGCGCGAAATCTCCAGCGTGACGCTGTAGTAGTCCGGGATGGGATGCCTGTTACACATCGTGTCGCAACTAACACATTAGTTAACCCATTTTTACCCAGAGTTCCAAAATGGGGACAGTGACTGAGGAATTGGACACTCTTTAACCGACCATTTTTAGTTTTTGACTTTCGGACACTCTGGCGATCAGGGATATAGCCAACCTGGCATCGAATACCTGAGTTATAGTGTAGCTATTTTTGGGAACAATGAGCTAAAGTGGGTTAATGTTGGTTTTCGGCCACTTTACTGCTTTAGATTTCCTTTATATGTAAAGTCGTCATTTGTGTGTCAAGGTCGCAGGTTTCACACGCTGCCGTGAGACGTAACTGCATAACAGCCGTGGCCAGCTTGTTCACACGCCTTGGTCTAAAGCGCGTCATGACTTATAAAACATAAGACGCAAAAAGAAACTAGAAGAGGATGGTGCCACATGAAAAAGTCTCCCCCGGACAGATCCGCTGGGGAGACTGGGCACATGAGAAGAAATCGCCGCCACCATGACGAAGTCTCCGTAGTGCGCGCGACGAATCCGCTTCCCCATGTACCAAGTTACCCTCGTGTTTCTTATTACATGTTATTTTAAGGCGTGCGATAGTGATGCATGCGGGGGTCAGAGTTCATACGTCGTGCAAGTGTGCTTGAAACGTCAAATTGCATTAGTCAAAGCGGAGTCACCACAGCACGCCAAAAACAAGCGGTATGACCTCAAATGCAATACACCGCCATTCGCTGTCGGCGACCGAGTAAGCTTATTGCGCTATCCGTCCGATTCGACGGCCCGTGCGTCATGATCGCGGAGGTTGCCGGCCGGCACCGGCGTCTACCGCCCGAACAGCCTAACCGGGACGCCGCTTAAGGTATACTGGCCAATTCGCGCGATCTGATGTATTTCCGAAGACGTGGCCCCCCTCCCCCCGAGAAACCGAACAATAGAAAAAAGTCGCATCGTTTGACCAAGCCGCGTCCTGAGGCAAAGGCAGTCAAGGTCGACTTCACTGCGGCTGCGACACCGGCGTCGCCGACGCCGACCGCCGATCCATCATGGATTCAGCAGCTGAACCTCCGCCTTTCAGACAAACGGTTGCTCGAGTCAGACTCGTCGATGCGTGCAACAGACTCGTTCAGCGCCGCATGGGCCATTCTGAGTTGCACTCTTGATGGTGATGTCGCAGAGCACCAGCGGATTCGACGCAGTCACCTGCGATTGCATCATGATTCTGCACAGCAAAGGCCGTTGTATTACCACAGCAGCGCTGGGAAATGCTCTGTGATATGTATACGGCCACACCGACCGCTGACTCCATACGTGACGACTGTCTGATGACCGCGTAGACGACGACGGCGTCCCGCATTTCACCGTCATCCGAAGCATTCCGCAACCGAACGCGGTGGAGTACGGAGTGTTTGTGCCGCTTATGCAGTGGCATTAGCCATTTCAGGCAAACCGACAACAGTTTAAGCGGCCTTCAAGTCTCACTAGATGCGGTCGCATCTGACGAAGATTCTGGAGTCACAGTGCTTGTCGCCCTTTCGGGTGGGCAAGAAGAGGCGTGGTTGGCGGCAGCAGAAACAGGTCCGGGTTACTGTTGATGCATCTTGTACGGTCGATGGTGGTGCGAACATATGAGTTGTCATATGAATTCGCATTGCTCATTCTTCGCCGATCAGAGATCGGCGAAGAATGAGCAATGCGAACTCATATGACAGTCTCCGGAGGGGGGGAGCGAGTCTGTCATAACATTTAATGCACAATACTTACTTACTGTTAGAGTAAACCTGTGTCTATAATTGAGTCATAGCAACGCCGGTAAATGCAAGAGTGCAAAACCCACGCCGGAACTGTTTTTGTGCCTTGCGACCTTGACCTTTGACCCTAAAAAGTGTTTCCAGGACTCATGGTGAAACATTTCTATTTCAAGTTTGGCGATCCTAGCTGCAGCGGTTTTTGAGATATCGTGCGGAAAACCAGACAGACAGACAGATAAACAAACAAACAAACAAATGCCACTGAAAACCCTACCCCCGCGACTACCGTCGGCGCGCATCTTGTTTTCGCAGCTGTCAGTCACGGATGCACAGCGGTATTCCTGGTATTCACTGCGGCTACGCATGGAGGGTCGGCCAGGCTGGGTTGATCTGTGCGTCGGTTTATACGCCAATATGGTTTACACGGCCGCAGACGGCTAACTATGTCAGTACTCACCGAGCTCGGTGTAGTGCAACTACGTTCATCGTAATCAAAGTGTATACCACTGAGCTGAACTGTCATCATAAAATACATGAAATATGGGTAAATTAAATTTAAATTAGTTTGGTTTGTAATATGCTGCTGATTTTGTTTCTAATAACAACGACAATAGCATCAAAAACAACAGTAATTCACCCCTGGGATCTTTACTACCGACGGTAAATATCAAAAAAAAGAAAAAGAAAAAACAGGAATAGGAATATTATATAATATAGACTTTCTATCAAAAACCGTAAGGTCGAGACTTCCACTGTACCTAGAGGCTGTTGTTAGAGTAAACTCGTGTCTATATTGAGAGTCATAGCAACGCCGGTGTGATGACGCTGGTACTGCAGAAGTAGCAGTAGTTTCCTTGTATCCTTGCGGTCGATAGACCGAATTACTTACGTATACAATATATACAGTAGAATAAAACATATGCATAAAACATACAAAATACAACTGTGCACGTATACAATTACCGTTAAAAAGTTACTGATAATGTAATAGGCCAAAATTAATGAAGGACTGGCATCGTTTTGTTCGACAGGCCAACGATGGAAATTTTCCGGCAACTCTAAGCCCGGCTATGATATTTTTATCACGCGGCGCAGGCGACAAGCATTGTAAACATGAAGATGACGAATGAGTGACCTGCAAAAGTTGTTCATGACGGCGCGGTAGACGGACTTGTCCTCGCTGCTGTTCGGGTCCGTCAACATGTAGTTGTTGTCCGAGTCGTGATCCACGTCCTCGTACTCCGGTATCAGGTGGACGTTGAGAATGCCGATGTGGACGTGCAGTCCCGACTCGCGGACCCAGAAAGAGTCGTACGCCTGCGTTGCGTCGGTCACGTAGTACGTCGTATCGACGCTGCGAGCGTTCTGCAAGTCTTCGACGAGCACGTTGCTCGACGCATCCACTCGCAACCCTGATCACATGCGTCGACTTCACTTATCTAGCCTGCTGTATTCATTGCTCAAGGTCTACGGATTATGACACAGGCATTGTAGGTAAAATACCTAGGGCCTACGACTCGAACGGGCTTACGAAAGATGACTGCAAAATTACGTTGAACATACGTTAGCCAATCATTACTATTTTACGGCCTGTGCATTCTAATCAATAATTAACTGTCTACTTTTGCACTAAAACGTCCAACTGGCAACTGCCTTCATGGATATTTGCCCGGATCGTTTCCTCTGAGCTACTCGGTTTTCTTTTTAGTTGTTCCTTATTTTTTCGTTTCTGTGCCGTGTGCTAGAGTGCGGCTAGACTAAGCTGGCCATACGTCAGCTTTTGAGCGCACGTAAATATATCTCATCGACGATATAAAATAGATATAAAACAGTCGAAGGGCCTACCGTTGTCCAGTGCCTAGGGCCTACGCCAACCTTAATCCGAGCCTGCATTGCTTTTTTGACTGGCAGGTTTCTATTTTGGCATTGGCGTCTGACAGCCGACGTAAAAGCACGTTGGACGAATGAGGAAAGTATGCGGCCAGTGGATGATTTTTTCATGTTTTCATGGTTTGGGTTCAGTCTTCCGAGTTTCCTTCAGTGCTTTGACAGTGTTGGTTTGGTGTCAGTAACGGCTTCCGGTCCAACAAAACACCCATCAACACTCGCCGATCAACACTGGCAGCAACGACAACAAGCATTAGTTCAGGAAAATAAATGATAATTCCGCACTGCTGCTCATTGTTTATGTACAGAATTTCTACGCATTGTGTAGGCCTACTGCATTTAATTCATTGCGCATAGAGCCTGTTATCATTAGTTCAGGAAAATAAATGATAATTCCGCACTGCTGCTCATTGTTTATGTACAGAATTTCTACGCATTGTGTAGGCCTACTGCATTTAATTCATTGCGCATAGAGCCTGTTATCGTGGCGTACATAGACTCGAAATACTTGCGTTTGCGTCTTTTAACTTCCAATTTCTTTCCATACACATCTAACAAACACGCACGCACACACATCCACATCCACTATTATCGATAATATATTAGCGAAAATTAATTTAATTATAGTCCCTCGAGTGTTTTGACACTTTTAGTTGGGCGATAAAACGGCATCCGGCCTTAAAACCGGCTCCATAACGCAAAAGTAGCCTCGAAAGGATAATTACAGGTGACGGCCTGACTTGGACGAATGCGTTAGTATCAATCGACGACGAAGTGAATCCACGTTGAGCCACGTTAATACTCGCGCAGTACGTCATACATTGTCAGCCATGCAGGCCAACTCAGCCTGGCCATTCCGTCGTAGGCACGCGCAATGAGTATCGGTAAAAGTTGGCACGCTAAGCCAATGAAGTGTACAAAACACAACCCGTTGGTTATCTTGTGATCTACAGCAACGGAGATCAGGATTACATCGCTACAGTATTTGGTGAATAAAGGTGTATATATTACTCGCTCACATTCTCGACCAAACGTCTACACGCTGTGTAGATCGACGACGAAAATCGAAATAATATTACTGCTACTGAAATACGTCGATTTAACTTCTAAACCACAATCGAAACCGCAGCTAATGCATGCAAGCAGTCTTCGGAGACTTTTTTCTATACACAAAACCACGCGATCGCCACCGGCAAATTCATCACAGTTTTGTCAGCAATTTTGGCGATTAGTGATCACTAGACACGGCTAGTGGACAAGAGACTTTAAATCGAGACATCTAACGAGGTTTCGCCGGCATTCTATATTACGGCAAATGTTATTACCACCGACCAGGCGGACCGACCGGCGATAGCGAGCCGCCAACCAGCGACTGATGCGCGTCGGATTAGTAGCAGTTCTAGACCGTCAGCGACAAACACGCTTCCGTAGACCGACCCGTTGACCGACGATTAGAATGTTTCCATCCAACATAGGCTCAACACCACGTCCACATCAGCTACAGCAGAGGGACCATGCGACGCCTTATGTCACTTAAAATCTCGTTGCTGCGCAACCGCATAAAAATCCCACTTGAATAGGCTCGCTATAGGCTAAAGACCTTGAAGATCGCTCACGGTCATCAGAAATAGCGCGACCTGATAGGTCATATATCACTTCCTATTAGTGGTCTGTAGTAACAGTGTCACTATCTTGCATCATTTCACAGATAAGGAACCATGTATCAGATGGAAGTCAAGATCGGAAGAAACCATTCGCAGCCGCAAAGAGTGACAAGACGGCGATGCATCATTTTGCCAAAAGACTTTGGACACTTGTTATCATCATCATCATCACTACAAATCATCGGTAGATGTGATCCAGAAAAACATGAAACAGTGGACATGATAGAAAAACTCTAAAAATAACATTTGTCTTGTGGTGAGGTACATTTAGACGCATTTGTGGCCCTTTAGGCGATCATGCACTTTATCAATATCCTTAATAATAATAATAACAATAATAATAGTAATACTACTACTACTAATAATAAAAGGAATAATAATAAGACAGCAGCCACAAAACCAGGCGAATCCATCGCTGTGAAAAATGTTGGAATGTTGAGCTTGTCAACGCTGAACTTGCTTTGTGGTCTGTCCCGCCGAATTAGTGTTAAATCTGGAGCTGTCAGACAGGGTTCGTGTTTTATTTCAACGCATTTCTGTCGCGATTCGGCGTTTTAATTCGATGCCTAATTTGCACAACACTGTTACTGTTTACCCATCGGACCTATAGCCATCCAGCTTTTGGTTTTGGCTCTTTTTTTAACTCCGAGATCTTTAATACCTGGGGATTGAAAAAATGTCAGCTTCCTATTAAGCGATTATGTTATGTTATGTTAATAATAATAATAATAATTTAGAACCACATCAGAATAACGAACAAAGAGGGTTCGTATTTATTAGGCTACTAAACAAGAAAACTATAACGTCGTGTGCATTATGCTCGAGTTATGTTACGTACTATCAAGAAACTGCAACATCTTCATGTGTTTGGTCATCAGCAGAGGATGCGCTGCGTCTGTAACATGCCACAAAACACACGACTCTCTCGATACCCATGTCAATTCGTACCACGCCAAGCCGTATCCAAATTATCTCGTACCCGTGAAAACTCCCCCTGCTGTCCGACAGATAACACTTGATTGATTGAGTCAATGTTTACATCTCACCCTAAACAAAAATAGACGTTCTTTCCAGCCAGTCTTTCGGCTTGGTACTGAAAAACTACACCTAACATAACAAAAGTAAATATGCATCCGTAACAAAGTATACTACAACATAAAATAAACACACAAAAAACATACAGCCAGGTTTGGTCGCCTCCTACGACCTGCGGCCTGGAAACGGAACGGGCCTATTCCTAAAGAAGTATAGATAAGTAAGAAGTAAATAAGTATGGAAGAAAGTCGGTAAGTAAGGAAGTAAGCAAGAAAACTATTGTTATAGCGCTGGAACCAACAAATGATCAGGGCGCATTACACCACATGAGCTCCTACGGGACAACAGAAATCACTAAAATGTGGTGGCAAGTAAACAGCACAGTTCATCGCACATATACAACGAAATATAAAGCAGAAACAAAAAACCGGCGTCAGTGAAAAACTGGAGCAAATACAAACGATTCAGTGATTACATTACTGCACCTAAGGTGCCGGGTTTCCCATGCCCTCCTCAGTCCCCTCTCGTGACGAAGCGGCCCCTTTGAAAACCACCAGTACGCTCCCCCACGGAGGTACGGGCGAAGCCCAGCCGAAGTCGATTTTTGTCGACCGTCGTAAGTAAGTAAGTGAATAAGTAAGTTTATTAAAATTGCGATCATGAGATTGAATAGCAAACGTTATACGATTGTAAATAAGGCACTCGTAGATAGCAGACTTCGCCCTTTCGCCGGAGGAACATTGAGCACGACCGTTAGGCAACACGCGCCAAAATATGTAGTTCAGGAGATATCCTCGCGGAGAGGCAGACAAAGAGATATACAGACATAATAATCACAGTACTTGCGCACCCATTACGGGGGTTTCCAAGGCGCTGAATGCATCCTTTGTTATTATACCATGTTTCAGGTAACTACAGGGGCCATTGCAAACATTTCAACACGAATTTCTCAACTTTGATATATTTGCAGTTGGACCACAATAATTCTTAGCGGCTCAACTGTCTCTTAACTCTATGTACTTCCTTAACCTAAGTCCAACTGAAGCTAAATTAACTTCCATTTTACGTCCATACATCACATTCGCTGGTATATTGTTCTCCGCCAACGTGCACTGTTACCATAGTAACAATAGCTACAACGACGTGCGTTTTGGAAATTCTTCCCATTAATCGTCATATTTCTCCGTTCCTCTTTTACTTTAGTTGCGAGTAATTTCGAAATAGTTAGTCAAAATTATACCCTTTAATAATAGGAAATTGAA
>Ga0209780_1003585_pt1 | contig 11654 bp, 9 predicted proteins | sample WorMetexBAHAMAS2_FD_187384 | JGI IMG/M metagenome (GOLD analysis project Ga0209780, IMG submission 187384) | Marine gutless worms symbiont microbial communities from Max Planck institute for Marine Microbiology, Germany - Inanidrilus exumae... | ecosystem: Host-associated > Annelida > Digestive... | reverse complement strand
AAACGTCTGCAGAGGGACCGCGCGACTCCCACGGCATAAATATTCTATAACAGCAAGGTGGACTGTAGCATATTCATAAACTCAAGACTGAATGCGCAGTACTTGGCTAGCTATCGATCGTCTAATCGGTTAAACGAAGTAGGTTCTTTTTTTAGTATTTTGAAGTACGTACGTGCCATATTGTCGTAAAAAGTTGACGTTTGCTATCTCATCTCCTGATGAGTTCTTGTAATAATACGGTACAACATATTATGGGTGTCAACGAAATTTGCGTAAAAAATATTACGATTACTGTGTCGGTTAGGGTTAGTGTTACGGTTAGGGTCAGTTTAGTTTGATTTGTTAGCGGTAATAATTTGGTTGCATTATGTATCACTATCTGGTGAATGAAATATATCACACTGTCACAAATTCGGGGGCATAGCCAATTTATGAAACTACGCCCATTTCGGGACATAGCAAATACACGAATAACGGCCCCGAAAATTTAGAGGGCATTCAAGAAAGTACGCCCCCAAAATTTGGGGACATAGGAAATACACGAAAATACGGCCCCAAAAAATTTCGGGGCATAGCTGATTCATGAAAGTACGCCCCCGAAATTTGGGGGCATAACATCGGCCTTAATGTATCGCTAGTTATGGGTAAAAGTGGGGTGCAGGGATGCGGGTGTGATAACGGGTAAATTGTGGGGTAAAAGTGTGGGGGTTAACCAAAGTGCTAATTACTATTGCTAACACTAATTCTAACAACCCGACCCTTACTAACTCTACTTACCCACTTCCACACACTTTCAGCCCCACACTTGTATCCCACATTTTACCCATTGCCACACCCGCATACCCGCATTTTACCAAATGCCTGTATCGCCATGGAACGCTTGGTGCATTATGACCGATAATTGGACTTTTTTGTGATCTGCTGTAAAATTTAGTGAGAATGTAAAATAAAATGGCAGATATACAGTAGTTAGTATACAGGAATTTATGATTTCAGACACATAAACAATTTAAACATCTTTCATCCACGTTTTGTTATCTTTGAGGTAATTGAACAGGCTGCCGTATTATGCGAGTTAAATTGGTACTCCACAGTTGCTATAGCAATAACCATTGATAATCTAACTAGCCTCCCCGATGTTAGATTAGCATCTGGCCTGCATCGTTCTGCTGCAAGTGACTGGAAAAGTCTAGGACATGTTGTAATTTGTCAAGTCTAGGAGGTGGTTATTGTGGAAGTAAGTTGTCTTTTCTATATGGTGTAAAACTACAGCAGATTCCTCCAGTAGAGATTTCTGTCCATTTTTTTCTTATACACGTTGATTGCTTGCCAAGTGATCTTTAAATGGGTGCGTTGTATGTCTTATGTGTTTATGTTTTGTTTCAGCTTCGTTTGAACAGTATTAAGAAATTGTCTACAATAGCACTTGCGCTTGGCATTGAACGCACCAGAAAGGAGCTAATACCTTTCCTTACAGGTATTCTTTTATAATTATTTATAAAACAAGCAACACCTGTTCCATCTGGAAGCAGCTGTCTACCAATCTACTAACGTGCAGTGGTTAGAGCATTGGTATTTGTGACTGGTGTTGTTACAACCACTGAACTTTCACAGTCATCGCGGTGGTTGGCTACCACTGAACCAACACTGCCCACATTGTGTTTTACAGTATTCTCGGCGGTCTATCTGGGCGCTGTTTCCTGAAAAATTCCCCTCACTATTCCACAGAGCAGTGATAGTCATCTAAATGCCGCATCATTTGATCCCGCATGAACGACACTGCCCCCGTCCCCCGTGCGTCCGCTTCCCCACTCACAAACCATGACAGCCGGATCGATCTACCTGTTTTCAATTAACAACCCTAGCCTTGACACCAACCGATATTGGATATTTGTCATTGGCACTGGCACTGCGGTGGCATGTCAAAAAAACAGTGCCACCGACAGAGTTGCAAATTTCTGCCACCGTAACAACACTATTTGTTATTATATTGTTGCAGGTTTGAGTCTCGTTCCATGCATTACTATAATTACTATACAACTAAGTTTTTCTATAACTCTGTGTTTCGTCTGTCGTTGTATTCACATGGATTTGGTGTGTAATTGTTTCAGATACAATCTACGATGAAGATGAAGTGTTGTTAGCTTTGGCAGAGCAGCTTGGAACATTTACTCCATTTGTTGGAGGACCTGAACATGTCCATACTTTATTGGTAACACTGAATTGTCTGCAGTGTTTTTTTTTGTACTTTCATCTTTGTGCTTAATTTGATAATGCGGTAGGACTACATCTGTGATGGCAGATGGTGAGAACTTGGTGTCAGAATGTTTTTAGTGTCATTTTGCCAGTGAGAGCAAAGTATTTTAGTTGATTATATGACCACTGTTAATGTTAATGTCATTGTTTGTATCATAATTCAGATGCTAACCTGTAGGTAGAGAAGTACGGATGTTCAGTGGCTGGAAACAAAAGTAATTTTTCTCAAAACTGTACGAGGACACCGAGAAATTGATGCAAAATGACATAAATTGCCCAGCAGCAGACCACCCTACAGGTTGGAATGCATTGAAATAACTAAATTTGCCATGCTAGTGAACTCGTCTGTGTCTGTTTTAGGCGCCTCTGGAAGGTCTGGCCACAGTAGAGGAGACTGTTGTTCGCGAGAAGGCAGTGGAGTCGCTGCGAACAATTGCCGCGATTCATTCGGTTTCTGATCTCGAGGCTCACTTTATCCCGCTAGTGAAGCGCCTTGCATCCGGTGACTGGTTCACGTCACGCACCTCGTCCTGTGGGCTGTTCAGCGTCTGCTATCCACGAGCAGCCACAGCTACAAAGACAGACTTACGATCGTCAGTAATCACCGTGCAATTAACAGAGCTGTTGTTGCTTTCACACTTTTGAGCATGAAATTTCAGAGTTAACTAGTCGTTTGTGAGTGTATTTAGTGTTTACTTTACAGCTGCTTTATTGCATCCTTCTTTGCTGTAAGAATAGTTTGATCCCTTTCCAAGTGGCATTTCATACTAAACGACCAAGCCTGGTTTTAGTTTCTTATGTGAAAGGAGGGTATTTTTAGTTTTTTATGTGGTATCTGTCCCATAGAAATCTGTGCCACTTATGTATGAATGTATGCATTTCTGTCCCACCGTAAGGTTGTAATTTCAAAGACAGTAGGGAAAACAGCGAACTCGGGTTGACTTGGAAAAGGATGTTAAAACGGAAGCAATCAGTTGGAAGCTTTCTTCGGCTTTTATTTTTTAATTGTACGCTTACATTTGCTGACACGTTCTGTTGTTCATATGTTTTGTCAGAGTGTTCCGCAGTCTGTGTGGCGATGATACACCAATGGTTCGTCGTGCAGCTGCCAGTAAGCTGGGAGAATTTGCAAAAGTTATTGAACTCGAGTATCTGAAGTCCGATCTGATTCCTCTGTTTACGGCATTGGCTGCCGATGAACAGGCTAGTATATTTGTTGTACATGTTTTTGCTACCAGCCTGCGTGAGTGTGTGTGTCTACATCAGATTCTGATTGTTGCTTGTGAACTGCGTTTGATCCTGTCCATGACGGCAGTTAGATTTCCAGGTCATCCATGAGGCTAATGGCTAGGTCAGATTCAGTCTGACCACAATCTGGTGCCTGCCGATCTGTGGAAATTTGCTGTCCATATGTGGTCATTCGTGGCAGTATCCCCATTTAAGACCACGTGGTAAAACAAAGACCAGCTGCAGCATTGTTGTTCAAAGTAGTAGTAGTAGTAGTAGAACGTACTGATTAACGTGGCATAAGCTAAGTAGCTTCTAGGACACGGTACACCAATATGAGAAAGCAATTTAAAGTGATGGGAAAGATTTGGTAAATAAAAATGTTTTAAGTTGTCTCTTGAAAGACGGTAGAGAAGTTGATGCAGTTACGTTGGTAGGAAGACTGTTCCATGCTTGTGTGACAGTCACACGAAATGATCGATCACCAATGGTGCTGAGCCGAGTTCGAGGAACGATCAGGCGTGAGAACTTAACTTCTTGCAAGCAAGAGTATATATACTTTTTGCACATTGGTCTGGGATTTTTGCACGACATCATATGTCTGAAGTGTGTTGTGATGTATTGAGTGGGCCATTGATCTGGTACTTGACTTCAGTACTTCAGTTTGATGTGATGATGTGTAGCATTGGTTGGTGTGAGCAGGACTCGGTACGGCTGCTTGCTGAAGAGAACTGCGCCAGCATCGCCATGCTGCTGAACACTGCCGACAAAGAACAGCTGATTCTGCCGACACTGCGCGAGGCCGCCAACGACAAGTCGTGGCGCGTCCGCTACATGGTCGCTGACAAGTTCGTCGAGGTATTGACCGTCAGTGCTGCTGATTTATCTGTCAGTCAACAAAGTTACTCTAGAGGAGTTCCCAGCCAGGGGAATTGTCTGTTGGGGGAATTACATTGTTTCAGCAAGGGAATTGGGACTACAGATTGGCAGAGTCAAACTGTTGGAATTGTGATAATTTGGCAGATTTATCTGCAGTAATTCTGGTCATTGTCTAGCCGGGCTGAAATGTTATCTAGCACTGGACTGATGACAAATCCAATATGGCATGCAAGGCAGATGGTTTATGTAGCACTGTTTAATCATGAATAATATGATGCTTTACTGCATGATATCTCATATTATTACTGGCCCGCGTACACATGGTGCTGGGGGCCAGACTAGTAATGGTCGCTGGTGGCTGTTGTCGTCATCTGTCGGGGTCTGTATCACTCCACGGCAGGCCTGCAGGCAGCTGCACCGGCACTGGCCAGGCGATGATGTCATGCGGATTCCAGTTTAATTATAGCTGCACGGCGGGCCAGTCGTGTTACGCCTCTTTAGGGCGACACCTTGTTTGCAATGTGTCTTGAGTCGGACAGTCTTGGAAAAGGGGAGGGGTGTGGCATTCTGACGTACAAGAAAAGGATAACTTGGGCAAAAGTGTATGGAAACAACTGTCGGTGCTCTCTCTGTGTTGAGCTTGGTTAGAAAGGAGGTGAATAATCATTTTCATGTTTGTGTGTACATTGTTGGTGTGTATCCAGCCACAATTATCAACTCAGCCTCCTACCGTCAACAGGATGGGAAGTGAGCACCAGTGAAGAGGCAGTGGTGGTGCTGTTTGATTGGGAAAGCAATCAACTGGTCTGACATTGCACCATCCACGTGGTATATCCACGTGTAAGTTAGTGGCCCAGGACAGGTAGATGAGCAGTCTGCCCATGCTCCTGTATTGAGCTGAGCATCATATCCTTTACCTTTATCTACACTGACTGTTGCCAATAAGATCACCTGGTGTCACCTGTTGCACACTGGATTAACTGGTTTAGCCAGCTAACCCACGTTCACCTGGTGAATGGTTGTCGAACTGTGGTCTCATGTGTCTGTGTTGTAAACACGACTGTACTGATGTTTGTTTTGTCCGTCCAGATACAAAAAGCAATGGGTCCAGATATAACCAAGAAAGAGCTAGTGCCAGCTTTTCAGAGTCTGCTGAAGGACTGCGAGGCAGAGGTTCGTGCGGCAGCAACCGGCAAGGTGAAAGGTGAGGCTTCACATTAGCCGAAAGGTTCATTTTCTGCTCTCAACAGTGTGATATTATTAGGTACATGGCGTGATGTGGTCGTGTAATTATGACATGATGATGCAGTGTGATTGTAGTATAGTATTCAAACATATGAGTCGGTTTAGTTGCCTATTGAAAAGGTTGTGGCATTGTCGGCCATTGCAGCTATACTGTCGTGGTGTTGTATTGGCAGTAAACGATACAGTGAGTGCAAGTTAGCCATGCTGTGACTGTGAGGGACCAAGCAAGCTTATATACCAAGAGTCTATTAAGTCTGAACAAAATACTGTACATGCAAAAGATGTTAGTTAATAGTGTTAAATATCCTAATAGCACCTCTGAATCCTCGGGACTTTATGGCACCATACAAATTAGTTTTTAACTGTAACTTAATAATTTGCATGCATCGGTGTTTGCAACTTATAGTGAGTAAGTACCATGTGGGGAAAATGTTGATAGTGGGTGTGCCACTTGGTAAAGCAAATTTTTCTCCTTTATTTTGTCTTCAGAAACATCCATACAAATTACTCCACTCCCGTGGCTTTTCCACTTACCTGTCTGTCTTAATGACCTGTTGTCAAGGTGAACCTGGATTAGCCAGTTTCCAACTGACCATTCGGCCCTCTTCTCTGTCTCTTCCTGTAGAGTGCCTTGGCCAATCGGTGGCACAGTTTTACAGGTCAGATGATCTTTCTGTACTGAAAACTGTAGCACTGGTTTAGTTAATATGGTGACTGACAGATGTTGATGGGGCTGAATGTAGTACTTCCATGAAGTACACCAGTAAACACTGATAGTTGTACCTTCCACACGTCATATTATCGTAATCATAATCATAAAATAGGAGTTTAGTGTCCTATATACAGCGGAAAACCGGGCCGATAAGGCATTACAAGAGTACACATACAATAACAGTTCAAACATTAAAACATGAGTTAAAAAGATAAAATTTAAGTTTTTGTTTGAAACTGTCTTAATGTCTTAATATTGTAGACACGTTGCCGTGACCACTGCTTGTGTGTTTGAATGTAGATTTCTGTCACAATCTGCCGGCCGACAGTCGAGAACAGATTGTAATGACGTACATTTTACCGTGTTTGAAAGAGCTCGTCACTGATGCCAACTCTCATGTGAAGTCCGCACTGGCTTCGGTCATCATGGGGCTGGCTTCTGCCGTCGGCAAAGACAAGTAATCAACCATACTTGTCTTTTTAGCTCGACTCTGACAGTGTCAACCTACTAAAGCTGGTCTCACATGCTCGTACGTCTGTATCTATGTACGTGCATATGTATGTACGTCCGTCCATCCACAAAAAGTTCTTCAATTTCAATGAAATTTGGCATGTAGGTGGAGGTCGATGAGTGATGCACGATGGTATGCAGTATGACCCAATCCAAGATCAAGGTCACGAGCCCTTCAGAGTAGGAAATCCTTTCATTTTCAAATGCTATCTCCTTCGCCTTTTACCACTGGAGCTGGCAACTGACCACTGATTCTTAAACTAGGGCACAATATCTAAATTTGCTGAGGCCAGATTTTTGATTGTAGGCCTAGCTTGTGACTGCTGCAGTCTGTGCTAGTGTATTGTGAGTCAGTCAGGCTGTGAGAGTGTTGAATCTGTTGTGTGCACAGCACTGTTGAACACCTGCTGCCACTGTTTCTCACACAGCTGAAGGACGAGTGTCCAGAGGTTCGCCTCAACATTATTTCCAACCTCGACTCTGTCAACGAGGTCTGTACTGCACGATGTGTAACACAGTGTGGACATTGGCCAGAACTGGTCAGACGGGTGACAGATGATTGGCAGGGTAGCAGCATATTTAAGGCATGATGTGATCTTAATATGCATATTTATTCACCAAATGTCAGACACGACAGAGACAGACAGACACGCAAACAAGATGATTTTGTTACAAATATAAAGCTGAGTCTGACATTTGGCAAAGAGTGTAGTAGTACCTTTTTTGATTCACATTGACTAGTATACTAATCAATAAATAAATTATTGCTTTATTATTCAGTCGATCACAATGTAACTCAGTACAATAGCAACATAAAAAGAAGGTAAAGGCCTCTCATACTCGTTACCGAGCGTTGGGCCCGGAGCTGATCCCGGTGTACTGGCAGTCAGCCCACAGGTGAGTATATGTCATCCACCTGACGGTAGGCTGCCATTACTTTTCACCAGGCCTGCAGTTACCTTCCCACCCGCAAAGCATCACCGCCCACCGCAGGTTCTTAAACTAGGACACAATATCTAAATTTGATTGGGCCAGATTTTTTATTTTTGGCTTAGTCCTGTGCATTGCTAATTTGATGAACTTGTTGTCAGCTGGTGTTTCAAGTGACAGCTAGTAGTGTTTGTTGCAGGTGATTGGGGTGAAGCAGCTGTCACAGAGTATATTGCCGGCCATTGTGGAGCTGGCGGAGGATCCCAAATGGCGTGTCCGACTGGCAATCATTGATTACATGCCACTGCTCGCTGGACAGCTGGTAAGCCGTCAGAATGGCTTTATTCCTGGTGTTATGGCTGCTCTGTGTATAATTTAACACCAGAACTTATGTCAGTGGGACTGACATATATCCACACATGCCGATCCTGCGTCCACACGATTTCACGAATGGCATATCTATAGCGTGACTTTTATATTGGTGCATTTCTACAGTATGTTTACATGCGGGTGGGCGTGGCCTACGCACTTGCCGATTCGTTCCATTTTTGGCTTCTGGTGAAGCAAAGTTTACAAAAATGGGAGATTTGATTGTTTGCCTCACAAATAGGGATCATCAGAGTTGACTGTTTTGTTACTTATCCATTTATAGGTCGAGATATGGCAGTTGGTCTGTGTGTGTAGAGACAATAGTTCTTTGAACGAATTAACCATGATATTTGGCATGCTGCTTCACCTTGATCCAATCTGGGTCATGTTTGAAGGTGAAGGTCACAGGAGCAAAACTAAAGTGGTCGGCATGACTTTGAGGGTTTTCAAGTGTGTTTTAGTCGATGGCAGACTCTGTGTATTTTGTTTTTACAGGGAGTTGAGTTCTTCGATGAGAAGTTGAATGCGTTGTTCATGGCTTGGCTGCTTGACCATGGTACGGAGCAACTGTCTGTGTTTGTCTTCGTACATTGTACATCTGCTGCGTGTCTCATTGATACCAGTTAATGCCACTGCATGTTGTGGTTGACTGGTGGTAGTTGCCTGACCGTGGTATGTGAGATTCCAGGAAAAATCCCGATGGTTGTGTTCTGAGCAGACAGTATCGTTTGCTGCAGTGTCTTGTAAAATGACTATCAGCTTTCGTGTTAACTACGTTATACTAAATGGTGACGGTGCATGTAGACAACAGCAGCCAAGACCAAGGCAGCCAGGTTGATTGGCTTTGTTTGGCATTAATAGCGACTGTAAATTGAGTGACAGTGTGCCTCATGAGTCATTAGTTGATGAAGAAAGATAAGACGTGGTCAAGTGGCGACTTTGGGATTGTGCTTTTCTCAACATTTAGCAACACTATAGATATATATATATTACAGTGCTTGAGGCTTTTGAATATAAATTCTGACTCTTTTGCTTGAAATCGGTGCATTTCTGTTCTGATTAAAAGCACTTCTCCCTTACAGTGTACTAAATCTGGCTAGTGATGTTCGCATCTGCAGTTTTTACTTAATCCAGCAAGTATTGCGGTTTGATTGAATTGCTGCTGCATGATAAGTAACATTTGTAAGTTGCATAGCACACTGCACATAATACTGACCTGTAATGACGGTTTCATTGACCAAATCACCTTGCTTTGTATTTAATTGTGGGCCCATGGGTTATAAAAATAGGCCTGATACATCTCCTGGCTAGACCTACAAGGTGACCAAACCTGGCTTTAGTTTCCGTATTTATTTTTTGCCATGGTATCTTATCTCTCTGTTAGTGCACTGTTGCATTAGGCGTAATTACTGAAGAACTTACACTTGAAATCCTCAAGCATTGTAATAATATCTATACAGTAACTTAGTGTCGAGAAAACCACAATCCCAGAGTTGCCACTGGACCAAACAGTAACAAGTGATTTGTTGAGAAGAACATCTTTGAACTTTTTTGCATCAAATGGATGTTGAACTCTGAATCTGCTGTTCTCTTTAAATGGTGTCTAAAACTCATAACGTATATGATGTTTGTTTTGATGCAGTGTATGCAATCCGTGAGGCAGCGACTCTGAACCTGAAGAAACTCGCACAGAAGTTTGGCATGGATTGGGCGCAGAGCACAGCCATACCTAAAATACTACAGCTATCACGAGATCAGAACTATCTGCATAGGATGACCTGCCTCTTTAGTGTTAATGTGAGTTACTCGCAGCCAGTTTATTAATTCATTAACAATTCTTAGCAACTTCCATCATGAAAATTTGGTCATTGGCACATCACGAGTAAACTGTGGCCCAGTCATGGGTGATACTAGAAAAAGGGTTAATAAGCTGAACTGGCATATGTACATCTATCAGAAATATTCAGCAAAGTCTGATCTGCATGCTGATTGGATTTCATTCAAGAAATTTGTTGGTATACTTGTTTACTAGAGCTGTATTGAATGGGGGAAATTACCATTCAGTGGAATAAGATGGAGCTGTTATTCGGTAGTCTTAATGAAGTGTTTACAACTGAAGTCAATTCGGCGGTTAAGTTTTTTGCACTAGCTTGCATTTAGCAGCAGAAAACTGTCGTGAAGTGACTCATTCAGTCTCGCATTGTTTCTGAGACAGACGGAATGTTGACGTTGTGTAGTTATTGGCGGAGGTCTGCGGCCCAGATCTGACATGCAAGCTGTTGATGCCGACCGTGTTAACTATGGCCTCGGATCCTGTTGCCAACGTACGGTTCAACGTTGCAAAAACTCTTCAGAAGATCGGTCCCGCTATTGACCATCAGTACGTTTTTATTGCATAATTTTGGCCGAACTGCTGTTAACTTGTTATATTGTGTCTGAGATGGTTTTGGCCTTCCTGTTTGTTTAATTACCTGTCACGCTATTTGACATGAACAGACTAAACGTATTTCAAAGTATCGGTTGTATATTTGTGACTTAAATAATTTTATTCGATATTTTGAATATGTAATTTAAGAAACAACGTAACTTTATAGTATAGATCGGTCTGTTGTAACATTTGTATTGGATTACACGCATCAGATATTGTTCTTTTTAAGTCATGTGCTTAGCAGTGAAGTTCTCCGAGTCTAAAGATGCACACTTCATTTCTGCACCCAGTAGCTGGAAGTCACGAGTGTCAGTTTTTAACTCTGAATGTTGCTCTCCGTCAGTTTTTATTTCACAAAGTCTCACTGTGGTGTTTGGCGTCATGATGTGACAGAAATAATACATTTTCTCTACATCATCCGCAATCCACTGTCAGTTATCACTGGCCCACCTACGCTTAGTGTAGGGGGCCAGTATTGTTTTGCTCTCTGGCGTCTGTAACACTCCACGGCGGGACTGCAGGCGGCTTCGCCAGCGCAGGCCAGGTGATGACGTCATGCCGCCAACAGTCTAATTATAGCTCGCTCCACGGTAACACTACACAGCAGGACAGTCATGTTAGGTTCCATTGTTTTCTATGCACCAAAAGTTCTTCATTTCTGACGTGTGATGTTATTGTAACATACGTAGTATATCTTGTCTACAGCTAGTCACAGACACAGCATTTAGAAGCACCAGAGGAAGATGTTATTTGAGCTAGCTGCCACTGCCTGTTTGGATATGTATCGCGTGTCTCGTTGTGTCAGCTTCCAGGACAATAGACACATTTAGAAAATTACTATAAAACCGTTTCAGAATCCTGGAAGTGAAAGAAAGGTCGACCACATTGTAACTGGCTGCAGTAAGTGAGGAGCAACTTGAAGCCATTTGGCTTTTGACTGGTCAGACAGAAGTGGCATGGACATGGAAACACTGTTGGCAGAGTTTACAAGTGAAGAAGAAGAAGAGGTCATGTTTAGCTAAACATAAGATGAGCAGTTAAACTGTCTGACAAGAATCACTGTACCATCATGCGAAGGACAGTGAAATGAGGTCGGCC
>Ga0209780_1003583_pt1 | contig 11656 bp, 9 predicted proteins | sample WorMetexBAHAMAS2_FD_187384 | JGI IMG/M metagenome (GOLD analysis project Ga0209780, IMG submission 187384) | Marine gutless worms symbiont microbial communities from Max Planck institute for Marine Microbiology, Germany - Inanidrilus exumae... | ecosystem: Host-associated > Annelida > Digestive... | reverse complement strand
ATGCCGAGGTTGCGCGCATCACTTAGATGTATATACTGTAATTTCAATATAATCGTTCATATTTCGTCGTGTTGAATGATTGATCTTCCGCACGCATCCGTAACACCATGTCTTCGTGGCTGTGGATCCCTCTGACACAGCACGTTAGCAGGATGTATAAACGCATCCGCGACACTGTCGACTCGCCTGGTGGTGACCCTGAGAGTGAACCCGAGCTAGCCAATGGATCAGTAGAAACCACAGGAGGGCGAGGCGCGACAAAAGCCAAACGCGTGAACACCGCCAAAACGCGCCTTATGCGGTTGAAGCCAGGAATGACGTCAGTGAAGTGTAGGCCCACTGCAGACAAAAGGTATTGTTTTTATTAGCGAACGTGAACTCACGTTCACGTTCGCTATATGCTATTGCTATCGCCCGTCCGTCTGTCTGTCGTCTGTCTGTCTGTGACGTTGGTGCGCCCTACTCAGTCGGTTGAAATTTTCGGCAATTTTTCTTCGCCGTCTTCTACGTTGGCCATCCGTTGACATTCACTGAAAATTTTACGGAGATCGTCCCATTGGAACCCCTCCGTCGGGGGATTTAAACGCAAGAGGGGTAGCGAAATATAGCGATTTCTGACATTTGGGATGCTATAACTCCATAACGGTGCAAGATAGGAGGTAAGTTAATATTAATCACTAATAGGAAGTTGTATATGAGCTTTCGATTGGTACCAAAATCGGTGACCTTGGATGACCTTGAACGGCGAAATGGCCCTTATTTAGCGTTATTTTACCGAATTTGGTAGTTTCCGGGGCAATGGCGTAAAAGTGGTTGATAAAGCCAAAACTATGGACAATATACGATTACCATGTCTCGTAATAAACGTCTGCAGAGGGACTGCGCGACGCCCACGGTATAAATTCCTAGCAGATTCATAAATTCACGACTTAATGCGCAGTACTTGCCTAGCTATCGTCTTGCTATAGGAAGCCGTATATGAGCTTACGATTGGTACCAAAATTGGTGACCTTGAATGACATTGAACGGCGAAATAGCCTTTATTGTGCGTTATCCTACCGAATTTGGCAGTCATGTCAAGCTTTGTCTTGCTCTTGGTCTTGGCGCTTTCTGGTAATGGTCTTGGCCTTGGTCTTGATCTGTATGGTCTTGTTTAACGATGTATTGTCATGCATTATGCTTTTGGTCCCAAAAATGCATAAGAATTTGAGCCATCATGAAAGCACCATCATGATATGCGATACTAAGTTGCTACGTTACGTTATGGGCAATTACAGATATTACATAGTCTTTGACATAGTGCGGTAAGTCTCTTTATACATGCCACCATCATGTTTGCCTGCAGGCTGCAATAATTTACATATGACTGACAGGTCATTCAATCGTCATTGATTAAATATGTAAACAAATAAAGTTAATGGGCGCTTAGCACTGCACTATATTTTGTATATTATTGCATATAATGCGTATACCATAGGCTATACGTCTGCAGAGGGACCGCGCAACGCCCACGGTATAAAAATTCTATACCTATAAGGTGTAAATTCTGTAGCAGATTCATAAATACAGGACTTAATGCGCAGTACTTGCCTATCTATCGTCTAATTTGTTAAACGAAGTAGGTTCTCTTTTTCGGTATTTTGAAGTAGGCCTACGTGTGTGCGATATCGTCGTTAAAAAGTTCACGTTCGCTATCTCATCTCCTGATGAGTTCTTCTTACTTAAATGTCGAAACAAAAACGCCACTTAGTCTTACTGCCGACGATTTAGCATGTCACTTTGTAGCCAAGACTAATCGCATCGATGCGTCAACTGCCACTTCTGCACTACCCGTCATCGTCGACCGCGCGTTTCTTTCACTGTCCGACCTGTCTAGTCACTGCCGACGAAGTGGCAAAAATCATATAGCGGTCGCCAGCCAAGCAATGTCACCAAAATCCGGCGCTAATCTGGCTAGAAAAGCGTGCTAGCAATATCTTCGCCCCTGTCATCGCCGTTATCTGTAACTCGTCTTTCCAACAGATGACATTTTCACAACGCTGCAAAAAGGCGATGTCCGACCACTGCTCAAGAAGATCACAACGAACCCACAAGATCTGCAGAGCTCGTATGGACCGATTTCAAATCTCACTTTTCTCTCAAAGGTTATCGAGAAAGTCGTCGATTCCAGACTGAGCCAACACGTAGATGACCATCATCTTATTCCATCTATCCAGTCGCATAGTGTCCATAGCATACCAGCCGTCGTTAGCATCCATAACAATATGATAGGTCTAGAGAGTCAACTGTCACCAAGGCCGAATGGGCGCATTGACTCCACTTGACCTGTCTACTGCCTTCGACACGGTCGATCATTCCATTCTTCTGGAGGTCCAACGAAGGTGGTTCGGAATCGTTGGCAATGCTCTTGGATAGATAGATGAATGAATGAATGCATATCTCAGGGACGGTAACTACACCGTTCATGTCGATAGTGGAAAATGTCGACAGACAAATGCTGCAGTTCGGAGTACCTCGTGGCTCGGTGTTCCGTCCGCGACTGTCCACTGAGTATATACGCTGAGGATGTCTCACTCGTTTTCAACCGCCATGATCTTATCATCATCTGTCTGCCGAAGATATGCAGGCCTATCGCGATGTGCGACCACACAATGCCGCTGCATTGTAATTGGATTTAGGAGGCACCTCCAGTGTCTATTTCTCGGTGCCGAAGGCGTCGAGGGAATAGAAAATGAGGAGAGGGTATTCCCTCCCCAGCAGTGAGTCTGGGGAGTGTCGTAAGGCCAAAATTGAGTTTGGTAAAATAAAATCTGAATGTCATAGAAGCCATCTAATGGCACGTACTTCACAGAACTGTCTGCAACAATTTCATAATGGTTGTACAATTTTTCATGAGTTTTGGGTGGGAAATGGCCCTTTGGCCCCTGGATCCGCCACTGTGCCGCTGCGACGGTCAGACAGCTGGAGTGGTGCGTCGCTGATGTTGCGGACTGGTGTCTGGTGTGCTGCGAAGTAGCTTCAGTTAAATGCAGATAAAACCGAACTGCTATAATTTTGCGCGACCGTGTGACTTCCACTCTTCGGGAATTACACTGGCTTCCAGTCACTGCCAGAATTAAGTAAGAACTGTCGGAATTTCGTAGAGATCTTTCGCGTCATAAAACTAGAGTCTCTGGGCCATCGTGCGGAGTTATTTTTGAGATCCTATCTTTAGCCGTTTTACGGTGAACGCCGTGAACGGGCGGATGGACAGACAGACGGACACGAGATAACAGCAAATACCGCGCGAGCATAGTGTTTTTTAGCGTCGCGCCGGTAAACATCAATAACGGCATCGGTGCGATTGCTGCAGCCGACCGCAATGCTCCCAACAGGCGGGCCGCGGTGCCACATTAACTTTTCCCCAAATTTTCACGGCTTAGAAAGCGTGAACCCACTCTTATCTGTGCGCCGATCAAAGAAATTTGGCCCTGCGAAAACGATCTGGTCTGTTCCACCCCTATAGTTATATCACAGCATTTATAGGCCTATCACCAGAACATATACATGGTGTGCCAATAAAAAACAATCCCTTAGGAAAAAATTCCATATCTCCGCAATTGTAGCTAGGAGTGGGTTCACGGTTTCCAAACCATGAAATTGAGATTTTTCAATACGTATACACGATATGATGACACAAATAAAATAGGCCTATGACGTCATGCCATTAGCAGCCGACAACATAGGCCTAAGCAAATTAAGCATCGTGTGTGGTGAGCGAAAATTTAGAAATTGGCGTCTTTCGAATAGAAAATTGATTATAGTTTATAGGCCGATGATTATTTCTGAATATAAAGCTTTTGTGCGGCATGAAGGTAGGCTATTACTTCACCATACAAAATATCTTGTCTCTTTACTTACTATAAGAAAGTTACATTCGATACAAATTGGTTCACATTAGCCCCACATTACTTGTTTCTTTTTTCCAGATTGTAAGTGTAGCCTTCTGCAGTAATGTAGCAATTAGGCAAGTAGGTAGTATTCAGCCTATACTTTTGTGAACATTAAATTTTATTAATTCTTAATAAATAATAATATTAAACTTTGGTTGGAAGCAAGCACTCACAAGAGTGCAAAGACCCACGCCGGCAGTTTTTGCGCTCATGACCTTGACCTTTGACCTTTTGATCCCAAAATAAATGCACACACAGACGATTAAAATGCCGGTGAAAACCCTATCTTCCGCGACTGCCGTCGGCATAGATAATAATATAAAACTTGCCCTGTGGCCTTGATGTATGTTGCGTTATGTACAGCCATATGGTGCATGACGGCCCTCCCATTCACCTTAACATGGCTGTACCAAACACAACACTTATCAGTTGGACTACACGAAAGTCAGTCACATGAAGCTGACGGAGGTTAGAGTGGTCACTTCATGTCTGTCTCTGAGTAAAGTATACGGTATTGTAGGGTTTAACGTCCCACTCGACACATTATAGGTCATTTCGGGGACGATTTTACAGGTCAGATGACCCAACCAACAGTGTAATAGCACTGAAGGATGATAGTCTTCCAGGTCATGGGCAAATCCCAAGGCTAAGCACACAAAAAGGTAAAGAAAAGGATGTAATCAAAAAATATTTATACATATAGCTGATAGCACCCACACCGAAGACACAGAAGCGCTCGGAAGACGTCAGCTAAGCCAAGCAAAATCCAAACCCGATTCAGTCGACCGTGTACGAACTGCTCATTATATAGGTGTGCATACGATGTGCACAATTATGATGCACAACAGCACAGAGCTGGTCAAATAATCTCCCCTATTACCCTCCATACAATTACCACTGCTCAGATGTTGTCTGATGGAGGGAGGGGGTCTGAGTAAAGTAAATTAAGTAAAGTAAACGTCGATTTCTACAGCGGATCGTCGGAATGGCACGTGTTAGAAGGATCACGCAGTTTTACCTGCCACCCATACGTTTATCCACGATTGGAATGAACCATCCCGCTTTTACTGCATAAGCATTTACCAGACGGCGCCACCCGAGCAAGGTAGCGCACATCCGAGTACAGCTCACTACTCATTTATCGACCTCGAAAGGATGAAAGGTTGAGTTGGCCTAGTTGGCTGACCTTGTAGCGGACGATTTACCCACATAAGTTGTCACCCATCAGCTGCAGGTTGAGCGTAGGACAGGGAAAGTTCGTCGGTAACAGACCGACGTTCTACCACTGTGCCACTCAACCAACCTGAGATTAATGACTATGTAGCTTTGTGGGTTACAGTGAATAATCAGATGGCGGGATGCCGACTTGGTGCACGAGTGACCAAACTTCAGTCGACCAAACTACTCCAGTCAGTGAGGCGTGGTGACGTCAGCGGGCTGGAAACGATCCTCAGTCGTGGGGTACCGCAGCTTGTCAATCTACTTCACCCGACCTACGCCAACTCGGCGCTCATCGTCGCCGCCTGTGAAGGCAACGTGGTCATCCTCGACGTTCTGCTGTCTCGAGGAGGAGCCGACCCAGATCTCAGGGACGCCGAAGGTCGGACGGCAGTGATGCACGCAGCCAGACACGGTCACGTGGACTGCGTCACAAAGTTGATCGAGTTCGGAGCTAGCGTCAACATCGAAGATGATCACGCATGCGGTATGCTGCTTTTGCTGCTGCTGCCGATAATTGTGCGGGTGATCCAGTCTACGCGGTCTATACTGCATACAATCACCCAGTGGCGGCGTGTCACGGCGTGTGAGGCCTCATATAACGTTTGCGTTGCTGCCCAGTACCTACCTCCCACGACCAGTTTGTGACCACCCTGACCATACATCACGCTTGTTGTTTACGAAGATAATTTGCGATCACGCGACACGAAACATTTGTGAGTTCTCTTCTGTGCTTAGCATTATTACGCTGGCGGCGTCTAGCGGAACGCATGATGCAACGGTCTGGCGTCCGTCCGTCTGTCCCACTGGCTGTCTGTGCCGTCGCATATTCACCGTGACTCACCAGAAGCGGCCAGCGTACGTTTCGGCCCGACAATAAGGAAGACCGACAGACTTCTGTTCAAAGATGAGCACATGCACTTAATCAAAAATTTAATTTCGTTAATCCGTTAATACGTTAACTTAAAAGTTAACTTCGTTGACAGTTAATCTATTACATCGTAAAAAAATTAACGGAAGTTGGCGAAAAACCGTTAATGTGTTAATGCGCTAAGATGTTCATAAAATTATTTTAAACTATAAAATGTTTACTTTTGGCCCAGCGTGTTAATGATTTTGAAAGGTAATTTGGCCCTGCATTGCTATTGGTACGAGGATGAAACAAGCGTCTAACGTAATTTGGCAAGAGGCCACATGGCGCAGCGACGAACTCCGAATGTATTCGTCCAATCTTAGCCCCATCAAAAACACGGTTCCTTGGATCCACGTGATTCAGCCTATAAACGGCATCTCGATCAACACATGCAGCTCACCAGTGTGTCTAACACATAGACAGACAGGCATACACAGAGAGACACGCACAAACACACAGACAACGCTACTGCGTGCATGCGATGCGGCCTAAAAGTCGACGATGAAGCGGCACTATGTTCGTTATGGTTTGCGACTACGCCCTCTCTTACGCCCCGGTAATTTGCGGTAGACTCTGACAGTAGGATATCGGCGCCGCATATGCCGGTATTTAGATCACTCAGGTGTCCATTTTGAAGTTCATCGCCCCACATTGCACCGATGGGATCAATCTTGGCGTGGAGGAATGGATAGATAGTCGACTTATCTACGCCAAATTTCATTGTGACGGGGTGAGAATGTGGGCTCGCAAAATTATGTAAATTTTTAGAAATCTTGGAATACGCCCCGCGCGCCGCGGTGGCGTATCCCTTGCGGCTTGCGCGATTGAGACTTTTTAGGGTCTGTGGACAGGTACATGCTCAGTGTGTGGCATAATTACGAAGCATTAATTAATTAATTAATTCCCCGAAATCCATTAAATGTATACGTTTATTCACCACGAAGGTAGTAAAAGTACAGTAAAAAATAAAAATAAAAACAGACAGACATACAGTACATATACAATAATGGCCTAGGGGCCTATATAAGAAAACACATACACAAAAAAATTAATTTCAATTGCCTAAAACACAATTATTAAAATCACAAAACACAGCACTATAAGAAACAAAATCCCCAATAATAACATCATATTTTGTATAAAGTTTCCTACCGGCAATGGATCGTTTAAAAACAAAAAAGCATTCATGCAGTGTAGGGCCTACCGTAAAAACAGTTTGTTTAAAAAACTAAATTTACATTTGTCAACAACATGAATAAAGTCTAATCTTTGACATAATTTCTTAATTTCTTAAATAATTTCTTGTAAAAATACTTGCGAAAACTCCCTCTATAGGCTCTAACTATAGCGATCGTCCGCTAAGTTATAGCCCGTTCCTATAGCTATTTCTAATTATAGTCAGCGATAGACACGTACAACGGCACTTTCTGGTAGGCCTCCCACATAAGTCGGCACTGCTACCGATATAAGCTTATCAAATGGAACCTTTGTCCAATTAATCATCTGTTAGGCTGGCTATTTATTAATAATTAACCGATCAGTTAATCACTGCTTAAACATTTTTTTCGTGAAACCGCTCTGACGGCCGTCCCAGTGAACTCGTTGAATCGCGTCACTCACACGTACGTGCGACGTAACATGCCGGCAGGTGTCGCTTTCTACTGTCTTGGAGACAAAGACGCCCACAGTCGTTGCCTGGAAACGGTTGTCAACGCCGGAGCTGACGTCACCAGCACAAGACACGATGGACAACCTGTGATGCTTGAAGCTTGCGAGTCAGCAAAAATCGAACAGTGCTTACTGCTACTAAAACATGGCGCCGATCCAAACAGCAAACACGCCGTATGTAAAAGTGTTTCGTTTTTAACCGTTTAATTTCTGTACAACTCTTCTGTATGAACCATGACGGGATACCACCCATAAACTCTGTGCTGGAAACAGTTTGAAGGCCACGACGGAGTGAAATCGAAACAGCCGCAGCGTGCAAACCAAAGACTTCGATAAAGCTGTAATTAAGTTCGTCAAAACAGCTGAACATATCGTTCAACTTTTTTCACCACCATGGGCAGGTTACCCCATCCCTCTATTTGTCTTACATTAAAATATCTCGGCAAAATTCTGACATACTGAGAAATTCGCGATTTTCGACAATATCTTCATTTACAGCTTTAACGTCGGTATCGCAGACAGGGGCGAGAATTTCATATTCTTTGTCAAAGTCATCTATCTGTCAGGTTATATATTCTAACTGAGGTTAGAATTGAATTAACTCTGTACATTTATCAAGTCTCCGCTGCCGCTGACAGACCGGCGCGATGCGGTGCCTCACGTCCACCGTGTTGTACACAGATGTAGACGGTCAATGTGATAAACTGGTGACCAATGACCGTCACCAGTTTATCGCACTGACCGTCCATCTAAGTTGACAGCACCTGAAACGATCGACGTGACAACTCTACCTGCAGCCGTTCCAGAGATATGGTTGGTGCCCACCAAAATTTAAATGGTTCACATGATCTAACTACGCCCCTTTTAGGGATGGTTTGCCATTCGTGGGCTAGCAATTGCTACCGTCAACCTATCTATCGAATTTGAAGTCTTATATCTCAACTCACTACAAAGATATAAAAGGCGACGCAAAATATCGAAAATGGGGTGGTTTGGGGTAGCTAGGGTCACTCAAGGGTCACCGAAAATAGCGCCATTCAGTAGAGCACATACGAGTTCCTATTAGCCGTCCATAGTAACTATGTCCGTATCTTGCACCGTGTCTGAGATAGAGCGAGATATTGGTCGAAAATCGCCTATTGTAACCTACCCCACCCGTAGTTGGCGCCCCCGTAGGGATGACCCCGTTGAAATTTTGCCGAAATCTTTGGTACCACAAAACTAGAGTCCCTAGCTATCGTACGGCGTTGTTTCGTCATCCTAGGTTTAGTAGTCTTTGTAGAACTCAGACTTTGGAAGTTGTGACAGACAAACGGACAGACGGACAGACACACGATGACAGCATATACCGCGGTAGCATATTGTCGCGCGGTAATAATTATACAGAGTGTCGCACAATCTCTCTGCAACGGCTGAGCCACTTGTTAACTGATTTGGCACTGCAGATAACGAAGAGAACAGCGCTGATGGCTGCCGCAAGTCGCGGTAGTGTGGAACTGTGTCGTGCTCTGCTGTCAACCGGAAGTAGCGTCGATGACGTCACAGACCACGTGACGTTCAAACAGAAGCAGCTAGTGAAGAACAAAGAACAGGAGACACGCGCCGGCACGCACGCAGTGCACGAGGCCGCTAGAGGCGGACATGTTAAAGTGTTGCAGGTACTTGTCAAGTTTGATTGACGAAGCAAGACTTGTTGAATAGTTCGGTCACTGTCAGATTCCTTGGGAAATTTTAGGTATCATAAAGATTCTCCACCTCACCTTAAATATATTTCTATACTACCTTGTGAAACTTGACAATTACAACTGATTGCGATTTCAATGGCATATTGCACATGAGACCTCAGAATTCATCTTGCAAGATATGAAGCAGCCTTAATAGCTTAGGTCTAAATTCTGTGACTACAAAATTTGCAAAAACAACGCAGCGGTGCTCAGCAGATGATCCGCGACGTCGGCGAACTGAAGCAGTGGATGTAGCAGACAGTCATTGATGAAGATCGCACCAGTGAATGGCGTAAACGTCTTCGAGCTTGTGTTTGTACCAAGGACGAACGTTTTCAGCACTAGCTTTAACTTTTAGACTATTTACCAGGTAGGTGGACTGCAGTACAAACACTATAGGCCTACTGTCAGTCTGTCACTTTCTGACAATGGTGAAGTCGTTTGTTGCATAACTTAACGGAGTTTGTCGTCAAATCGTATTCCGAACTTTCTTGCGTTATCTGCATTCTGTGCTTCATGTATTGCACAAAAATTAAGTAAATCATCACTTTGATAGTTTTGTAGGGTGTATCGTCAAAATGTTTTTAAGTTTCAAGTAAAACTGATTAATGTTAATGGTATGAGAAAAAGTTGAGCCATTATTTTAGGTGTTTGCATTTCGCAAGGTCGTACAGCACACAGTTAAGTGAGGTGGAAAACCCTGTAATAGTTACTTAGAGACAGTTTCCTTGGGAATCTGCCAGTGAAAATCGGTCTACATTTGCCGAAGTTATGATCAAAAGTCAAGTGTAATGTTTTTGACTCACAGTATATAAGAGAGATGTAGTAAAGTGTTACGTACAAAGGAAGTAACTCCACCTGACCAATGCGTTGCTAGAGTACGTATGATAAGAGGAACAGTGTTAAGAGACAACTAGGAAATTGGAGATAGTTTTGTTTCTTGAAAACACAAAATGCATTAAGTTCTTGTAGCGGAATATGTAGGCCTAGTTTGTTAAAATTGGCTTTAGGCTAAGCCCACAGAACATTAAGACACGTCATATTTACTAATCAGGGGGCGACTGTTGAAGTATGCCTATGTGAAGAGTCTGAAGTATAATATCGTTGCTTGTTATACTTGTAGAAATTTATTGTTAGCCCGGGCTAATTCAGTGAGACGGAAACACTTAAAATATTTTCCTCATTTGTCCGGGAAAGGGTCCTAGCTCCCAGGACCTGAGAATCCTGTCTGGCTGCACCTTATGTGGTTTTGTTGTTGGCGTATGAAGCTCCTGTCAGCGTACGGGGCGAACTTCAACGCTCAGGACGAAGACGGCAGCACGGCGATGCACCTGGCTGCTGCTGCAGGACACACCGATACCTGTGTCTTCCTCGCTCAGCGAGGTACGACATTTAGGCCGCATCGCATCGCATGCGTAGCACAGATGCGGCGACTATTGCGGCCTATTGCGGCAGATGTCACACGTAGCGTGGACTTCGTGTCTGTGCGTCGGTTACACGGGCGAGCCGCGCAAAAAGGGATGAACCGATCGAGATGTCGTTTGAGTGGCTGGGGCTAAGTTATGTGGGTCCAAGAAACCCTGTGTTAGATGGGGGTTAGGATCGCACGAGTCCATTTGCAGTCGCGAGGGGTGATAAGTCGGCGATGCGGCCTTTTGCTTTTGCGAAATTATTTTGGACATTTGTTTACCAGGAGATCGTCGATCGCGGAAGTTTTAGTGGCGGAGTCCAACGAAACAAGACGTGAACTGAGAGACTTAGTAAGGTTTAACGTATCACTCGACACATTATGAAAAGGATTATTCCTCTGCAGTCTGTAATTGACATACAATATAAGTCCATGCACATACAATATACAGTTGGAGACGGCAGACTTTGCCTCGGTGCAGCCACCTGGCATCTCAACCAAACAACGTTGTCTGACGTGTGACTGGTGCCGCCGCCTGGCGAACTGGACGAAACAACGTCGTGTCGTCGATTCTGGCCTATTCCCTGCATTATATGAAAACGACGTCATCCATAAAACCCGAAGTACATAACACATCGCACTGTGTTAGTATAGTATAGTATACGTCCATTTGTATAGCGCATTACGCAAAGCGCCTCTAATGCGCTCAGACCAGAGTTGCACGCGGGTCGGGTCGACCCGCGGGTCGGGTCGGGTCGGGTCAGAAAATTTACAAATACGAGTGGGTCGGGTC
>Ga0209780_1003582_pt1 | contig 11657 bp, 4 predicted proteins | sample WorMetexBAHAMAS2_FD_187384 | JGI IMG/M metagenome (GOLD analysis project Ga0209780, IMG submission 187384) | Marine gutless worms symbiont microbial communities from Max Planck institute for Marine Microbiology, Germany - Inanidrilus exumae... | ecosystem: Host-associated > Annelida > Digestive... | reverse complement strand
GCCACTTGTTATGAATATATTTGTTGATAATAGGTTTGAGATCTGTATATGGAATAGGAATTCGAAGGATTGGTTTGTTTAAAGCAGATTTAGCAGCTTTATCTGCTTTTTCATTACCTGTAATACATACATGACTTGGAAGCCAGCAGAATATAATATTATAGGAGTGAGTAAAGAGATTGTGATATTTTAACAGAATTTGTAAAGTAATGGGATGATCGAGTTTTTTGTTACCAATAGAGTTGAGGTTAGATAGAGAGTCAGAAAAAAGTATTCTAGAAGGAGTGGGTAAGTCAGGAAGTAAATGAGTAAAGAAGTAAATAAGCAAGGAAAGGAGTATAAGGAAGTTAAGTAAACAAACAAGCATGTTATATAGCATAGCACTGAAATCAACAAATGAAATCAGGGTGCACTACCACCCTAGAGCCTGTACCGGGCAATTTACTGCTCTGATGGTGACAGAATTTTGAAACTGGTTAGAATTGGTCAAAGTTAGACAAAAAAATACAGTAGCACTTTCTTGACTTACAATGGCCAATTTTGGACATCCTGTATTATAAGTAACTGTAGAAGATCTTTAAAAGGTTCAGCAAATACAAAGACCAGTCCTTCAATAATGATGCACATACATGTAATACAAACAATAATGCAAACAAATAAAGATGACCTAGCACGGGATTCGTAAAACCCTTACAAATAAGTAACAATACATTCAAACCAATAACACAATGCCCACAGCTTTAATTGCTGGCATTCAATGAAACAAACCATATTTCATTACCATAATGGTGAATGAATGAATGTTTAAGGACATTCTATATAGAAAGACTAACAACAAATACATAACCAAATGCTAACAGCACATGACTGACACCAGACTTAGAAAAGTACCACGAACGAAACATGCAACAGCCAACTGCCACAATTCCACACAATTCAAGTGTACATAACACACTGTATAAACAGTACAGTTTGACTTGAACTGTACAAAAAATAACCAATGGCACTTATGCACAAATGTCGATATGATGAGACGTGAAAACAAGTGGTATCCATCAATGCATTTGACAACAACTGCCGAATATGTCACAGTCAGCAGTTGCCATAGTCACTACACTCACAGCTAAACTATCCGTCAGAATACCTAGCAGTTCAATCAACAGACACATCTAGGAATGCTATGGCATCATTGGGATGCACTGATGCAGGTGGAAACTATTTCAAACTGCAGCTAGATGTAAGTGTCAAAAACAAGACAGGACTGCATCGACAACTCAGCTGATGATGTCAATGTCTACTGATCAGCCTGTACAGATAAACATCATGATACTGTAACATGCAGCTTTATGTGCATTGTGTAATTAACTATTATAATTCTCTTCATGAACAAATGTACAAAAGCTCCACTAGAAGGCAAGCAAACCACCAGAAATGCTAAATTCATTGGGTTCTTCTTGCAAGGTCGTGGACGTAAAAATTTACAGTCAGCAAATGACAGCAAAAACGAATTTAGACAGTACATGAAATGCAAGGAACAACAGTAAATGTGCCAGTACATTCTGCAAAAGAATTTGACCATACCTCTGTTAGTCATCTTGTGGCTGGTGACTAACATCAACATCTGAACCATGTGCTGATGCAATCTGTGAAAATGAACAAATACTAAAATTCTATTGCCACTTCGTGCATATTGAATAAATAAATAAATAATATTGTAGAGAGTGGCCCCCAGGGGCATTAGTCCCAGATTAAAACCATACAATGGACTAGCCAGTATGCATTACGATGACTTAGCGCTAGGCCGAGTACTGCAACCGAGCATAACCTAGTTCCACTTGCGAACAGGCATCAAGTAGCACAGATGTTGTTGACGAACCTGTGCGCAACGCATCACGGCAAACGGCAAAATTTTAAAACAGTCACATGACCATAACCCCTTTTACGGGTGATATGTCATCCTGTTACTAGAATTGATATAGCCTACCTGTATACAAAATTTGACAACTTTAGGTTCAGCCATTCCAGTGATATGATTGGAGCCCAAAATTTTTTAATGGGTCACATTGACCTGATCATGCCCCTATCAGGGATGGTTTGTCGTCCGTAGGCTGTGACTTGCACATTCAACCTGTACATCAAATATGAATTCTTTGCAATCACCAATTACAAAGATGCATAAGGCAACGCAAAATATAGAAACTGAGGTGGTTCACGGTGGTTAGGCATCACCCAAGGTCATCGGCAACATAATCATTCGATAGAGCGCATACGACTTCCTATTCGAATTTAACAGAAACTATGAGGCTATATCGTACTGTTATTATCACTTATTTTCCAAATATTAAAGAGGTCATATGACAGTGACCAAGTCCCTTTCAGGGACAGTTTGCCATTCGCAGGCTGGGACTTGCTACGATGCTACGATCAACATGCACACCAAATTTGAAGTCTCTAGCTTAAGCTGTTCCAGAGATATTTTAGGGGGACTAAAAATTTAAACTGGGTCAGGTGACGTGACCAACCCACATACCAAATTTGATATGTCTATATGATTACCTGCAACGAAGATATGAAAGGCAACGCCAAATGTATACATTCGTTTTGAGCTACCCTTTGGGGGCCTTAGAGGTAACGCACAGGGTTCATCTATGGCTTGATGGAAAGCACACTGTCGAGTTCCTATCAGTGATAGAACTTTTTTCGCTAGTTCTCACAGCTGAGGCACTATTAGGCGAAATCTGTCGAAATCAGCATTTTCTGAAGGGGTGAGTCACTTTGAGCGTAAATTGTAGGTAGATGGGAGGTCACCCGCAATCCATCTATGGACCATTAGATAGGAGAATGATGTAGCTATAACTATGCTACTGGAAGTTTTCACACAAAGCGTAGTCTATCATGTAAGCACTAGTAATCATCAGTTATCAATCTGCACAAGAAATCAGAATTGCCTAGTTCCACTCATTGCAAAGATAAAATTGCGGTCCCAAAATTCAAAAATGGGCCAAGTGACCCTGACCACGCCGCTTTTGGGGTGGTTTGTTATTCACAGGCTAAGGTCTGCTGTGCTCAACTTACCTACAAAACTTGATATCTGTATTTCCACTGGTTATGAAGACAAGAAAAGTGATGCAAAATGTAATCAGGCTTTGTGTTCCCTTTAGTTCTAGATGGTAGGGTGGCAAGTACTGGCCCATAAAAAACCCGTTCCACATCCCCAGAGAATCTCTTTGGGAACAGGTGGAGGAGGAGGACCCCAGCAGAACTGGCTAACTCAGATTCACCTAAAAAAAAACTGCTGTTAAACTGAAGTAGTAGTAGGAACTGGGTCAACTGTAAAGCAACGGAAACAACTGTAGCCAGACAAATGGGATGCCTGAAATAAGTACAAATGAAAAAAGCAAGTCAAAATAACAACTGGCTAACCCACTGAAACCTAGAAAATGGCACGTGACAATGTATAATGTATATAAGGTCTGCTGGAATGTATTTTCACTGCGAATAAGAACACGTCAGCAAACCTGTAATGACGTAGTTCCTGTTGTACCATAATCTTCATGCCGCACATTGACAGCATCAGTTTCCGACTGAGTGTCGACATCGGCCGACTTTAACGTGCTCTCAGCAGGTGGACATTGCCGCCCGGTTAAGATACTAGACAACTCTTTAGTCAGCGATCCATGCCGACGAACCAAGCTATGTCACAAGCAGTAATCACTCGAAACGTTCAATCTGCTTTGTAGATTTACTTGTCGTGACCTTTCATAATATTTCTCAGCTGTCACAACACGATTAGGGGCCATCCACAAACGACATCTGCAAAAATCTCTAGCACACCCTCCCTCCTGTTGTCTGCATTTGGCATAACCTCCCCTTCCCCGCCCTCTGGATGTCTGCAGCTCCGCAGTTCTAAGACAATGCTACACATCAAATTCCACAGAAATCAAGCAAGCAGCTATTGTCAAGTCATCTCTAGCGGCCATCATCAACGTCTAGCGGCCAGTGCTATGAAATGCGATACCAATGTGTAATCACACAGCAGTGACTGGACATGCTGCACAGCCACTTGATGGTACGGCGTGACAAAATAATGCTGATAGTGCGCATTAGTATTGAGATATCAAACGCAGGCGTCCTGAATTAACAAAATCAGAAGTTGGCTGCGCTACTATGAACCCGGACGTTCACATGCAATCAAATCCTCCCTCCCTTGTCCACATTTGACTCAACCCACCCTCCCCCATCTGTGTGGACGTTCTTTATGGATAAGCCCATATAGGGAAGTATCGTAGCAAATAACAAATTTACACTACCAACGCCATGTGCATTTTAAAGCCTATTTTCTCAATGTGAATCATAATTAGTCGGTTGTCTGATACAAGAAAGGAAAAACGAGCATCGAGCCTGCCAATTTTGTCCAAAGGTTTCTTCACAGAACAAATGGAGGAAGTAAATCAAAGGGACAACTGGCTGTACTGTATTGCATGAGAGCAAATATATCATCTCGTATCGTATTGTATCGTACTGTACGCACACAACATTTTAAAAAGCCATTTTGGGTGAACATATTAATATTTACATCCACTTAAGGGGCCACAAGGGGCCAGCTTAATCTAGTGCATGGCACCAAAAATAAAAAACACAAGGAAGAAACTAAAAAACAATGTACCTTGGTGGCAGTGGACCACACACAACACTGCAGCAGTTTGTAAGCAGCGAGTCATGGCTGTATGGATTGAAAATTTCCTGACCAGGACGAGTAGCAAACGTGCCCTTCATCTGCACAAATTAACAACTTTTGACAGCACACCTTCCTTCACCTATCTTTGGGCTGTGCAGCCTTGTGAAGACTGTTCAACACTGAGGTTGCATTGGGTTCAGCCACTGCACACACTGCATGTAACAAAGGTTACTAGAACCTCACTGAGGTTTCACAAACCTGAATAGGTTTGATAGCGATACCGTACAGGATTCAGGTATAAGCCCCATAATCTTGTCACAATTGTGGTGTAACATTTTCGTTACAGATAAAGGGATGTTTCTTCCTATTACCCAGAAGTTAACAAAATCAGTCATTCTCTACACTGATAATAGTCAAGTGCCTGTTGGATGCAGAAAAACATGTGGATATGAAACCACTTACAAAGTCTACCAAAGTTGTAATAAATTAACCACCAGCACATTACAGCTGGTAGTACTGTAGAACATACTTTAGCCTGCTAAATGTATCTTTAAAATTTTGCTGTTGCAAGCCCAATGTACATACGACTTGTTTTTATGGTTAAAGGTTAATGCTTGGAATGCTAGATGGCATCTAACACAAAACTGAACCAATTTCCATTGTCCAAGAGTTATTCGGTGAATAAAAGTGTGCAGTCATTTCCATATTTAAACCAATACTTTATAATGGTGAACAACAATGTACTAATATGTCTCAATAAGACACATAAGTCATGATTTAACTTATTGACTCGTGCATAAGCAGTACCAAAATATGCCATGGAATAGTCAGCACTGCGTGTGTAAAAGATGCATCTATGAATTAAAGAAATTAAGTACATACATCTTCATTTGTTGTTTGATTTGATACAGACAAGTAGGTGTGAAATCCAGCCAATCCAAGGATGGACCAGATGGAAAAGAAGCACACCGCAGCTTCAACAACAGTGATACAGTTAAAGAAACAAGCAGAAGATCAAGTGGTCAAAGAATTTTGACAAAAGGCCGCATCACAGGAACAGATTTTTCACAGCGGGGAAAATTTAATGTGTCATCAGCTTTTCTGCCATGGTTGCGCCTCTGGTTGTTAGAATCAAAATAGCCAATACCTGGCGTATTGAATAATCCACCCACTTTGCAGCAAAGACAGCAGCAAAGGCTCCCAATACTTTTGAATGGACTGGACTATCCCAAAAAATTGCCCCTTCCCTCGGGGAATCTGGACCTTATGTAATACATGGTTCTTTGAGCCTACCTGAGTCAGGCCCCAAACAGCATCTTCATCAGTTCAGCCGTTTTTGCAAACACTGCACAAAGGCTCCCAATGCTTTTCATTGGGGCGGACAACCCCACAAAAATTGCCCCTTGCCATTATAGAATCTGACCTCCACAGTTCCTTGTGCCTACCCAAGTACAACAGGCACAATATGACCTAGACTGTGTTGAAAGCGCCACCAAACCTCAACCAACCAGCCTACCGAGTCAGCCCCCAAATGGCACCTTGATTGGTTCAGCCATTTTTGCAAGGCTCACAAATGTGACCGACAGACAGAACAACTACACTACTCCCTGTGTAGCAGCAATAGGCCGATATCGCTAGCTATCACTGTGATGCGGCCTAAAAATAACGTATTTTACAAAATAACACTTAATATTACACCATTTAACTGAATCACATGCAGCGATTTACTAAAGGATATGATGCTGGTGACTTTTTCAGAGCAGCAACAAAGTCATCTTCCTGTGCAACTGTAAACAAATAATCACTTTGCAGCATTTACTTCAAAAATAGATTTTTAAAAATAAACCGCACAACAATTTTAATTTTATTCACTATAAATGCTAATTATGTGTTACATCGACAAAACAATCAAGTCAAAACAATTTGTCTAGTATAGTATCACAGAGTGCACATTTTATAGCCTAACATCTGAAGTTAATAATTACTAGAAAGCCCTCACGTGAGGTCGCACTGACCATTTTAGCACAACAAACTCAACAAGTAACTAATTAAGCTGTGTATTTTGTCCACATTTGGTGCTGCCCTCTGCCAATGCAGTTTCATTCTGTGACATGAACACTGACTTATGACACTGATCTTCGAGTTTGACCTATATAGAGTCAAGGTGAACCAGCATGCCAAATATTCAGTCAAAAGTAATTTAGCTTAAATTTCTGTGATGCTAAAGCTAAACTTGTCCTATGTTTGAGTCCTCCTAAAGCTACTGTAGACGTCCTGCACTTTTACATTAACATTTATTAACGACAAATATTTTCACTTGACAACAGAGGATGCCATAATTCGTTTCTGTTGTCACTCAAAAGAAAAGTGACACATTTTTCATGATACAATAAGTTATCTCAGAAAAGTATTGTATGCTTACAAGTTATTCTATGCTTACAAAAAAAAGCATCTGTGAACAGGAGTACATAAATTTACACACCATTACTACACAGTATTATTAGTGACCAGGTATACCTGCCCACGGCATATACCGGTCGCTTCTTGCAATAAGTTTTCGACAGAGGTGCAAATCGCCATTAAATAATTACCAGTTTTATGTAAACTAAGGTCAACAACTAGTTAAGCCACGCGACCTCAAAAACTTTTGCCTCTAGTAATGACTGGCCTTCTAGGTGTGAATAGGCATTTTCAAGCCAAACTCAGATAACATTGAAACTCTCATAGACTCATATCTTCATAACTACACTGCCGATTCCAACCAAATTTTGCACAACAATAAACACTACCAACTACTCTTTGTGGGTGGTCCCAAGATGGCGCCAGAAAATTTCATTGTAAATAGTGTATAATAACAGTTGTTTCGTGTGCTGCTTATAACTATACAAATCTCTTACTAATAATAATAATAATAATAACAGCATTTGTAGAGCGCCGAGGAGACCGAAGATGCAGAGGTGCTAGTGACTGTGAGGGGTGACTAGTTGAGGTAAACAGTGCCTTTAGGTGTCGTTTGAATGTAGCAGCGCCGTGGCACAGTCGAAGTTCAGCAGGCGCATCGTGCGTCGTGCCAGATCAGTGTTGGTTCGAGGAACCATTCGTGGAGCATTAGATGACCGCAGTGCCCGTGCCGGAACATCAGTGTCTACCAGTGTTGCAAAGTTAGTGCAGTTCGTAAGTAGCCCAACTTATTGTGTCCTCTGAATTCACTGTAATTCGACCCGGTCGCTTACCTCCGCACTTGCTGAGCTCTTGTATTTATACTCTTCAGTAAGTGGAACTAAGATATATAAAAACATTCACCATTAATATCTTCCTCCAGTTTAACGGCTGTTTCGTGGTGAGTCTAAGTTAACCAAATCCCCTCCCCAATTTTCTTGCTCCATTAAGTCCATTTGTTCCAGAAGAATGTGGCACAGTCTGTACATGGTTGATGACCTTCCTGTCGTCCAAAAGAAGCACTGAAGTCAACACAAAGCACTGACTCCCACCAGTGGCCTGGCCTGGCCTTATCCTTTTTTCATCCATAACCAGATTCCTGACAAAATGGGCAGTGCTCCATTCATGCCAGCTCTTCAACACCAGTACCTACATATCTACCATTTAATGCAGCAGATTAATTACTGCCAATACTGATCCCCAGAAAAACATCAGTAAACAGACAGAATTCTTTATATTTATAAACATGAACTACGGGTAGTTACTTTTTACGACCAAAAAACAACGTACTGATTTATCAACGCATCAACCTCAAAAAAATCCGAGGTCTTCATCAGGACTGACTTCTGGTTTCTGATGTCATTATGTAACTTGTCTCACACATGGCTCCCCTCATCTACATTCACGTTGTTGCTCTTCCTGATTCATACTACCTCTCTTGTGAGTCTGCCAGTCTTGTCCCACTCTTGATCAATCACCTTGACATTGTATCGTCCCAATCTGTTACATGATTCTCATTGCAAACGTGATCCATTATTGCAGATCTGTTGCATATGCTTGCTGCCCTTTTTTTCTGCAATGGTCAAGGCTCTTGCAATACTCTCCACTTCTTTGCGATGCTCTTTCACTCTTATCCATCCCAAAGGGCTTCCAGTTTCTCAACGTAAACACAACCACAGTTCTTACAAGGTATTTCGTGCATCAACTCCAACTTTTCTTCATCCCAAATCCTGTTTTTTGGATGCAATAGAATACTTCATAATGTAGTATGAGGTTTCACGGCTGTACAGATTCTGTAGGCTTTGAGAACCATACCCCTATTCTTTAGTTTCTCCTTGTTTTGACTAGTTTTCTGAGATGTTTTCTGATTCTTGCCTGTATGTCCGTTTTTCCTTTGCGACTGACTGACTGATTAAGTTGAGGTATTATGTCCCACTCGACACAGAATAGGTTATTTCAGGGACTCTTCTTAGCCAATCTATTGGCTTGATACTGAAGAAACTAAACCAACACGACAAAAGCAAGAAACAAGGAATAAAATGATCTAAGCTAACATAAAAACACACAAAATGCCAAATCTAAACAAATACACAAAAACAAAATCTAAACTTAAACCAACAATGCGAATTTAAGAACTGCACGTGTGTGCATATCAATGTGCACAAATGCCATACACAATATAGCACAAAACAGTTCTGATTTTTTCCCTCCTAACCACCAGACAACATAGCTGAGATGCTGTCTATTGGACGGGATGGAGTTTTACATTGCAAACACTCCACATGTGGGACTAGTTACTCAGAAACCAGAAATGAGTCCTGACGAAACCTCAGATTGGAGGTCAAAACGTTGATAAACAAGTAGGGTACGCTGTTTTTTGGTTGTAAAAAGTGACTGGTTCATATTTAATGGCCAAGCTGATGAAAAGTGGGCAAACATACGCAAGATGAGGTGAGCGAGAACACCGGCAAACATGAAGAGACAGTGCACAGACAACGAGACTAAGAACAGATAGAAATATCGGTAGTTACGCAGTCCAACACAGTTGCCGACCCACGGACAGTGATGATCAAACCTCTCTGTATACAGCAAAACAAATGCAGTCTGCATATCTCCACAAGCACTGATGCTGCAAGCAGAAAATTTCAACTTGTAAATACGCTGCCAAATCAAGGCATAAATCCTGATCCTTGCTTTCAAATTCAACTTAAGGTAATCTTGTAGAGATCGAACGAACCGACCGCTGCTGTTCCGAGACCGAATCAGTAACTGCACAAATTTGTTCCGGCCGGAACCGAACCGAACCACACACGCAGATCCACGCTCGATGCCGTGGATCACTCACGCCACAAACCAGAGATGCGCAGATCCTGAAATGTTGCGTCCGCATCAGTCCGCGGATTCTGACCACAGATCCACATCCCCATTCCCCAATCCCCACACAGGCTCCCAGCCGCTGCCATGTGTCCAATCCATCTGAGAGTGGCAAGTTGGGTCACTGAAGAACAATTAACAGCTGTGGCTGCGGAGCATGGTCACGGGATGACTCAGATCGAACTCGTCCGTCAGCACTATACTATAGCATCTGCTCACTGTGCTCAGCAGGTCAGCTTGCCGACTGCCGAGCTTGAGTTAATGATCCGCGTCAGTCCGCATCTGTGAATTTTCGGGGGCGAGTCGTCCACGTCAGTCCGCGGATCTCAAGAATTCTTGCAGATCTGCGTCCGCACTTGCCACCACACACACGTAACACGAGAAGTCACAACGGCCGCACAAGATGCGGCCTATTCACGCTTTAGCCACAGCCAGCCGCCGCGGACGACCAGTCGGGCACTTCAAAGGACGTACCGCGAGCGACCGTTGTGACACGGAATTGAAGCTGTCGCGGCCGTCTATTGGGGTATTTCAGACGGCAAATGACCGTCGTTGAGATAACTATCGCCGAACTGCATTGTTTGTACAACGGCGGGCATCGTGTTGACTGCTCAGCGTCGTATGTGCGCGACGGTAGGGGGTGCACTAAGTGAGACCGTCGCGACGGTCTCACTAAGAACAAAGAGCATGTTCCGGCTCCGGAACAAAAAATGTTCCAAGACCGGACATAACTGACGTTGTTCCGGGCCGGAACAGTACCAGAAATGGTTCCGGTTCAATCTCTATAATCTTGTGATCTAAATGCTAACGAACAGCAAAGGATGGCTAGCAGATGCAATAATGATAATAATGTAGACAAATTTAAAATGGATTACCGACACACATGTCGCACACACTACAGTGTGATGCTCTCGGAGGTCGGAAAATCTTGCACGTAAAACAGTACTTCAGCTTGTTCACCTGACCCCGGATAACCACTTCTTTGGTCCGTGGTGGTGGATAGTAATTGGCTCCAGCACCAGCCAGGCTGGCAGCTTCTTCTACGCACAGATAAATGGCGCAAATGAATAAACATCATTCACTCAGCTGTTTACACTTACAGCATGGAATGCACACCAGTCGAGCCAGTAAAACCCAATAATCTAATCTATTGGGATGCAATCTACAAAATCAATAACTTTACTGGTTAATAGGGCAGTTAACAGGCCAAACTGCATATAAACTGGATCACTAGGACCTACCTTGAATATAAAATAAACCATCCTTGTAAAACATCAAAAGTTTGCAACTTTACATTCTGTTGCTATTCTAATATGCATAACACTATGGATGATGCAAGCACAAAGGAAAACATTCCGGCTCGGACGCCACCCAAGGTCCACATCCCTTAGGGTTGTTAAACGAAGTTTGAATATTGAAGCTTCGGTTTTCAACTCAGAACTCAACTCCAAATTCACCAACTCGAAACTCGATTCACGTTACTTGATCCAGGGCAATAGCCAATCGAGGGCAATAGCTACGGTGCAAGCTTTACAGCCAAGTCATATGATCTGGTGCACTGATGTAGCGTCGCCACTGGTCGGCGGCCTGTCGCCTGTCGGCGTTATCGTTTATAATAATAATAATAATAATAATAATAATAATAAAGCCAGGAAAGCCATTGTCC
>Ga0209780_1003581_pt1 | contig 11657 bp, 5 predicted proteins | sample WorMetexBAHAMAS2_FD_187384 | JGI IMG/M metagenome (GOLD analysis project Ga0209780, IMG submission 187384) | Marine gutless worms symbiont microbial communities from Max Planck institute for Marine Microbiology, Germany - Inanidrilus exumae... | ecosystem: Host-associated > Annelida > Digestive... | reverse complement strand
GTACTGTTTAGTCACAGTGCGTACTGTAAACATTTTACCGCTGTGTCACTGGGACGGACAATAAAGTCGTGGTAGAAGCGCAAACAGGACCTACGCGCCGGAGAAATATGGCATAACTTTTGTCACATGCATTGGTAGGCAATATATTATAGCATGATACCACTGACTTTACTAAGCCTATCCTATACCCTATAAAAATTTATGTTGGCACATTTATAAAATGCCTTCACGGACTTTTGCCTGCACCGTTTCTTCTGAGCTAATCGGTTTTTGTTTTTAGTTTTAAATTTTTTTTGTTTCTGTGCCGTGCGCTAGACTAAGCTGGCCTTTTGTCAGTTTTTTGAGCGCACGTAAATATATCATATCGTATCGTATCGTATCGTATTTAAATCGAACTTGACTGAATCGTTTATTTCGAACCGGCTTGATTCGTTTTCTATCTTTTTGCGAATTCGACCATCACTATAAAAAGCGATGGGCAGAAAATCGACTTCGTGGACGAACGCTGTCGACAAGACTGCGAAGGACAGAGCGGAAACCGCAGCGTCGGCGAGTTGTTGTCATTCGACAGGAAAACAACTGACTGTCGACGTCTATATGTCAACAGAAACCCGATCTAAGGCGGTCGACTGGAGATAGACTGTAAAGTCGCAGTCACACGTAGCCTACGCTTGCGATACGATTTCGACTGTCTGTTAGGGTGCTCGCAGGAGTTCGCTATATACGAGCTTGGTACAGCTTTCCACCGATTTGCGTCGTTGGCTGGTACTTTGCCGAATTGTCCAATAAGCACTGGTCAAAATAAGGTGGAACGCGGCATAACGGCGTTCTGGCTGCTGTCGTTTTCAGCTGAGCTACTTGAGTTCTTCAGCCGCACATTATTGTGCGCAGGCGCAGGCTTATTTCGGCTTTGCCTCGTACACCGCTATGGGAACTTGCAACGATCCCAAGACCACCTAGTCGGCTGGACTTCGTCCCTTCCCAGACGCCTCCCATAGTCCGTCCCTTTTGCGAGGCGAAAGTTCTGCCAAATCCCTAGCCCTACTTTTTAGACCCCAGCGTTGACGTTTTGAAGCGTTTACGACTGACGCGGTGACGCCAAAATTATTCGACTGTTACGCATCAAACTGCCGTCGTATCGTAGTTGAGTCGTATGTGTGGCCGCGACTTAAATCTGAGATAAATTGCTACAGAGAGTACTGACTAAGGACGCTTATCGCATGGATGTCGGCGGGATTTCTGTGCCGTTTACTGTCAGGGCGTGGACACATCTATTGATATACAGAGACATGATCATGTTTACTGCAACTCGTGGGGCCGGCATCAGACTGTGAAGGCGTCGTCAAGTCCAAGCTAAGACTGGTACGTACTGTACGCTTAGTCGATGTGCTTTAACACTCAGGAGCGAGTAAATAGTTCACAGTCAATAATGCTTTTGCGACTGTTGGTTGTAACCTATTGTGTACTGTGTGCAAAGCACGGAGCAGCTACGGCAGGACAGAACTATCCAGACTTCGCCCTGATGCGGCATGCCACCACCCGGCGAACTGAACGAAACATACGCGTCGTCTCTGAATCTGGCCCATTCGCCCCATTATGTGAAAACGACGTCATGTACAAAAAAACGAACATGTAGCGTATTGCATTGCTGCCAGGTCCATTAAGATGACAATCACGGAAGAACAAGGCAATCGTAGATATCAGACTTCGCCCGCGCTGTGCAATCCCACCATCCCCTAATCGCCTGCGTCCGGAAATACGACGATAGGCAACACGCACAAAAAATTAGGTAAAGATCGCGCGTGTGGTTCGGGAGATATGCTCGCGGACAGACAGACACATGCACAGACGCGCTGATTACAATACTTCGCCCACCGCTCCCGGGGGCAAAGTAATTAACGATTGTGTTATCTAAACGGTTAAAGATCGGAAAGCAATATCCGTTATGGCTGATGCGCAGCAGGAGAGAAGAGCGATACGGGCGGGCACCTTGCATTAGTTGACGCGACGGGAGGCAATGTTCACTGGCAAGAAACTGTCCATCAGCAGGCTGAGGCTGTGGCCAAGACGATCTTCGGCATCGACTGCTGGTCCAGCGACGCCACAGGTAGGCCTCAATATCGACTCATTATAGAAATACTCTTTGATTTTACTCTTTTACTTTGGCGAAGCACTAATTGCGTATTGTAACATCCACACACTACAGGTTTTCCTCCCGCTCAGGATAGGAGGCAGCCTGAGTTGGTGTTTTAGAAACTTTCTCATACGCGCAGTGTATAAGTTGTCTGCATGTATCGTAGTTCTCAGCTACTGCATGGCAGAACGTATCGGAGTTTTTCAGAATGGGACAGAATTCAATGTCTCCCCATATCGCAAGCAACAAACACAATGACGAGTTCATTACGCTGACAGCGTCTAGCGGTAAGCGTAATGTAACGGTCTGGCGTCCGTCTGTCCGTCCGTCCGTCTGTCTGTCCCGTCTTTTTTCTAGCCTTAATAGAGCGCGCGGCGCATACTTAGCGTGACTCACGAGGGGCAGCATGCGACGCGGCCAGCGTACATTTCCGTCCGCGTATTATGAGAACGGACATACTTGTTGTGTTAGCGATGAAGCGGGTTGGCCTTGCTATAGTCTGACAATGATAGAAGTGTAAGTCGTTGCGCCGGGATAGCGGGATGGGTGATGAACGACTATGCTGTGAAGTGACACGTTGTGTTTTCGTTCTATGACGCTAGGAGTCGAGTTCAAGGTCACCTGAGGTCAGCAGGGACGCTGAGATGCTGAGGTCAAGGTCAGAAGCGGAACGGCGAGGTCGTAAACTTGGCAAAGAGAAGAAGTCTCGTTGCGTCGACGAGCAGCAGCAGCAGCAGATGGAGTTGGAGCGGATTCGACAAGACTACATCAAGTATGAACACTGTCTTTGGTCGATGTCGCATGTATCTCAATTCATTGCTCTGATACTGTTGGTTGGGTGAAAAGCAGGGGCTTTTGTCTTGTAAACACCACTGCCAATTATGCTGTCCACGACGGTTCTTTTCCGGAATGGAAGACAGGCGCACGACGAGAGACCGGCAAATGACGTGGAAATGACCATCTACGAGGACAGCCGGGTGAGAAGTGAAACTGGATGGGATTGAAATGAAATCTGCTGGACAATGGGGATGGGTGTAATTTCTGTCAACCCCCCTGCAAGTCTCCGCTTAAAACCTCGCAATGTTCTAATTCTGCACAGCATCATTCAGCTGCGATATTCTGCTAGGCATAAAATTATGCGCTCGCACTCACTCTGTGTGCACAACTAGTCTGAAGAGCTGACACCCGTGTTTGCCTTCCCATCTGCAGCCGATGTTTACTTGTCGACCTGCAACTGACTGATGTATCTGTGCGGTCGTTGTAAGGGTACGGCATGCGACTGGCGGTTGGTTGATTATGATGCAGATTGGAAGAGACGGTTCACAGTTTGATGCCGTACCGCAACCAGGCAGAAATACTCGACAAACGACTTACTCAGCTGTACCAGTCGATCGACGTTAGTATATATACCTGGCTAGCTGTCTCGCTGCACTCACTTCCACATTTGTCTTGTTTGTACGGCAACAGCAGAACGCGCCGCGAATATAATTAACTCATCATTTTCCTTCCGTAGGCGTGGTTGGTATGCCACTGAGTCCGCGATGCGGCACCAGCGTGGCGCCTGACCTACGCTTACCTTCCCAGCCGCAGAGAGTCGCCGCCCTTTGACCGGTATCAAATTCAGCAAGTAATGCAAAATGTAAAGGACGTTTTACCGCACAGAGGAGCGTAGGCGAGGTGTTGATGGGCCACTGAGCCCATGCATGTAGATTCCACAGTCCACCGAGTTTGTGATGCAAAGCCAGTGTGACATCACGCAACCTACGGTTACCTTCCCACTACCCCTTGGCTGGTACTCACTTTCTATTGGCTGACGGTAGAATGCTGAGTTGGCCTGGGTTACTGGTTTGTACTTGTCAAGCGGTACTGTGGTAGACCCGCGAACGATCACCTCTCAGTACTAACCGGGCTCGACGTAGAGTAACTTCGTTGATACGTGCAGCAGGCCAAACTGCTGACCAAGCCTAACCAGTAAATAGCCTAGCGTGGCTCTTTGAATCCACACACTAACCAAACAGCCGAGTTTTGCTTTCAGTGTGGAACGAATGGTTTGTTATGAGCCGTGCGTGACAACAGACTGCATGTCACTGAACACTTCAAGACGAAGCTGAAAGTTCATTTCTGTCTGTCGATGGTGAACATCACTTCACCAGGCGATGCTGTCAAGTGATTCTGGCGTCGCTTTAATATATACAAGAAGTGTGGAAGTGATGGTTGACGTTCTTGTGAGAACTGCTGTGTATTGTGTAATGATTGACAGCTAGAAAGAAGTGAGTATCAGGCGACAATTGATGCACTGACGACCGAGAATGAACAGCTTCGACTGGAGTTGAGCAGACTTCGAGCTGACTGCGCCAAATGTGCTCTCTGCCACCACCTGTCTGCACTCCACGTAACGCAACAGGTCAGCATAGAGCAATAACTAGATGGCTGCCCACAATACAGTATTCGGCTCGAAGAGCGCATGTCAACGTGCTACTAAAAATAGCACCGCATGACAACCAACCACCGCACACCTACTGCTAATGGCAACCAATAACAGCGCAGTATTTACAGTCCTATTCCGAAGCGTCGGACATTGGCAAAATGCCACCCGCGTCGGACGTCGCAGAAATTTTTGGGAGGTTTCTTGTACGGAGCGTACAGGCCATGGGAATGACTTTGAAATGATTCCAATGGTAAAAATTGTAACTCGACATCCCGTATTTGGTAGTGAATTTCCGGCGATCTGTAATCATTGCGGAATTATGGCGGCCGGAAAAATCTAAAAACGCCAAAACGCGCCGTAAATTGAATCCAGTATTCGGCTGAAGTCTAGCTTCGAGCCGAATAATAATAAGAACAACAATAGTAATGTTAGTAGTAGTAGTAGTGGTGGTGGTGGTGGTGAAAATAGTAGCAGAAAGCATTCACAGTGTTCATGCCTCGGCGAAAGTTGAAAAATTATGTCATACAGATTTCTTGAATTTCAGCCAGAAGATAATAATTTTATGCACATGATGGCGGCACTTAGCGAATGTCAGCAAACTGCTAATCACAAGTGTTATACGGCAATCTGAAATGGTTTGCATTTTTATTTCAGAAACTAAAGAAATATAGGAACACAAATATAACGTCACGTTAAGTATTATGTATACCTTACTTTATAGTACCTGAATGGTAAAAATCTCGCCCGCCCCTTCCTTTTTTAGTCAGTTTTGGTTTGATTACTTTGATTTTTGAATTGTTCATTGTTCTCTTTGTGCTTGCGTATAGACACCAGACACATCTGACTTAGAGCAGCAGCAGCAGCAGAAGCAGCAGCCAGGCACGGTGCATCCAGCCACAACGATTGATAAAGACGATTTGCTAGTCGTCAGAAGAACGTCGGAGAACTTATGCGACCAATCACCGACGTCGCACGCGTCTATTCCTGTGACCAAGGACGCCGTCCACTTCCTGGCATTCACTCCAACATCTGAAGCAACGAACGCTTGTTATATCCCGGTATCTGAGTCCATAGATCGCCGGAATTACCAGGGACCTGTTCCCATTGATGTCTGTCATGTCCAGTTGACTGCATTCAGAGACGCTGTTTCTGAACGAGGTCCTGATCCCAGGGATGATCTGCACGTTCGGTCGAGATCAGCCGCGGTCCAAGATAAAGATTCGTCCATGGAGAAGCCAGTCCGCCAGGACGACGCCGACTCCGGTAGAATGACGTGGCTACTCGGCGATGACGGACTGGATTCGTCCGTGCCGTCGCCGGAAATTTCAACCAACATCTCCACCTCAACTTGTGACTCCGTACTCCGGGCCGAGTCCGGAGCAGCCGCGCATCGTGGTGTGGATCCACCAGTCCAGTACGACGTCGAATCACGGATGACGCCGGATGATGTGTCCCTGGTTGACCTGGCTGTGGAGGAACTGATCGGCAGCACGAGTCCGCTGGCCAACCTCCCAACAGAAACCGACGTCGACGTGTTGATTGAGATGCTGCGAGCATCTCCGACCTCATCAAGAACCATCAGTCACGCCTCGACCATTTCCATCAACGATATCCTCGATAACGACGACCTGGATTTGGACCTGGAGCCGTCGCTTTACGGTCTGACGGGCGGACAGTTTTTCGACGATCTCGACGTTGTTGCTAGCGGTCGGCGGACTGACAAACAGACTGCCGGAAAATCCCGCGCCGGAGTGGCGAAGTTTCGAAATACCGATCGTCGACGTTTCGGTTTCGTTTCGGATACGTTGGGAAGTTCTCGAATGGGCGAGGATGATGCAGAGAAATTGACGACGTCGAACGGCAAAACAGGAATGGCGGATGACATGGACAGCGATCGTAAATGTGTCGACGAAGCTGCAGTGAAATCAGAGCTGATAGCAGTGAAGAACGTCGACGAGTTGGACCGACCTTCAGACTCGACTCACACGAGTAGGCCTACTGTGAACGAACATCCGCCGGAGGACCGCATGACGTGCCGCAGTGAACGTGGTCCAAGTGAACAGGACGGTACAAGCTCAGCTGTCGCGATTCTGAATGTAACTCAAGTCGACGTTTCCAGACAACGTGCACCTGGCGAACTGAAGCCACAGTCCGATCGCGTGATGGAACAGAGCGAACATTTGGAACACTCAGACACTAAGACAGTCCTGGAAGCTGTTCACGCCGTCTCTAGTCCTGAGGACGAGTACAGTGGCTTTTCGTCGGACACGACATGTCGCTTCGTGGAGCGGGTAGAACGCAACGTCGACGATGGACAGTCTGTGATGAAGTCGACCGCGTCAGCTCTCCGAAGTGATCCAGTCAATCAAGAATCCAAGAAATGTGGAACCGCAAGCCGAGAGAGCGCGCTCAAGAGACTGGCTGATGTTGTACAAGATCGACCGAATGAGACTAGCAGCTCCAGGACGCAGCCCATCGTCAGGCGAAGATCCCTCGATTGGAAAGCCGCGGAGGAGGTTCCGAAGTCGATGGTGGAAGTTGGAAAGGACAAGGTCACGACGTTGACGGCGTACTTCGAGGAGGTGCATGCTGAACGGTGCCCCGGCTGTCAGGTGTGCCTCACCGGGACTGTGGAACGACCATTCGTGATTCGTCGTCGGGCTTCTTTGCCGGCTGGCGCTGGAACAGGCCTTGACTCATCCGACGTCTTCTTAACAACCGGCGATCAAAGAAGCGTTGACGAGCTACCGGCGGAAGCCAGACCAACAAGCACGCTTGCTCTGGATGATTCTACAAGTAGCGATGGTCGGGATAAACCAATCGCAACGTCGACACCGGTGTCTATGTCTGTCTCTGGTCTCGTCCAAGCGTTGACCTCGTTGCCAGCTAGTTCTGTGCAGACTCCGTCCATCGAACTGAAGCAGGATCACTCGTGCCATTCAAGGCCAGATTCACGTGCATGCGTTACGGCGACAGAAGATGGCGGAAGCGATATTCAGAAGACTATGAATGATGTGAGTTTATTGTCATCGAGACGAGTTGTATCGCTCCCAGACGTGTATGGCGAGAGTGCTGTGCGATCGCGTGACGCTAGAACACAGAAAGAGTTTCGGTTTCGAGTGGCCAAAGTTCGCTCACACAGTCTGCGCTCGTTCAATGAATTAACCGTCTCTGTAGTCGCTAGAAGGTCCACCGCCTCTCGGACCGTCGAACCCGTTACTAATCAGCCATCAGTCCGACACTCGCGGTCCTCAGCGGAACCAGAACAATCCAGCCGCAATGTAGAGGGCATGAACACACATCCTGTCGTCGGGAAGTCCACAGATTCTAAGTCACGTGTGTCGGGAGTTGACGATCAGGCATCAACAGTGTCCTTAGCGGAGCGACTGAAGTCCGCCAACACGGTTGGAATTGCAGATCCGGTGTCACTCGATAACCTCTTGGCTGAACTCTGCATCGCAACCGACGGGAAAAAAGAACGCGGTAGTTCCCTGACCCCGGAAGCGATACGTAAGTACCGGATTGAGCCACGGAAGAGGGGTGGTGGATGGCCGCTATGTGGTCCCAGGCCGGGTGATGTTGGAGGGCAGGTCAGCGGCCTGACACATCGGGCAAGTGACGACGACGAAGTAATGATGCGCAAGCACGGAGCGCTGGAGCGGAGAATCGACGCCATGTTGTTTGACGCGGACAGACAACGGTCAGATAATGAGTCGCCGCGATATGGAAGTGGTCGAACGAGACGAAATGTGCCAAGAACAACGACGCCATTGACGACCTCAGCAGCTCATGTCAACTCGTCTTACGCTACTCGACCGGTCAGTGTGACCTTTGACCTCTGATATTATGTGGTTGACAGACTGCATCTAAAAACCAGAAGGGCGTTCAGTAGAGCGCATACCTGCCTCACCGACCTTGACCTTTGATCTTGACCTCCCAAAATTTAATCACCTCTTCTCCTGTGGCCAAGGGTATAACTGACGAAGTTTGGTGACAATCGGACTTGAATTGGCGCCAGGAAGTTGTTCACAAACACATACCGACGCCGGCGAAAACACCGAAGGAGGTAACAAGAAACGTAAACTACGCTACAATGCAATACTTACAATATATATAGGTTTTCCTGCAACATTCTAATAACAAGATCGCACTTCTGGTGGTAGGGGATTCTATTTTCTTGTCAATATTTTCACAGTACCGGTGGCGATATACTTACTGTAATAGGCCCGTTTACAGGGTGGCCCAAAAAGCCGGTCGTTGTCCACTGTGAGTATTATAGCAACACGTTTAAGATGCGAGGTCAATGACGACTTTATCACAAGTTCATTGCTGAGTATCAAGGCGACTCGCAGTGACCAATGGCTGCTCCGTTTTTGTGCCATCCTGAACATGTATCTAATTTACCGCTGGCGTTAGTTACAACCCGAAGATTTAATAGGACCTCATCAACAGTCCGTGCCAACAAAGTAGTAGGCCTAATTATACATACAGGCCTACGATGCAATATGACGCTGCAACTATCGCAGAGGGACCGCGCGACGTGATATGTCACTGTCAGTTGAAATCCTATCGACTGCTGCACAACTGTAGAAAAATTCGATCTTATAGTCCTAACAATTGAAGTTCTATGACATCAGTGAAGACAACTGAATAAAAAATTGAGTTAGCAAGCTGTTTTGCTTGATTTCTATAAAAGTAGAAACCTGGTTGTTGTCTTTCGCCAGATGGCGGCACTTTGTTACTTCCATGAAAAACGTGCTCGCCACAAGCCGGCGTAGAAATGTTCCATACTGTGTACATTATGCTTCACCATGTAGTCTCTGGAATCAGCTCCCTTTATCTGTTCGTCAACCTCATTCTGGTACCAGTTCCTCCATTTCCTACTCACCAATTCCTTCACCCATCACTTCTTCCTCTTTTGATTCACCACTCTGCTCATCCATAACTCTCTCTCTTTCACTGCCCGCTTAACTACCTGTTTCACAAATCCTACCCCCATAGCTTCACTTCTTCCTCCCAGACTGCCTTCGCGGACTATTGCCCTGATCGTTTGTTCTGAGCTACTCGGTTTTGTTTTTAGTTTTTCCTTCTGGCCCGCCTACACATAGTGTAGGGGGAGACTATAGTAGGCCTAACGGTCGCTGGTGTCTGTCGTCGTCGTCTGTCGGGGTCTGTAACACTCCACGGCGGGCCTGCAGGCGCCTTCACCCGCGCAGGCCAGGCGATGACGTCATGCGGACTCCGTCTAATTATAGCTCCACGGCGGGCCAGTCGTGTTACGTCCCGTTAGGGCGACACCGTTTGTTCGTTTCTGTGCTGTGCGCTAGATTAGGTTGGCCATCTCGTCAGCTATAGAGCGCACGTAAATATACTGTATCGTATCGTGTTATTTCTGGCGTTCAGAAGACACGGCCAGTCAAGCGCACAGCCCCCGTTCTTTCGGCCACCTTGTAGGTCTCTTGCTAAAACGTGGAATGTTCGTTTTGCCGAATGTGCAGGCTGTGCAGTCGTCTCGTGGTTTGTCGGTCAAACCACCTCGTCCACCGCTGAGACACTGCCGCTCTTTACGATCAGACGGCCACGTTTGTGACAACATGGCGTCAATGTTTTCGTTTCCCGTGACGCCAGTTCGCGTGTCGCCAAGCGCTGACGAACAGCAATGGATATCGACCGGATATCCGGATGCCTCAGAAGAAAGGTCCCCGTCTTTCCAACGCTGGGTACCAGCCCAGCATCAGCGTTCAGCCGGAACGTCAAGGTCGAAGGGACTGTACCAGCTTCGTCACGACCGACCCTGGCGTGTTTCAGTTCCAACAGATGAACGAATGTCCCTTCAAGGTGACCTGTCAGTCTCGATCGGTCTGACTGTACAATGTTCGCCGATGGCTGCTACCGCCGTTCGTACGTCTGCCCCTTCGTACGTCATCAACACCGGTGGTGAGGTTACTCCAGGCTATGGTACGAGCGCGGTGGCACCTGTCGCCGTTGAACCGTGGCGCAGCTCAGCTCCACTGCGGCTAGTTCCGGTCCACTCCTACAACGATGACATGACCGCAAATTACCAGCCGAGATGGCGAACTCATCCGAGCCACCCAGACAGTGTCCGAGCCGTCTCGAAGTTCCGCAGCCGGAGAATTCATCCGGTTGCCGGTCCTGGTCTGGCACAGTCTCGACCTCATCGTCAACTGGATCGTGATTTCCACATTCCTCATCCGTCCGCTGACCCGTTCCCTGGCGACTGGAAGAGACAAACTCAACCGTTCGACGACTTCGCAGTTGGTTTCGACAACGATGCGGCACCTTTCGTTTGCGAGGACCTGGCCAGTGACGTCCAGGGACCAGCTGAGTTCCTGGACGACGAGATGGCGTTCCATCAGATAACACAGCAGATTGCCAGTCTCACAGAGACGGTCAACGAACTTCGGTTCAAACATCGACGGCCAACTGTAGATCGTGGTGCCGACAACGCGGTACGAGCTGCGTGGAACAGCGCCGCACTTCGAGCACCTGACGACAATCAACGCTACAGACAACACCGGTGATGAAACTGCCGTGATCGCCAGTACGATAGACTAGGCCTACACGATGCCGCAAAAACAGGCCATCAGTCACGGGTTCATTGTTGGTCCAAAACGTATCAAATATTTCACAAGATAATGCAGTGTTGCCGACATGCTTAAAGTGCGGTGTGCCGACTTATTTACAAACTTGCTGCTGGGTCACACGGCAAAAGACTAGAAAATCATTTCACAAATTTACACGCAGAGTGTAGTTGCAGTCGCTAATGGCCCGTGTTTTTGCGTCACCCTCTACCGTTAGAATACGACCGACCATACGGAGAAGCTTCGTTCTGTGGTCTCAAGAATGACTGCACTGAGGACTTTCTGTGAGCACGCGTTCAACAGTTTACTCGTTAAGTTTTATTGCAAGTTTTCAGCAAGTGAAATTTCGGTGTACATGTACCAGTGGAGCCCTGATAGTTTCACCCATTACTGCATGCAGCAAGACGCTGTTAGGGGTCGTCCATAAATGACGTCACACTAAAACGGGAGGGAGGGGGTTCATACTAGTGTGACGATACGTGACGAATTGGGG
>Ga0209780_1003580_pt1 | contig 11659 bp, 8 predicted proteins | sample WorMetexBAHAMAS2_FD_187384 | JGI IMG/M metagenome (GOLD analysis project Ga0209780, IMG submission 187384) | Marine gutless worms symbiont microbial communities from Max Planck institute for Marine Microbiology, Germany - Inanidrilus exumae... | ecosystem: Host-associated > Annelida > Digestive... | reverse complement strand
GCCATAATCCTACTGCTAAATGAATCCTATCCGGCTAGTAGCAAATGTACAGGAAAAAGGCACTGGCTGAACTGGACTAAGGCATCATGGGCAGGCAATCGTGCTAACGGAAGTTAAGAACACGAACGCGACATCAAGGCGATTCCAGGTTATCGACTGGCTATAAATATCACGACAGAAAGACATGCAAAACAGTATCGCCGGCCACTCGACAACATGCTCTCGAATAAGAGTGTCGGCCTTAACAGCAGCAGACACGATATGAGCCACGCGCTTCAACCTGCATCCACGGAGCTTAACGGGTTCTTCTTTCTTTCGGGCACAGGCAGCGTCGGCGAGGCTTATAGCTGCAACGGTGCTAAAAGCCTGCCGATCAGGGTTAGAGTGAGCCGAAGCCGGCGTTGTCTCAGATCGGCTACCTGCTGTCTGGGATACGCGGTCCTGAATGCGATACGGCACGTCATCACTAAGACCCAGCATTCCTGTCATACGTCACAGTCGCATTTTTGTCCCCGGAAGCAGTTTTACCCGCGCGACGCTGTACTAGCGCAGCATCTTGTACATATAAAACCGCAAGTGCGTGTGTGTTTAGTTCCTTATGCATGGCCACAGTTTGAGCGGATCGACACGAAATTTGGCACGCGGCATCCTTAAACCCAACCGATGGTCACGGGGTGTCAGTGAGCGCCGATCGGGCCGCGGGCAGGCAGTGTAGAATTGGCAAGCACAACGGATCGAGCGCCGTAGGCGCGTAAGCTCGGTCGGGAAATTCGGAACTAGCGGCCAGCAAACGTAACGGATCAAGCTCCATAGGCGCGAAAATCGAAAGCCGTAGGCGCTAGGTGTAACCGATCGCCGTCGGCGCGAGGGTGGAGCGCTAGTTAGCTATATGGTGTTGTGTCCGTCCGTCTGTCCGTCACAAGCCGGTGCTTTATCGAAACGGCTGACAGACCGTTCAGGATTTTGGCACAGGGCTACAATCCACTTATTCCACACTGTGTTATAAGCGAATTAGTGTATCTGCAAAACTGAGGGTACTACGGTCTGTACCTATTTCACAAACTTATACTTTAAAAAAAATTCGCAACTGCATATCGACCGCCGCAAGTATTGTCAACTTAAGTAGCTTTCTCACTTCGGCCATTTACGGCACGTAACGGCCGTTGACGGTCGTTAAGCGCCACTGACGGCGGTCGACCGCGACCCAACGTGTGCGAACGCGGGGCACGGTCTTCAAAATCTAGCATCTAGGACCGAAGAAAGAAGGAAGTGGAGAAAGTAATAAGAAAAAATGGAATAAACACGATACCTCTGTCGAAGTAACATAACCACTGCTGTTGATCGTTTAATGGGCTTCCACAATCTCCATGCTCGCCAGATGCGTATACGGCAATTAGTTTCAACTTTCGTCGACGCTATCAACAACACGATAAATGCAACGTTTTTATCGATCACTGTTGTCCAGGTAGTGCTGTCCACACGCTGTGTGTGTGTGTGTGTCGGTGATGTGTGCTCCGACAATAACTTCAGAATGAAATAACGCGATACGCACATATTTGGCACGACATTCAAACTCGTCTTTTTCGAAGGTAAAGGTCGAATGTCAAAAATCAAGATCACATGAAAAAAAATTCCGTTTTCTGCTGAACGCAAAAGGAAATTTGGGAAAACTAGTTCCGGAACACCGTGACCGTAAAGCAGACCTTGAATGGAAACTGTAAATAAAAATAACACCGGCCGCAAAGTGGGCGGTGCGACCTCGAGTAAGGCATTTTCTAGTTTTTTTTTTCATTTATGATTGACACCGATGCATAGTACCGTCTTGTGGGCAAGCAAACAGCCAACGCCGACAAAAGGTCGCTGAAAAATGACAAGCCTGCAAAATTGGCAACAAGTATGTCCGTTCTCCTAATACGCGTACGGAAATGTACACTGGCCGCGTCGCGTGCTGCCCCTAGTGAGTCACGTTGAGTATGCGCCGCGCGATCTACTAAGGTTACAAAAACGGGACAGACGGACGGACGGACGGACGGATGTCTTCCATATCATTACATTACGCTGCAGCGTAATACTACGGCGCTTTTTCCGTTGTATATCTTAGTTTATTACGCTAAATGTCTAAACGACGCTTGGCACGTGTGTCTGGCCGGTAAAGCGATTCGGCCGACGCCAAGCCTGTCGGAACGACCTATTCAATGTTTACACACCGGATTACGTCACCGCAGCTGCGGCAGAACGGACCTGCGTTGCTAAGCGACGTTCAGAGCGGATGCTTGAAGAATCATTCGACTGACAGGGCACTGATGTGAGACGTAGCGGCAATGAAATCGCACGTCAGCATCTCATCAGTGCTGATCTCAGATTCAGATAGATCCATTTACGTGCAAACGATGTAATTACACTTAGTTGCCACCAAAATATTGCAACGTTTTAATACTTTAAGACTATTTTAAAGTCTTCAGACGTGGCAAGTCCCGAGGTATAGGAACAATTGAGTACAGGAGCAATTGCAGAAGATGCCGACATAGATTTGTTTTGTAAGACGAAAAACACCCATCATTGCGCTCATTCTCTCTTACCCCCTGTTAAATCTTGTACACATTACCTCAGACGCAAAGGGCACAAATATGAACTCCCTAGGTGTGATTTGGAGCTGTATAAAAATCATTTGTGCCCCGTTGCATCTTTCGCTATATGTAACTTCTGTTTGTGTCTTGTATAGTTTTGTGTTTTTATATTTTACTTTTTTTTACATCCATTGTCATATCTTAGCTACATGTACGTTTGATACGTGTTTTATTAAATATCGATCAATCAATCAATCAATCAATCAAATGCTCGGGGGTGGTTGAATGGTTCGTGAATCAGCGCTGAATCAAAAATGGCAAGCGCCGAAAAAAAACGAAACGAAGTGTTGCGTGTTGTCGGCGTGTCGTCGTTCGATCTCGCTCAGAAAGTGGAAACCGGCTGAATATACATGCCTATCACTCAGCCGAAAAATATCATTATTATTATTGTTACGAACTCAAGAAATGGGCTGATAAGTACCAGATGCGGATAGCTTCTAACAAATGCACTGAGCACAGAATAAGTAATCAAGGCAGCCGTACTACTGGTAATCCTGTATATTCGATTGCAGGCTATCAACTGGGCCAGTCTAATAAAACACGTGATCTTGGTATTACAATAAGTTGAATTTTAACAGTCATATATCTCACATTGCTCACAATGCTCATATACGTGCTTCTTTAATACTACGGGCATTTGTTTCTAGAGACCCCAACATTCTAACCAATGCATTTATCACGTATGTTCGTCCTCTCCTGGAATATGTGTACAGCCGTTTGGTCATCGCATACTGTTTGTAATATTAATAAGATAGAATCATGTCAGCGGTGGCTTACAAAACGAATCAAATGACTGTATGGGCTGGACTACTCGCAGCGATTAACATTCCTCGATTTGGAAACTTCAGAGGTCAGAAGAATAAAATACGACCTAATAATGTGTTATAAGATCTTAAATAGTTAAGTCTCCTTGAATTGAATTTTTTTCGATTTGTCACCTTTGACTTATACGGGAGGCCACAAGTATAAGAAACAGTCCAGTATCCATGCATATAAATATTTTTTCAGTAATCGAATTTGTGACATTTGGAATGCTCTACATAATTTTGTGTTTGATGTGTCGTCTTCAAATGATTTCAGAAGATTGCTTGATAAAGTTGATCTTTCTCAGTTTACAGTGTTGCTGTGATTGTTTATTGTTATTATTTTGTTGGGCATATGCAAGTGGCTACATGTCCTTTATGCCCAGTGATTATGCTCATGTTCTATGTTTATATTCATTAAACGTTGCGTGCACTTGCTTGCTTGCTTGCATATAATGACTTTTTTGTAATCATCATTTTACATCATGATCATCGTCATCATCAATGGTGAACTCCGCAGCGAAGTCGTGTCGTGCTGCTAATTACGTGGTCAGCCGATCCTGTCTTCTGCCTTCCGCCAGTCGGTGTAAATTCCCAACTACGGTTGTTTGACATCGTTATCAACGGCAGTTGCGGTGGGTTGGCCTTCACCGCTGTATGTTTTTTTTCTAGACGATATCTCAAAAATCGATGCAGCTAGGATCCTGGCGTACAGGTGTTGCACGAAGAGTCCTGAAAACCCGCATATTTTGGAGTCAAAAAATCCAAATTCAAGGTTACGAGTCACAAAAAATTGCCGGCGTGGGTCTTTGCACTCTTGTGAGAGCTGGCTTCTTTTGGTTGCTTTTAGTTATCTGATCTGAGAGGTCTAGTTTGTATGGGCAGATATAAGCGCAGAGTCTGTCGGTTGCAGTGTTTAATCCAGCCAATATACTAATATACTTATTTATTTTATTTATATATTTTATTTAAAAAAATTAACAAAAGAAAAACATAATAACAGGTAAAACATAAATGCATAATTACAAACAAAGCAGCGAGGAACGAACAGTGAACTATACAGGTCAAAACAGAACAATAAATAGCGGAATACTTATCGTCGAATCGTTTTCATCTTTTGCAAAGTCTAACACTAGGAGAGTCGATCACGCCCATTCTATAACCTGCCGCTACCTTCGCGGTTTTTACACTGGTCGCGTCTAACGGAAGGCGTAATGTAACGGTCTGGCGTCAGTCCGTCCGTCCGTCTGTCTGTCCCACCGGCGCATACTCAAAGTGACTCACCAGGGGGGAAGCACGCGACGTGGCAGCGACGAGCATTTCTGTCCGAGTATTACACGACGAGCAAGGCCTCAACTAGGATCTATTTTTGGGGGTGTTTTGGGGGCAGACTTGGACTGGCCATTGTGCCATTGTGCCATGGTACAGGCGCTCCCCTTCGACGAACACAGGCGCCCCCTTCGAAAGATATGATACACTTGGAATGGCGTCCCTAAACTGCTGCTGATGGCACAGTCCCTAAAACTCCGCCAGTCCGACACTGTTTGGGGACGATACAGTGAGGCCCGAAGGGCCGAGGCGGGGTGAAGTTCTTGGGGAGGAGGCGGCTAGCCCCTCCTCACCAGCTAATGGGTCTGGGGGAGAGCTGAATTCAATTATTTCGTTGTCGCTGCACGTCTGATGTACGTGACTCGCCGAAGCAAGACGAGTGGCAGGCGACACAACATGTCTTGTGTGAAGTGACGCGCAACGGCTTACTCCAGAGGTTGTCTTGTCCCCGTCGAGTGCACGCATCACACCCACTCAGACGGAGCAGGCGGTTTCGCCAAGTTGACCTCAGTACTAACCCTAACCCTACACTGCCCTACGTACACGTAGTGTTTCATTGTAATTATGTCTCCATCGCATACGACTTGTAATTATTATCACATCACTTATTTACGAAAATTTAAACGAGTTGTGTGACCTTGAACGCAACTCATTTTGGGTACTCTCTGATGCGTAGGCTAGTACTCGATGTTACTACTACGTAAACACATATTTAGTTCTTTATTTAGCAGATATTATTACCCACGCCGACGATAGCGCGGGGGTAGGGTCTTTCAGCGGCGTTTGTTTGTCTGTTTGTGCGTCCGTCTGTATTCCGCACGATATCCCAAAAAGCCTTACTGCCCATAAGTTTATTCCTAGGCGTAACGGTAACTTCTATAAATTTTGGTGGTCTACTGAATTAGATATAAGCTTATTGAAAGATAATGCAATCTAATCCTGTAGAATGTGGAAAAATACAGGTTAACCCAGATCTGGTCCTATTCATGCACAGTATATAAAAAAAAGAAATTGTTATATATTACTAAATGCATGTCAAAGCCCAGCGTGAGCCCGCCCGGCATTTTGTTGTTCTAGACTGTAGGCTCGTGCCACTACATAACACGTGCCAAAGTTTGCATGCTGTCTTATCATGCGGTAAGGTGGCAGTGTGTCCCAATGCGAAAATTTAGCGGGTGGGCAAAAACTCGCCAACCGTTCTCAGTCGTTCACCAAATTAGGGGGCATGTAGGGGAATCCTTGTACATGGATAAGTTTTTTTGTCCGATTGTTGATATCATGTTCCGTTGCAGAGATATGTTCGGTCAAAGTTCAAAGTCAGTCCCAAAAAGCGTTTTTGCCCCAGCCCATGAAGGGCTGGGGCAAAAACGCTTTTTGGGACCGACTTTGGGACGACATCATCACACTATCAGCAGTGTTCAGCGTTGGTTCATCATTAGATCACTCCACCAAATCACCATCAGATTACGATAAATCGCCACCAGGTGACCTCCAAGTCAAGAGTTCAGCTCTGATGTACCACCTCCAGTTTAAGACTCAGCTAAAACACACTCAAATGCTATATTTTCTAACCACAATTCGTAATACAGCCCACTAGGCCGATCACAAATACATGTAAAGTCTCAAAGAAACTAACTGAACAACAGGCTCTCTCATATACTCAATAAACTCCACAATATAGGCCTCACTCTATGATTAAACTCTACACTAAATGCCTTACTCAATATACAAACTATAGACCACATGATAGAAATCTATCGGTATATATACACGCACGTAAGTTGCTCGAGTCCTGAGTCAACTTGCAGGCTCGGATTCAGTTTTCTAACAGCTCAACTGTTAGCTCACTAGCTTCATTAACTCAGAGTGTGACATCTCAACGTCACTTCACACTGAGAACACCACTCAAACACTGTCTAAATTATTTATTTAGACTCGAGGAACGACGACACCATACATATACACCTCCTCTCTCTCACTCAATACTGTGTTTTGCAGGCCTCCTATAACCCCCTACCCCCTAGTATATTATGACAAAACACACTGACAGCCAGTCGGCCATACGCCCACGTAAATAAACACCCACGCACAGACGTGTGAACACACAACGAATACACCCTAAAAACGCATTCACATTAAAAAAACTAAAGCCACGTTCACACTTGCCACACATCATCGCTACAACAGCGACAGCAGTAGTGAAGTAGACGTCGTTCTCGCATATTAAGAATAGTAAGAACGCTATACTGAAATTTAGCAATTAGATTTTTGAGACCGTCCCCGCGTTTGCACACGTTCGATCGCGGTCGACCATCGTCGACGGCGTGCTACGACAGTCGACGGCTGTAACGCGCGTGTTACGGCCGCAGTGAGAACGCTAGCCCCGTCCATACTAGCAACAATGTCGAAGCAACATTGTTGAACGCTACAAGTTGAACGATTCTTTCGACAATGTCGAATGTTGCTTCGACATTGTTGCCGTTTTTTGGCAACAATGTTGCCGGTTTCGGCAACAATATCGTACAAAATTTCGTCCTTTCGACAATGTCGAAATAAATTGAACATGTCCAATTTGTTTCGACTTTGTCGAAAGGACGAAATTTTACAATAGAATCGTTCGTCATTGTTGCCGTTTGTGGCTACAAAGTCGAATGTTGCTTCGACAATGTTGCGTGTTGCTTCGACATTGTTGCTGGTGTGGACGGGGCCTGAGAGTGCGCTGAAGAGCTGACGGTTATCCGTCTTTTAATCTTACCGCACGGAAGCACGCAATTAGCGAAAACAAAGAAAAACAACTAAAACAAAAACTGATTAGCACAGAAGATGCGATCCCGGTAAACGCGTCTTGCTATATAACCAGCAGTATAAAGCGGTAGCGGCCAAACGGCGGTGACGCCCTACGGCTGGGAAGGTGACCGCAGGCTTGGCGTCGCAGTGGCCATGAGTTATAGACTTTAGTGGTTTATCCACCTACGGGCTCAAATGCCTATGAGAGCCAAATGAACACCTCGCCTACACACGCTTGAGGGGTATGGTTGACCTTTACCTGTACGTTAAACCAGCCACTCAGGCCTCCTACCATCAACCGGATGGGAATGAGTACCAGCTAAGAGGCAGATATTCCTTGGCTGGGAAGGTAATCGTATTGGTCTGGCCATGGGTCGCAGAATACACATAGCTCAGCATGGTCTCTGACAAGCAGACGAGCGTCGCCGCCCCACGATCCTCATTGGGATACTTTTACATTTTGTCCCATTACGCATGCGTACGGCGTGTCGGTCAGCTTCAGCTTGAAAGATGGAGCTGTCTGTCACGTCCGCGTGTACAGTGTGACGCAAAAAAACCTGGTTTTTAACTTTGCTGGATTAAAACCATGTACAACCGGAAATGTTCTCAACATTCCAGGCATCAAGGACCAACTCGGTGAAATATAAAAAATGCAATTGTGCGTTTAAGCATTAGGCCGCATCGCGGCGTTAGCTAGCGATAGCGGCCTATTGCCACTCACTGAGTAGCGTGATCGGTCGGTCGGTCTGTCTGTCTGTTTGTCACGTTCTAGAATGTGAAGTGATGCCGGACACTCGGGAGCTACGACGACGATTTCTCCTTTCAGCAGAATGGCACATCACCTCACCGGGTTACACTGCATCAGAGCGCTAGAGACTCTGAACATCCAAAAGGTATAGCAGTGTGCTTGAAGCAGATTGGCCAAGACATTGATCAAACAGTATATAGCAAACGATTACTAATTATTATGCAGCAAATGGACGACACGTTAAGCATCACGAAGATAGCGCCTCTGAAGTTACGACCATATGGCGCTATACAAATGTGTATATTATTATTATTATTATTATTATTATAATATACATTTTCCTGAGTTTATAAGTAAGTCATGTGAAATTACAAACTACACTCTACGCATTATCGTGCGCTGTTCGCGTAATCCTAAGTTTAGCCATTTTGGTAGAACGCCGACTTGTGACAGACAGACGGAGGACTGACAGACAAACACAATGCCATAGCATACACCACGCAGGGTAAAAGCAAACAGTTGTTACAACGTGTATGCAGTATAGACTGTAGTCGAAATTTTGATATCCTGTCGAATAGCGGTTTCAGTTTCATACCCCATAGGATTTCCATGGGGAAATAAACATGTGAAATTATTCATGGGCACTCCATGGGATTCTATGAAGACTCAAAAATTTTGACTGTAGATTTGTAAATAGCCGTTTCTGCGCATGCACAGAATATACGGCCAAAAGGTGCCCAAATGTTGCCAAATCGCCGAAATTTCAACCTCACTATATTAAATCGACGTCGCCGATAACCGTATACTAGTAACAGATTTTGGACCGGAAGTAGAAATACCGTAAATTCTGCGCATGCGCAGAGAAGAAATGGTCAGAACTCAAGAAAATGTATCTTATCTTACTTACCAAAACTGAAGGACTTTTGAAGGTCATAGCCAGTCACGTAGACTGTAAATGTGGATACATCTCGGAAATGGTGCAACATAGAGACGTTGTTACTACAGACCACTAATAGGAAGTGACATAAAAATATTACGGCCTATCGAATGTACAGCGGGCAATTGCGATGACCTTGAATAATGGAATTTTCTTCGTGCAGTAGTGCAGCAATTGACAAGATTTCAACTGACATAGTGCGTCGCGCGGTCCCTCTGCGATATAGCTGAACTTCTCGTTAGTAAATATAAAAAAGCATGCAGCTAAAATAAATTGTTCTGTTTCGGGCCACCCTGTAGTAAGCAAGAAATAATGAGGGAAACCTATTACGTGCAATGGAGTGACGTATGGAGCGAAGCCCGCTCTCTGCTGCATGAGTTGGAGATACGCCGTCAATACTTGTTGAGTCTCGCTGCATAGTGCATACTATAATATGGTCCGATCGCAAACGGCTTCAAGTAGCCGAGCAATGTCATTAGCTCCGTGTTGACTAATGCGTGGTCACGCGGTCAAAAAGCCGTCCTGAGTAGGCCCAAGTAAGGAGGTTCATTAAAATCGAGATTAGTGATTAAACAGATGTACATGTTGTGGCTAGCTTATCAATATGGAAGCTGTCATACGCCTAAGCCTTGACCTGGATCACGTCGGTGCGAATAATATCATCGTCCTCGTATATCGGATTAACCTGCCATAAACGCTGAGTGAGGCGCTGAGATCCGAATTTGACCAAAACCACACACACAAAGAATCACTGAAAATGAAAAACCCGACAAATCTGCATTAAATTAACCAGTTTTTCGAATATTTGTCCAGTACACAGATTTATTGCGTATTATTAACAAATATATCCATAACAAATAGCAGCAGGATTGAAACTCACAAACACAAATCAAACTCTACTGGATTTATCCTACAGTTCCATCTCTATCCACTATTCCTCCCTTATGCCAACAAAGAGACGAAAACTTGTATAACAGACTTTATATCGGACATACTCGTTCAACCCATTATTATCTTACTGATCACACATGCCTTCCAGAATGAAATAACTGTCATCAGTTGCTTTCAGTCAAACACAGACTATTAACAGCATGTACATTCTAGGCTTCTATACTCTAACTCGACAGATTTATAATATTCTCATGAAAATGTTCAAGATATCTCCAATTTGTCTTTCGACAAAAATATCATAGATTCATTAAAATATCAATTTGCATGACAAACACTAATTTTTAAATGTAAAATATAACTTTAGGTAATGTTAACTTACAATCAAAGAACCACCAACCACCCTTATGCTTGTATAATTTAGATACACAATTAATAGATATTCTTGATATTACGTTCCTTTTAGAAATACTCTAATCGAAACTTACATTAGTTAAAATATAATTTTCATTATAAATTACTCATTTATAGGTGCGATATGACCCAAATTGTGTTGAGAGCTTGGTCAAACTCTAACCAACCAACCAACACACACACACACAACGCCCCTGATTTACAATGTACACTGAGTCTCAGAAAAAAACACACAGACATTTTTAGCTGTAACTTAAGCAAATAACTTTTGTCATAACTATTAGATGGAAATTAAGCAATCAAAAGATGGTTTATTTTTCCACCTCATTTAATATGTTTCTGCAGTACCTTGCAAAACTAACAAACACAAAAATTGAATTTTTTCACTCAACGTCATATGATTATGGTCGCAGTGTCAAAAATGGGCGTTGCTGAACTTTTCTTCGTTGAACATGGGGTAAAAGTCAACAGCAAGTATTACCGGGATCTTCTTCTATCGCATCAAATGTTGCCTGCTATCAGATATGTTGTGGGTGACAATTTTGTTTCTCAGTAGGACAGCGCACCGAGCGACGCTTTGCTAGCGCGGTATATGCTGTGGCTCTGTGTCTGTCTGTCTGTCTGTCTGTCGGTTCGTCTGTCACAGGTCGGTGTTCTACCGTAACGGCTGAACACAGGATCAAGCAAACAACGCTGCGTCATAGCTCAGAGAATCTAGTCTTGTGTTGCCAAAGATCTCGACGAAATTCAGATGGCATCACCTCAAAGGGGCGCCAAATGCAGGTAGGGTAGGTAAAAATTGCGTTTTTTCGACCGGTCGAAAAGTCTCAAGCTTTGTCGTCGAAAATTCATGTCTATTCACCACGGTGGTCCGCGCGCGGTATCATCGACAACGGTGGTCGTCGACGAAGTTTGTTTATAACACATACGGCTCACTTTAGCGTTGCATACGTGTGACACGAGCATCGCATGCTCGTTGTGCGATTAACGATGCGTGTACAAAACTGTGCAGATAGCCGACTGAAAAGTAGCAGTTGCTGAAGTCCTCACGCGATCTGCTTGCGTTATTCGTACAACAGTTGACAACACACCAGCCGACACTGAGCGCCTCGCCGGTCTCTCGGCG
>Ga0209780_1003579_pt1 | contig 11662 bp, 5 predicted proteins | sample WorMetexBAHAMAS2_FD_187384 | JGI IMG/M metagenome (GOLD analysis project Ga0209780, IMG submission 187384) | Marine gutless worms symbiont microbial communities from Max Planck institute for Marine Microbiology, Germany - Inanidrilus exumae... | ecosystem: Host-associated > Annelida > Digestive... | reverse complement strand
CACTTAATTTTCAGCAGTGATTTTATGTAAAGATTATTAAATCAGAATATTGCCTTGTAGAGCCGCTAGTTTTGTGTGCAGCATAATTTTGAATACGATGTCACTAGCTATTGTCACCAATCTCATTAAAATTGATATGATTTCTAAGGCTTACCTCCGTAATTAAAGGCAAATTTGAACTTTTAACTTTCCCAAGGTAGTGTAGTGACACGTTTAAGGTGTGGTGGGATCTTTAGTTAACACTGTGCTGCAAATTTACCGCTGAGTATGTCAGTGAAAGAATTCTGAAATGAAAATCGGTTAAGAAGTGACAGAGATACGGCCATGAGTTTGGTGTCTTCCTTTTTTTGGGACACGGTGTATTACGTTTGCTCACTGGCTCACTAGGCATATCGGTATCGTATCGGTATCGGTTTACAGCAAAAAATCGGTGAATCGGTATCGGTTGAAAATGACGTACTCGGTCTAACACTACCCATCAGACAGCCAGTCACAACACACACGTGTAGATTCATTGCTAACACCCATCAGACAGCCAGTCATACAAACAGTTGGTGCACATCATCCATCAGATCCTTGGGGCAAATAGACAACCCCGACTTACCCATAAAATGAAAGTCAAATCCCAGGCAGGTGCCTTCACCAATACTGGTTAAGCCCTGATACTGACACTGTATGGAGAGTTAACAAGAAGCATAATGAACATGGCAAAGTCCAATCATGCTATTTAAACTTTTAGATGTACCAACTTATTACTGGTCAGCCTACAAGTAGTCTAGGGGGCCAGTATTGTTTCGCTAGCAGTGCATCTGTCGTCATCTGTAAAACTCCATGGCGCAACATAACTCACCAGGGGGGCAGCATGCGGCGGGCCAGTAGTGTTACGTCCCATCAGGGCAACACCTTGTTTAAACCAAATAAGATAACAGCAATTGCCTATAATCTATAAGTATGTATTCGCCAACAGTGCAGAGCTGACAACTGACATAAGCTGACAAACAAGTCACTGCAGAGACGTTCTTCTCAGACGATCATTCATCTGGGCTGTTAATGAAGAACTAAACCCATTAACCAGACAATGCACCAGCAAATGTAAACATATTTCAACACAAAACAAACATAAAAAGTAAAACCAACGTCCAGTCACTTTGCACAATGTTTGGCACAGATATGAAAATGAACTACTCTTACAGCCCAGACTGACCATGACAAAAGCAGAACTGTAACAGACAACGGTCAACCTTGGTGGTCAGTGTTTTGACGGGCTTCAAGTTGAAGTTGAAGTCGAGGTGGAGATAGTTGAGATTCTTGCGATGGATCAGAAGGTTCAGCATGTTGTAGCCTTGTCGACAGACCTGCAGACCAACCTCGACCCAATCCAGCGTCGTCGTCTGGAAAAACTTGGTCGCTTTGAACGACCGGAACAGATACCTACATGTATCACACGCTGACCATCACATGGACACGCTCACAGACGTCAATCACTCTACTTACACTGACCGAGATTCACTGAATCCTCATCACTGATCAACATTCAGCAGAACAACATATAACACAACGTGACCACTTCACACACGACTTTTACAGTCATCAGTGGAAAAACACTTGACCAGCATTGGTTGTTAATGAATGGCAAATGAGATCATGTTGCTGTTTATAAGACGACACGAGCGCCACTTAAACACCAGTATGGTCCAACAAGTGAAGTTCGAATGATGCAATTTCTGGGACCCATATGTTTCTTTCATCTTTCCCAGACTTTTCATCAAATTCTTGTTTTTTCCCTTATTTTTGTAGACTAGTAATCACCCTGATAAAACAATAAGAAAATGCCAGAAACTGCACTTGAGCAAAATCTTGTCTTTCTCTGCAATATTTCAATGTTTGCTGCATGCAATCTGCATATATACAGTACTGTAAGTTACATAAGACAGTGAGATGCATGGTTAACATCTCAGAACCTCTTCAACACTGCATTAAGTTACAGTTTGAGAAGTAAAACCTTTTCTTCTGGGCCTTGGGTGGTCGATGCTTCAGTGCATTCAGTACGTAGCACTTGAGCAGTTTCTGATACGAGACTCTGACCTTGACTGGCATGTTAGCTGGACAATGCTCGCGGTACCTGTTCACATACAACAAGCCGTGTCTGAGACACACATACATGACAGTCTAACGGCCACTTTGAGGTGACGTGACGTGAGTGCTGCTTCATGTTGATGGGCGACTGAAGAACAATCACTCGCTGGACTTCCATCTTTTCTTCATCGACTCTCTCTGGCTGCTGAGGCAACAAATGTTACTTCCTTTATAGTGACAACCGCATGCTAGAGCAATTTTGTTCAGCAATAAGCAACAGCCACTAAGCATATAATCACAGTAAGCAAAGTCAGAACAGAATAAGTAATGAAATGACTAATTTGCACAACAAAAAAAGCTCAAACTAAGATCAGATAAATGAAAAATGATTTCATAATGTAAATGAACCATATGCAAAACTAACAATAATAAAGAAGACACGCTCTGCCATAAGCTTGATAATCTGGAAATCACATTCTGGTGCTTTTGCCTGAAGCAGCATCTGCCAAACTAAAAATATTTCCATTACACGAGCCACGCCTTCGTCACTGTTTCATTAAGTTTCAGTGATTTCATTAGTTAAAAGCACTAAAAACAATCTGCTGTAGAAGGCGACTGCTCTGAAGTACACCAACTGCACCATCAGTTACAGACAATTACCATGACTTGACGAGCGGAATATCCATGGCGCGACGACAACGGCCTGAGCGCAGATTGAAAGGTCGAGCAGCCCACAGCAGAGCAATGCCATTGGCTGTGTTGTCTGTGTACAGCGGCGTGTCAGTCATGAATGGCTGGACAAAGTCGGGCAGCTCAAACTCTTCATCATCGTCAGGTAGCGGCTCAGCACCCTGTCACACAGCGTACCACCACCCTCAGTACAACGTCGCAGCCATTGTCTCATCGCTGTTTCTTTTTCCAGCTCTCACATGTTACGATACGATACGGCAGATTAACGTGCGTTCAAAAGCCGATGGGATTGCCAGCTTAATCTAGCGCACGGCCCAGAAACGAAAAAATGAAGAAAAAATAATAATAAAAACCAAGTAGCTCGGAAGAAACGGTCCAGAGATTCCCTTAGACACACCTTGCCAATGCTGCTACAGGATGATGTACATTATGCCAAATGCTACCCTTTGAGTTGTATTAACTGTTTCCATTCAATTATTAGGAGCATTTTAATTTTGTTTTAGTGCAGGGGTTAGACTAGTAATGGTCGCTGGATCTGTCGTCGTTGTCTGTCATCATCTGTACCACTTCACGGTGGCATAAAGCAACTCACCAGGGGGCAGCAAATGATGGCGGGCCAGTCGTGTTACGTCCCATTAGGGCAACACGTTGTTTAACTATGCATGTGACAGTAATGAAGGTTATTACTGATGAGCTGTGGAGAGGTGTGCCATCCAAGTCACTGTATGGAGACAATGTGATGTTGATGGCAGACAGTGAACAGAGTACCAGCTCAGGGGTGCATACAACAGTCAGTAGTTGCGGAAAGATGTTCCGGTGTGGCACTTCTGCATGAGTCATGCATGTTGCAGTAGTGTGTAAAACGTTCTTTGTGCAAATGTCTGCACTAAAAACATTTTGTTTGCAAAGTAATAGCACCAAGTGCATTATGGGTTAACTGTTTAGTATGTGATGATGCGCTATACAAATTTACACTTACAATACAAAGAGATTTCTGTTAGAAATGAACACGTGTGAGCAGTTGTCTGATAGAGAGCAGTAGTAAGAGTAGGCTCATGTCTGTGAAGTGTGGAGCAAAGTTAGGCAGAATGGACATCATTAGCACAGTCAGGTTCACAGCAACACTAATACCTTCACACTGTGCCTCTGAGCAATCGGGTTGATCAGAGGGTCAAAGTAGAATGCTGGCAGATCTGGATCCTCCGTCTTTATAAACACAACGTTCGGTACATGATACCTGCACATTCAGCAATGAATTAATAGTAATTGATGAAATATCACACAAGCTAGGGATGGCTTAGTACACCAGACGTCAGTTACAGCATCAATAGCATCAGATGTCAACTGCTGATTTCTTACTCATACGAATCAAAATCTGGTTCTTGAAGAACTCTAATTTTAAATCACTAATACAAAAATTAGACCCGTACAGGACTGACGGTCGACTCCTACTTACTGCCAACTTCAAAGTCATATGACACAAAAACTAGGACGAAAATCACAAATCCGGCCCCGATAAGCTTTATGTATTGCGCCCTAATTTAAGAATCCATGGTCCTTTGCCAGCCCCCATTATAAATGGGGGGAGGAAATAGCCTTTGAAAATGGCCAAATTTCTGACTTTCTAGGGCTTGTGACCTTGACCTTCGATCAGGTCATACTGTATACTGTCATGCATCACTCATCGAACTCTACCTACAGACCGAATTTCATTGAAATCGAAGAAACTTTTTGTGGATAGACGGACAGACGGACGTTTGAGACCCACTTTATTAGGTCGACTCGGAGGAGTCGACCTAAAAAACAAGAAATGTAATACTTTCTGTAGTAACTTCCATGCACAGCTTTTCTGTCATACTTCCAACACTGTTCAATCTAAGCAATTTAACCGTCCTCTGAGCATTATAAATTTACTTATTTATTCAGAATACACAACACGGCCTGTGCAACATTATAAGCAAAATTTCACAAACAAACAGTCAAAAAACAGCCAATGAAAATGGTCAATAACTATTTCAAAGTGCATCAGTCACAGCTACTCACCATGACAGATGGACCTGGAACGGGATGTTGTTGTAAAGGTACGGAAATGCAATCCGGTACTCAGTACGGACTGGCTGTCGGATGATGATCTTGTTGATGTCGTTGAATTCATTCCAGTCTTCATCTCTGCACAGCCGAGACGATGCCACGGTCAGCGACAACACAATGTGATATAAAGACTGACAATTGTCAGAACAGACCAACACCGACGAATACCGCTAAGCTGCAGCTGATCTTCACAATGTCAGCACGTTCTACAGAGACTAACACGAGTGCAAGACAGTCAAAAGTGCCAGATAAATAACAGCCATCAACTGGTTGTGTGTGCTATGCATATACACATCAATCATTGTTAGCCGGCATCCCCAGTTTAAGAAGTGCGGGATTCAGTGGAAGCAAAGTTTCACTGCCCTGTTGATGGCAGCTAGCACATTTGAATTAAGGAGAAGACACTTGATTTCTCCTTATTATCTACACCATTTCTATACCGTTTAAAATCATTATTTCAAAAACTAAACAGCTAATTAATTCCACATAATGGCTGAGAACAACATGGTTCTGTCTTACTGAAGTTCCTTGTCTTTCACAAGTGGTTCAAACTTTGGACCACCGGGAATTGCCAGGTTCAGAGCCTTGGCTGTGAAGAACGACTTCATGTCAAAGAGGTAGAAGTAGTTGTCATCAACGAGGTCTGTCAGCAGCTGGTTGGCAAGACGGTACAGTGTCGACATCTGTGGTAAAGTCAAGCACCACTTGCGGTACGTCGTACCATTCACGTGCCTACGTACACACAAACAACACTGCAGTAACATTGCGGTATGTCGTACCATTCACATGCCTACGTACACACAAACAACACTGCAGTAACATTGCGGTACGTCGTACCATTCACATGCCTACGTACACACAAACAACATCGCAGTAACACTCCTTTAGGCCTGCAAACCACAAACTGTATCATACGACAGATACTGTCTGTCCTGCACTGAAAAGGTGACGGACAGCCAGCTTGAACAACTGGACATAGGTCGACTAGTGCAAGTCACATATAATATTATTCACTACATACTGACAGTTACTTCAACACTGTGGGTTCAGTGACAGCAAGGCCATCCAGAGGTTGTCTTGCGCCCTTCGCCACCCCATGAATCCACCAATGGTCTCTGTCTCCTTCGTAGACTCTGGTTCCGGCGTGGGCATCACTGACCTGTATAGAACATACACATCTGCTTGTGGCAACATGTAGACTTTCCAGAAAGTTCGTCATGGCCATCACGGCCGGATCAAGGACGCCCATGTGTGTGACTGTACACGCGTTGAAGTGCGTTCAAACCGTCATGCTTGTTTACTTTCCAGGTTTTATATTTTCAATAAATGTTCAGTTTTATTTGCACACTTACTATAAATAAGTGTGCCTTTTTAATCCAACGTGCGAAGTTCCAAATGCATAGTGAGAGGTCAAAACACGGATCTCAAAAATTCGATAACCAGCTATACGTTTTTAAAACCGGGTTACCAGTCGTAAACCAGTTAACCGGCGTACCGGTTTTTCCGCTTAACAAAACTACTAGACAGTCACCATTCTATCAAGTTTAGTCTTATCTCAGATGTTCTCAGAGCAGAACAAATAAGCACTCAGCACTCACTTGGAGTTGATGAGTGGCTTGTGGTCATGAAACCACTCACAGACGGGTTTGTCCTCGTCTGGATCAAGTTCCATCTGGATCGGCTCAAGTGGCTCAACATCGAGGATGTTGTCTGCGTAGTCCAGAGGCGGCTCCTCATCATGCATCCGTTTAAAGTGTCTGCGATCGCGCTTCTCACGTCTCATCATTATCCACATTGACCTGCAATCACCAGCATCATCAACAGATGACACCCAGTGACTGACAGAAAGCAACAATGACGACAACAACAATGACGACAAAGGTATATAATCTGCCATCACATCATAAGGTCGTAACTTGACAGGAAACAAGGCGAGAAACTTAACCCAACATAACAAATGCAAGCAATACAAGAACAGAATGACCTAAGCTAACATGAAAGAACACACAAAAGACAAAACCTAAATAAACAGACACAAAAAATCTAAACCTAACTAACATGCAAAAATGTAACAACTGCTCACGTGTGTGTGTGTGTGTCATTGTGCACAAGTGTCATACACAACACAGCACAAAGCAGTTCTGATTATCTTCCCTCTTGAGCTTCGCTATCACTAATGATAAAGTCACAGATCTAACAATCACTGTCAAAAGTTTTATTAAAAATTCAGAAAAATACCACATACCCCCACTGGGCAATATAGACTGGCTCAATGACCCATGGCATCTCATTCACGAATGTGATAGCTCCAGTTATGTGGTACAAAACCCGGACGTCACGAATCTGTTCCCACGGCATTGGCATGTTCTCCATCAGCTTCAGTACGGCGTGCGGCATGTACTTCAGCGCACTGCACAGTATAAACTCATACAATGATCACTGTATAACATGGTCACATAAACAAGACATTAAAAATGTCCACATAGTTTGTTGAAAACTACTGCTGATAATTCTTAAATAACGCACTCTGCTCTCATTGGCACCAACACAACACTAAGCAGTAAGCAACATTCTTGACAAATCAATGATTTTAATGACGACTTTGACTTAAGTATTATCTACCAGACAAAACTGTGAAACAAACAACAAAATTCTTCACAGCTCTGAACTGCCTTGAGCACTTCCCCATTGTTGCTGTTGTTACTACTGGCCCGCCTACACCTACTGTAAGGGGGCAGACAAGTAACGGTTGCTGGCATCTGTCGTTGTCGTCTGTAACACTCCACGGCGCAACATAACTTACCAGGGGGCTGCACGCGGCGGGCATGAAGCAGGTTTACTACAAGCATTCATGACCACGTTACTCCAGGCTGAGCCACAAATCTACAGAAATAACTGGTCATCAACGAAAACTCAAGTCTAAAGTAGCAGCATACCATTGATTAAAAACAACCTCAATGTGAAGTAACAGTAACCGTTAATGTTATTAACATAATGAATCATAAAAAATACACTAAATGACAGATTAAAATTAGATGTACAGGCATATGCAGCCATGTTAACTTAGCTAAGGTTGTGTGCCTTTGTCACAAACAATCAGTAACACAGGGTGTCTGCTGCCGCTGACAGAAAAACGTGACGCAGTACCACAGGCCCAACATATTGTAAACAGATATCAGTGTGATAAACTGGTGACTGACGACCATCACCAGTTTGTCACACTGAACATCCAAGTTGACAGTACCTGAGACAACTGACATGACAACTCATATGGTTGGTGTCCACCAGTTCAAGTGGCCTAACTACACCCCTTTCAGGGATGGTTTGCCACTCGTGGGCTAGCATTTGCTACCGTCAACCTACCGACTTAGACATCTGCATCTCAACTAACCACAAAGATATGAAAGGCGATAAAAAATGTCGAAAATAAGGTGGTTTGGGTAGTTAGGGTCACCCAAAGTCACTGGAAATAGCACCATTCGATAGAGCACATCCGAGTTCCTATTAGTGTTCCATAGTAACTATGCCCTATCTTGCACCATTTCAGAGATATAGTGAGATATTGGTCGAAAATCGCTGTTTTAGCCTACCCCACCTGTATTTGGCGCCCCGCTGCGGATGATCCCGTTGGAATTTTGTGAAGATTTTAGGCATCAGCAAACTACAGTCCCTGTGCCATCGCATGGTGTTGTTTATGTGATCCTAGGTTTAACCATCTTTGTAGAACTCCGACTTATGACAGACGGACAGACAGACACACAACGACAGCATATACCGCATTGCATCGTGCAATAAAAAATTAAAGTTGACAGAATTTCACCATAACCAAACCAGTACGACGTACCCGAGATACACCCGTTTGTCATGCCGAAACTTTCGACTACTCATGTCTCCATGATCGCGAATGATCTTCCGTACATGTTCAGGCGGCATGTCCTCCTTCATGGCATCAATGAAGCCAAATTTCCTCTTTTCAGCATAGCGCTTCGACTGTAACTGCTGCCATTTACGGGCTGCAAAAGAAAACAACAGCACATGTGTATCATAAAACAAGTACCGTCAGTGAAGGGGACTGGCGGTCGTCCACACGCCGTGCGCCAATTTTGGGCTTCTGGGGAGCGAATTTCCCCAAAATGAGAGATTCCCTGCCCAGGATGCTGATAAACCACTGTGCAAAATTTGATGCCACTAGCTTTATCCTCGGCGGAGAAATCCATAACCGTACAAACACAAAATTACAAAAAAAGTAAATAATATATCCACTCCTAGCCTATCGGCATGTGTGGATAATACCGGTATAACATGTCAGCCAGCAGCTCTTAGTACCAACACTCCATTGTATAAGTACATCTACACATCAGAATCATTCTGCATCAGAACAGTCAACTTATAAAACATTTTGAATGGCCTGTTAATATTCTGATGTTTGATTGTAATGCTACATAACCAGTTCAGCCTGACAGACATTTATGTTACCTATTTTCATGTAAATGGTGCAACTGCCAATGCATTTCTGTAAAACTGCTTTCATGGCAACAGTTATCTTCTGCTTTACTTTTTATAGCCTAAACTAAAAATGGAGCAAACAAGGAGATAGGCATTGCCAGCGTAATCTGTATAAATGGAAACAGCAGAAATGTAACATCTGTAATTATCTTATGTTATACAGTATCACTACATGCAACACTGCAGTGTCAGTTCAGTTGTACATTCAGACAATTAAGACGACATAGATACATGCAATAACAAACCTTTCTCCTGTAGCTTTTCCTCTGAAAGTGGCTCCGGCTGCTTTTGATATACGACTTGTTGAGAACTCAATGGCTGTGGCACTATGGGTACTTGGGGGATGACAGGCAACTGGCCTACAAGAAATGGCTGCCCAAAAACATAAGCCATCCTGTCCTCAAAAGCAAAAGACGTCTATTTTCACTCTAACATTCTACAAAACAAACAAACCGAATTATAGTGATATATAACCTGATTTCATAAGTTCAACAAGTTAAGCACATGCATTATGCTTACAAAGTGGATATCGACATTTATATACAATAAATATGATACGAGATGAATGATATATTTATGTGTGCTTAAAAAGCGATAACTGGACACTTTGCCTACTGTTTGGTCATTTCGCCTACTGGACAGTTTGCCTATTGGACAGTTCGCCCACTAGACATTTTGCCTACTGCCTGGACAGTTCGCCTACAGATTGCCCATTTTGCCTACAAAAATGCCAGAATAAAATCAGATGTATAGATTATTAAATTATTGATAAGAATGGCTATATAGGCCTAGTTTAACCGCAAAGATATATTTTTTACAAGTTTTAATCCAAAAAACACGCAGACAAACTGCGTCAGCACTCAGCAACACAGAAATGGTAGGCCTATTAATATGGAAGTAACAAGCCTATTACTAGGCTGACAAAATATACGAGATACCAGCAGAACTGATCTCCAAAATGTTCTACTTCCATTCAGTCTCTATACCTATATTTCCTTAACTTTTAAGACAAGACCCCCCCATCGTCATGACCATCATCATGAACAGCAGTGCTAGAATTACCGGGGGATGGGGGATCCCCACTGCTTTTCTTCAGCACCCGGTGGTGTCCCCCACTACTTTTTTTATTAATTCGACCACTGATAAACAAACTTTTAACATAGATTTTAGAAAAATTAACAAGTGCATTTTCTAAGATCTTTGCTGTTAACAGGCCATTGTGCATACAACGACTGCTGCCGACAGATGCCAGATTCCAGTAAGCAGGCCTAACTACCGATAATGGGTTAAGTACGCTGCTTAATGTTCTTACTAACAACCTGCGCCCATATGATTCACTTCATTAATCATGTGACTGCAACGTAAAGCAAATATTATATTGCACATCTGATTTTATTTTACTCTGGTAGTCTTGTTGGTAAAATGAACAGCAGTAGACTGAAATACTTTCATTCATTATCTGAATTTTTTAGCATTACTAGTTTGGAGGTTAATTTTGACTATGCCATAGTGGATTTCGCATAACTGCACGGGATTTCGATATTTAGGTAGGTAAACTTCTCACATTTATTGGAAGCCGTGGATTTCGATTTCGGAGTGTCTGTTCACATGGCCGGCCGTTTGTTGTCCTCAGTCGTATATCTATTCATACGGCCAGTTGAAAATAATTACGACAAATATATAGACTGTGCGCACGCACGGTCTATAAGCATGTGTAATGTGTTGTTGACCGTGCGCATGCTTTCCTCCTTTCTTTCTGTTATGCCCCCAAAAGACCTAGCCCTTTTTTCTTCTATATATACCACAAAAAACCCTCTTTCAATGATAAAGTATGTACTATTGACTTCTCGTCGCTAGTGTTTTCTGACCTGAGTACAGCTACATCAGCAAACGGGTTTAAAAAGTTGGCCAACCAATAAAAAATTCGTTTCATTCATGCGATACAACCTTTTTATGGGTGTCAACAAAATGCACGTAAAAATATTTACTGTGTCGGTTAGCGTTAGTGTTATGGTTAGGGTCAGTTTAGGTAGCTTTGTTAGCAGCAACAGTTTGGTGTCATTAAGTGTCGCCATCTCGTGAGTTGTGACCGTCAGCAAAATATAACATGTATTAGTTACTACAACCGGCTGTTTGGTCGGTCCTTGGGACACATGAAGTTTAGCGGTACTCATTGGAAATGCATTGAATATTTAACGTCATTGGTACCTTTAATTAATGAAAAATAAACAGTGAGTGAATGGACGTGTTTTGAAGATTACAGGTACCTATTGAAAAGCATTAAAGTGCATTAATTACG
>Ga0209780_1003578_pt1 | contig 11662 bp, 5 predicted proteins | sample WorMetexBAHAMAS2_FD_187384 | JGI IMG/M metagenome (GOLD analysis project Ga0209780, IMG submission 187384) | Marine gutless worms symbiont microbial communities from Max Planck institute for Marine Microbiology, Germany - Inanidrilus exumae... | ecosystem: Host-associated > Annelida > Digestive... | reverse complement strand
AGCGCCGCCGGGACGATAACCTTCAAGTTATTTGACGCGCCTCTCCACGAGTCCTCTGCAGCAAACTCCACTATCTTCGCCTCTGTAGACTGAAGATAACTTCAATATAGAAGTGTCCAAAGTTTCACGAAGACTCAGATGACTTTGAATTCTCTCTCAACATCAACGTTTTAAATTCCCTAACTCCGTCGCCATCAGCGTTCAACTTTTAACTGCCACTCTGACAATAAATAAGTAAGGCTATACCGTTATAGGCCATACGATGCCAGCATATAGAACTGCTAACAATATTTCCTATACTAGGCTAGCCAGCACTGACCTATACAGTTCTAGTGTGAATTACACTATACATTTAACGTAGTTTAAATGCACCTTGTTACACCATGTCTATCGTAATCATCCAGAGCTTATCATGAAGTTCGCACTGCCAAGACGACGTTACAGTAGTCAATCCTTGTCATAATGAATGGTGTGGTTAGAGTTAATGGTGTAACAGAGTGGATCTGGCAGAGAGCGTCGAATGCTGCAGATTTGTCTCATTGCAGCGAAGCATGAGTTGACAAGTTGTGTGATGTGCGTGGCCATAGACAAGTCACTGTTCAGGTTGCACAGTGTGTTGACGTTGGGCAGCGGAGTGCCATCGATGGTCAGCTGTTCGACAGGTAATTGGTGGTGACGCCGAGGTGGTATGCATATATGCATATGTCGCTGTTGAGCTGCAGCCGATTGCTCCGCATCATGGCCGCTAGCAACTGAATACAGCTACTGATCTGAAAGCACCTGTGTGTCGTCTGCATACTGATATACACAGAGACCACATTGTGTGATGATGCGGCAGACGTGTGCAGTGCAGACCACAAACAGCAGCGCACCCAGGACACAGCCGGGAGCCCTAGGGCACGCCGAGCGGCCGAACTGAATGTGCGTTTCAATCGATTCGTCGTCGAGGTGTACGAGGTGTACGAGGTGACTAGGTATGCTAGTGTCATCCCTCGCGCAGCACGTCTCTATTAAATAGGCGTGTTGCATATCCGATTAACTGAGTTGCATGCAGCACACCAACTGCCTTGCTACTTACTTACCTACTAATAACTATGGAGTCCTCTATTTCCCATTGTTTTAACATTACGGGGTGGCGCAAATACGCCCACTAGCGGATAAAATTTTCTACAGTAGTAAAGCTACTATGCATATCTATTCACACACCAAATTTGAGCTTTCTATCCTTATTACTTCCTGACGTATGAGGGGGTCCCAAAAATCCAAGATTGCGTCGTGGTGTTGTAAAAGTACACCTATCGGAGAAAATTTTAATCTGTGTTTAGGCTCCTATTCACATACCAAATTTTAGCGTCCTCTCTCAATTTTACTTCCTGGGATATGAAGGGGGTCCAAAAATTCAAGATGGCGTCGCGGTTGTGCGCATGCGCCACCTAGCGGAAAAAATTTTCAGTTTCCCCCGAAATGTTTTTTTGGGTTTTTCCACTAGACCTGTTTTTTTTGGTGTCGTCTGGGTTTCTGGGTATTTTAGGCTAAATCTGACAAAATCTGGGTTTCTGAGGCACTGCAGTTTTTTCCCACATTCTATTGAGAATGCGGCATTTAGTGTCGTCAAGAGTTTACTGACGACACTAAATTTCATGGCACTGAAACTGCAGTTGTGATGATATTTATTTTGCTATTATTTCATTTATTTCGAACAGCTTGCGCATTTTCATTGTGGCAATGAGATCCAGCTCATACGTAACGACTAACATGCTGCTGTGCGAAACACTCTCGAGAACTGTACTTGTATATACTTTGAATTTATTTAGGTTAGTAATCGTATTGAAATTAATTTCTGATTGTCTGGGTTTTTCCGGGTTTTTCGTTGTATTGTATTGTACGACAGTTCAGGGATACCGCACGAGCGCTCGAGCCGCTGAAGCAGGATGCTGATAAGTCTAGCATGGCTAGCGCTGCGTAGAGCGTGTGGCACGGTATGCAGACTGGTAGCAGATAGATACTTGATCAGCTGACGGACGACTAGCTTTTCCAGCAGCTTCAACGTCACTTTCAAGTTTGAAATTGGCCGATAGTTTCTAACATCAAAAATATCGAAAAATTGCAATATCTCGGCCGCGGTTCGAGCGATTTCGACGAAATTTGGCACAGTGAAGTGGTTTGATCTTCTTAGCGTGTACGACCTTTAAAAATTTCAAAAATTTAAAATATAACGGCAGCCGCAATTTTGAATAATCCAAAAATTGAGATATCTCGACCGCGGTTTGAGCGATTTCGATAAAATTTGGCATAATGACATAGTTCTGCACTCTTGACCGTTCCGACCGATAAAAATGAAAAAATAAAAATCCAAGATGGCAGTGGCCGCTGTCAGGGACATGGATCTAGGCTCGACGACGGCGTCGCTATGAGCGTGTCGCCGATTGGAGCGATTGGACAAAGCGAGAGCAGGATCTCTCTGCATGTGCACCTGAGGAAAGGTGCAACATCCATTCTTGTCAGAACTGTTGATACGGACGTGGTTGTGATCCTTGTTGGAGTCTTCCAGGCTGATTTCTTCCCCTTACCGTTAAACTAGGATGTCACGTCACATCCAGTGAAGGCGTGGAAGAAGGGCAGTGCTTGACATTTTTCGTCACCAAGTTCCAGGCAGACAGAATTAATGTGATAGTACCGAAAGTGCTTCCCTGCATCAAATCCAACCCACAGATTCAAGTCAGGATACTGATGTACAGGACATAGGGTATTCACCTTCTGATGACATCGTCTTGTTGGCCACTTCGGAGGCAGAACTACAGGAGCTGGTGGATCGCCTAGACCGAGTCAGCCGTACACTCCAGAGCCTGAATGCAAGTCTACTGACAGCCTAATACAGCCTACTCGTCAACATCGACAAGACCAAGGTAGTGGCGAGCGACGGCATAGCGTGGCGCACATTCATTCAGAATGAATAACTGGAGCAGGTGGATACCGACCTTTGGTCCCTAATTAAAGGAGATAGTGAGTGTTCGACGGAATTCCGTATACCAGGTTAAACAGCTAGGGATAGGCATTCGAGCCATCACTGCAGAAAATATTGAAAAGTCGCAGCATACCGATTTAACGAAGATATAGAACTAATGAAGGCGCTAGTGTACGGCTGTGAAAGCTGGACACTTACTTGACGCCTTTGAGCTGATAGGGTTGAGAAAGGTTCTGCGGTGATTGTGGACAGCAAAAAAACAAATCAGTGAGTTCTTAACAAAGCTGGAGTAAAGAGGTAACTGTTAGACACTGTCAAAGCAAGGAAGCTAGTCAAACCATAAGGAAACAAATTTTGGCCTGGAGAAAGAGATAATGCAATGAACAATGCCAGGTGCACGCATGTCACGAAAACGACGCACGGCCGCACAGCCTGGATGGACAACATCAATGCGTAGAAGCGGTGGAGGCTCTTGCTCACAATAATCTAGTTCAGTGCCTTTCCCTTCTTCATCATGGTACAAGTCTTCACAGTACCCTTTGCACTCACCAGCTTTTGGACGTAAAGTACCATATGCTCCAGTTGGTCATTCTGAATCAGCATGCGGCACGCTATGCCGTCACTCGGCGTTAACTTTGTATTGTCGACTATGATGAGTAGTCTGTATTTACGGCTGACTCGGACTAGGCGATCCACCAGCTCTTGTAGTTTTGCGTGCGTAGTCGCCAACGGAATGATGTTATCAGCGGAGCGAAGGTTCGTGAATATTTGCTCTCCAATTTGTAGTCCACCTGTATGGTTACATATTGTGCGGTCATGTCAGCAACGGCCACAGATTATGACCGGCAATTTTAAAAAAATCTCATTTGCGCAACATGAGAGTTGCGTAACACATATTGTTCATGCTACTTTGACCTTGGCGAGCTGTTTCTTGTACAGTTTGGCTAGCAAGCAATCCAGAGCTTATCATGCCTTCTTAAAGTCCACAAGCATATTATTCTGGAATGCTTGTTTCCAACGTTCTTGTTCAAATCCTTTTCCACCTGTTCGTCTGCAATTTCTGTTTGGGTCTTCACTCGGATCCTTTCCAGAAGTAGTATCTTGCTTGCATGTGAGATAAGAGCAATTGTTTTGTAATTTGGGAATTTCTGGGAAGTCGGGTGAATGACGACGTAGAGAACGTCCATTTATCAGGCCACTCACCACTTTTCCAGATCGCCACACACCTCTTAACGAAATGGTGTAGGCTCTTGCTTCCAATGTTCTTGTTCAGATCCCTTTCCTTCTTCATCTTGGTACAAGTCGTCACAATATCCTCTTCATATTTCTGCGATTTATGCAGCGTCAGCTGATGCATATGATGAACAGCAAAATAATCCCTGGCAGGAAAAACAGGGCTCGACGGTGTCCTCTATAATCTGTGACCGTTGCTGACACCTTGAGTTATGGTTTTTAGCCGCGCCGGCGTGGCTGAAGCTGCAAGATGTGGCTGGCCACTGGCTGGTGCAGCACACAGCACCAATCCGAACTAAACCAGATAGTAAGCCACGTGTAGAGGGGGCGCACTAAAATACAGACAAGCTGCTCTGCCCGCAATAACGAACGAACAATCGTTATGCGGCCTGTTGTCAAAATTGTTTTACAACTTCTTAAGTTTAGCATATTCCAGCTACATAACTGAAAATGACATAGCAAAATTGAGTAGATTGTACAACTGAGTAGGGCAAAAATTTGAGGAAATAATCAGCAACTTGATTGTTACAAGTCGGCAAATTTCCAGTAGCGATGACAGGCTGTGACTTGTGTGACAGTATACGGCTGCAAGAACCTGGACGGCATATTGAAACACGCCCTAGTACATCGTCATAGCGACACGACAAGTGTGCGTTGTCTAGCAACCGGTGAGACGTTCTTCCTGACATGTATAGAGTCGCGTTGGGTTGGTGAGCTCAATAACTGCTCCGCACCAACACGAGGTATGATTCACAATTATTCACTCCTGTGTCGTTCCTCAGTAGACATTTAATTTCAAGTTGGGTGCGTCTTTGTTTCTCTGTGGTTTTGTTTGTTTGTCTGCCCGTTCGCGTATTCCAAAACTACATATCCAAATTCACTAAATTTTCTGCACATATTAGGTACACGTCTGATGGCAATGCGATATGTTATGTACTTCCGGTTTTGTGGATTGCGCTGAAATATGACATGAGCTCAGCGACTGTTTACATGAATACATACATACTTAGGCTGGATATGTATGTATGTTGTATGCATGTAAACAGGTGCCATCTCCAATTACGTTACGTTAAATATTACAACATTTCCGATTAATAAAACACACTGAAAAGGTTGCCAGCTTTACAACGTGGTTGCACGAATTTAATATGCTGTATGATAGATATGTTCAGGATATCCAGCCTAAGTTCCTATGTGTAGTGGGTCTGCATGATATCGTTATCCTTCTTGTTGACATTCTGTTTCTACTGTTTTAAGCTTGCGAAAATAAGCAGCTTATCGTGGCATAATCAGACATATTTCTTGGCCTTTTAAATCTAACCCACACCGCTGTAACATACACTGCCAGTCTGTCCGAGTGAAATTAATTGAGTATTTGTCGGTTACAGTACATCACAAGACTCGAGTGGTTACATTGCGATCTAAGTCTCTACGCTACTGCAGTATTTTCAGCGTTATTTCTCGTTCGAAACGAAGTGATCATTAATCTTAAGTCGCCGACGTGAACGCAATACATTCGAATTGATTAGTTCGGCGCAATTCCGGTCTCTTGCGCAGCAGTAGTCTACAACTTCCGGTGTACGTCGCACCGTGACGTCATTGGTTATCGTCGTCGATGATGTTATTTGTCACTTGACGGTGACCGGTGCCGGCCTTGACAACTGCAGCACTGAACCGCGTGGGAGACACGGCAGCCGAGGCCGTGCTTTGTCTGTAGGTGCAACGGTGGAAAATAAGTGAGACAGGGACCTGCAGTCCCACGAGGTGTCAGTAGAATTAACTGGAGCCTGATCAGTTACGATAGGTGGAAGATATGTCGCCTTCAACATAATTATCACTGCATTCAACAACAAGAAGGTCATTCAAGGTCACCGATTTTGCTACTAATCGAAAGCTCATATTCGACTTCCTATCAGGACGATAGCTAGGCAAGTACTGCGCATTAAGTCTTGAATTTATGAAGCTGCTACAGAATTTCCACCTTGAGGTTATCGTGGGTGTCGCGCGGTATCTCTGCAGACGTTTACTACTAGTAATTTACTAATGGTAAATTGTCCAGTGAAGATTTGTCGCGTTATTAGTCCGCACGGCATCGCGATGCCGAAGGGCCTATATTATACCGCTGTGTTTTTTAGCGAACGTGAACTCACGTTCACTGGTGAAGATTTGTTAGTAGTAAAGTTAGTGGTAATCACTAATAGGAAGTCGTATATGAGCTTTCGATTGATACCAAAATCGGCGACCTTGAATGACCTTCTTGTTCTTGAATGGTAAAAAAATGATATCAATAATCGAAAGAAACTTGTCAATCTCCAGAAACGGCTGAGAACGGTTGGCGAGTTTTTACCCACCCCTTACATTTGCTATTTTTGTCAGTACGTTTTGCTATTTTGGTCAGTAAAATTCAACTTTCGTCGAAAGAAGTCAGTGTGAAAAGTTCCAGCGCAAACTTGTACTTACTTTCGAATTTTTCGATACGATACGATGCGATACGAGAAATTTACGTGCGCTATAAAGCTGACGAAATGGTCAGCTTGGCTAGCGCACGGCACAGCAACAACTAAAAACAAAAATCGATTAGCTCAGAAGAAACGGTGCAGGTCCTAGCCGTATTACAGTTCCGATCAATCGTCCAATTTTTCGGTTCCTAAAAGTAGGTAGCAACTGGGTCACAGCAGGTCTGCAAACTGAACTAGGGACACCAGCACAGGTCTGCAAATTTTAATGTACGGTAACTCGCTGCTCCGTAGCTAAATTAGACATGTTGTTACGTGACTGCGTCATCGATAGCCTACAAAAACGTTGAGTGCGTGGAGCGCTTGTACGGAGCGTACAACCCAGTGTGTTTAATGTAAATTATTTATTAGTTTAGAAATAAAATACAGCGGCTCGTTTGGGATTCGAACCCTTGCGGTACCAAAGGGATTGGTTGCTCGCCGTACCGTACAGCCAACATTTCAGCTGGTATGAATGATGCTATACATATAGGGAGCAAACTAAACTGGGTCTGCAAACTGAACAACGGACACCAGCACAGGTCTGCACTCTGCAAACTAAAGGGGATACCAGACCAGGCCACCGACAGACTGCAGAGGTCATCTGCGTCATTGTAGCATATCGGCATGTACATTCCAGCCCAATGAAAGAATAGAATAGAATACACGCGCAGCACTGCATTGTGGACTGCTTCCCAGTGCAATACAATACAGTACAATATCGTTTGAACACATAAGAAAAATGTTTGTTTGAGCATGCGTCAAAACATTGCGTCATATGTCACGCCAAAGATCTATGTATTGATCTTTGTGTCACGCAGTCAAATTTAGAGATGCACGGTTTTGCAAGAGTAGTGCTGCGCTAATGCAGAAATACGTTGACTGCTGTTCTCACCGCCGTCACGCACTCATTGTTGTACTGTGATATTCTGCGACTTTGCTAAACTATTCATTTGCATTACAAGATTGCAGTGTGCACGTTGCTAAATGCTAAGTGATCACACGAGCTGTACAGTATCGACGATACACGCGATACTTGTGCAGCTTTTGTACTGCGTTTATGATAATGTTGTTTGTTTCTGAAAAAAATAATCACACCATGATAATACAAGTCTTTTTCATGCGTTTGTATAAACTGTTATACTAAAATTACATCGGTACTCATGTCCCCATGACTTATAAATTATTTTACTCACGATACTGAACTGAACTCAACAATGTGCATGATAATTACTGTGTACTAAACGAGACGGTTAATTTCAATTTGTCTTTTATTAAACATATAGGTATACTCAATACAAATAATATATATTTATATTAATACCTGACAGTATAAGACAAGTTAACAGTCTGAACTGAAGCTAAACGAGTTCGCAATCTAAATGTCATATCTTTTCATATAAATCATGAGTCTATGCTTGTGGTTCAGAATAGGTGCTAAAATAAATTTACTCTGGTGGATTCTACGTCTAGTATTTTCTTGCTGCACTTTATACAATCATTCATACTGCGACTAAATGACGACAAAAAAGAAACAACGTCTGAACGCGAGTTCGCTTGCATTTCCAACAAGTTATCTCAGAACGTAATCGTTCGTTTTCTTTCTTCAGCTCCACTTTGCCTACAACATCAGCAGACAGGAAATGCAGGACACGCAGGACCGAGAAGTAAAAAACACGATCTAATATGTATGATAAATTCACTCATCCTCGTATTAGAGATAAGACAACTTACTGATGAGGGCGGCAGGTAATTGGAGAGGCTTGGCTGTCATTCCCATGTCTTTCTTGGACAGACCACATGATCCAACGAACGGCTTATCACGAGTGTTGATTGTTGAAGTGTTTAACGCTCAACTTTCAACAGAAACACTTGACTATGTAGCCGTGGCCCCCGTGTAGTAAAAATCCGCCGCTGCAATATTTGCAGTCAAGATCAGGGGAGTCGGGCCGTGTATGGCACTGATTATTGTTCATGACACTGGCTGCCTCCGTGACTCATAAATTCCAGGCGGATTGTTACTTACTTATTTATTGTTGACGCATTGATTTATTTTTTTGCAAACCCAAGTACCTGTAAGTAAACGTTTTATGTAACCTCTATAAGACGCAATTGTTTTACTTACTGACTTGAGATTTAGGTCATCGTGATTGGTGCAGGTCCACGTGGCCTCTTCCCACGTGGCTGCTTTCCACGTTCCCCTCATCTCTCCTCCCCTCCCCTCTTTTCCTGCCATTACAAGTAGGAACTGATCAGTACCAGAATGAGATTAACGAAGAGCTAAAGGGAGTTGATTCCACAGACACCGAAAGAAGCGATCAGTAGGGCCTAATTTTAAGACCAATAATTTTAAGTAATTTTAAAACCGCCAAATTTGACCGTATTTTCGAGTTAACGAACGTCAGTCTTTGGCAGGCAAACTTTCCCTGTCCTGCGAGAGACGTGTAGCTGACGGGTGTCGTTGACCACTTATGTAGGTAAAATGTAGGTAGAGGTCAACCAACCAGGCCAACTCAGCCTTTCATACCTTCGGGGTCGATAGATGAGTAGTAAGCTGCAATAGGATGTTTCATTGTTTCCTACCTCAGTTAGGGGTGGCGCCATCTGTTGAACGCTTAACAGGTATTTGCAGGTAAAACTGTGATCTATGCCTGAGCGCTTTGAGATATGCATACTATACAAATGGCGCTATATAAATACGCTTCATTTCCTTTCCTTTACTACATAAGTAGATGCCGATTATTGTGATCGAACAAGTAGCGTGGTCTGTCGGTCTGTCACCCAAGTGAGCCCTGCATAAAATTTGGAAGCGATCGAGATACCGTTTGCGTTCATGACTCGGGTGGGCCCATAGAAACACCTGTTGCTTATAGCAGGGGCGCAACCACGGCCGAAAAGTTGAGGGAGACCAAGGTTTGGGTCCCAACACCGGCGCCCCGCGCCCGGCCACAGGCCGGGCTGTGGAGTGGATGGGTGCGGGAGGGGGTCGCCCCCTCTCGCTGTAAGGGTCCGGGGTACCACCCCCGGAAATTTTGTGAAAACTTATACAGGCTAACTAAATCCTGCCTTTTGGTGGCTTCTACGCTCATTAATGGGCTCCCTAGGACTTGTATATCCGAGCAGACAAGAAGCATGTCAAGGGCTAAATTAGCTCAAAAATTTCAACTTTTCTGCCATGGTTGCGCCCCTGGTTGTTAGAATCAAAATAGCCAATCAAATGGAAAGTATGAAACAATATTTGCTGTAAAATTTCTTGCTTTTTGAAAACTACGGCCAAGAAGTTGGGGGAACAACATATTTTGGTTCCCCCAACCTAAAAGTCGGGAGACCAGGTTCCCCGGTCCCTACGGTTGTTGCGCCTGTGGCACATAACGGACCTATTCGAGGCGAATACTGTATTGTGTATATTCAACACAATACAGCCATCTAGTTTTTGTAAGCCTATAACTTTAACAAACAACTAAACAACGAGCAGGAACGTCAACACTGTTTCCAGATTGCTAACTAAATTTGCTTCTAAAGATACTTAGCTGTGCTCGTTTTTTGTTAATGAACTGCAAAAAATAGCACCCAGAATGCACCAAAACTCGCCTTTTTCAGCTCAAAAATCTAAAACATTTTTGGGGAGGGGGCACAGCCCCCTTCCCATACCCCACACCCCCTCGGCGCCTTCGGCGCCTCGACCCTCGCGCCTACGGCGCCCGACTTTTCGCTTCATCCTAGCGACGCCACTGACTGGTCAAGATGTCTGATTTCAGGTAGAAAACTAACGTTTCCTTGCGAACGTCCAGCAAGTCAAAGTCTCGTCGCTCTGGTTACAGAGTCTGATAGCCGGAAGTACCAGCACCAACTAGCGCGTGATAGGCAGTCTTCCACAACATCGTCGTATATGCTGGCTGTGTCGGACAGTATGCACTCGACTGTAGATACGTCATTTAGATAAGTTTTGGTCGTAGCTTGACATTACATATAACTTCATAATCAGCCTGACTCTAGGATTTTTAAAAAAAGAAATATGTAATGCACATTCAGGCTGATAGCCCTGGCAAACTTGTTTTACTCCGACTTGATATGCTCGCAGTCTGTCTTAGATTTAGTCGTAGAATCCATCAGACAGAGCTATCTATTGCATCTATTTTGAACCACGCACATAGACTCATGATTCGTATGAAAAGACGTGACATTTAGATTGTGAACTCATTTAGTTTTAGACATAGATGTAAAAAATGTTTTTTATGTTTTTTATAAAAGTTTAAAAAACATGTTTTTTTATGTTTTTTATTTTTTAATGTTTTTTGTGTCTTTTTCATTGCACTGCTTTTTCAACAGTCAGAGAAGACTCTAAAACTTTTAGAGTCTTCTCTGACTGTTGGATATTTGATTTTGTATTTTGTATACGTGTATCCATAGCGACTATTCGCTAGCATCTAACCGTCTTGTTTATTGCGTATTACATATCAAATCATGCACTACTATATTGTTCAGTCCAGTATTTCCCCTTACCAAATTATGCTTACATACTTGCAACTAAGTTTTAATAAAATGGTAAAAACTGGCCAGTTTACAACCAGGTGTAAGGGCGACAGAGTCGTAGCTCTAAAACGGCAAAAATCACTTTGGTGGGACGTTACATACATACATACATACATACATAAGAGTATTTGTATAGCGCGTATAACAGTCAAATAGAAAGTCACTATGCGCTACGTTACCAGCGAAGTCATGTGGCAGTTGATGATTCTGTTCTCTACCGGTATTGCTGGAATGGCCATTTATTACATGATACAGTCACATTCGCACCAAGTATGATTCTTTGGCATGACTTCGCTGGTAATGAGAATTGGGCAATTGCATTTGCCGGTTTTTCAATCTGTTTGTAGGTGCTTGATTCAGAAACTGCATCCGATTTGTTTTTCAGTTGTATTATTTGTATTTCCGGTTCCCCTTTGTCTTTCCCACAGATATATAT
>Ga0209780_1003577_pt1 | contig 11664 bp, 6 predicted proteins | sample WorMetexBAHAMAS2_FD_187384 | JGI IMG/M metagenome (GOLD analysis project Ga0209780, IMG submission 187384) | Marine gutless worms symbiont microbial communities from Max Planck institute for Marine Microbiology, Germany - Inanidrilus exumae... | ecosystem: Host-associated > Annelida > Digestive... | reverse complement strand
TATTATGTTACGTAATACGTACATATACAACTGGAACTGAAACTGAAAAACAACAACTGAAATAACACTGCTGGTAACCTGGTATTTGGGGAAAACCCCTTTCAACCCCAGTACTATGACCAGCACCGACAGGAAACCAAAAGTCCAAAACCCACTGCACTATTGGGCAGGCAAAGCAAAGCCACAGGCTACTTGCTGAGCGCTACGCAGCCTGAGCCTACGCTGCGTGAAAGCCAATCCAAGCCGTGAGAAAATTGTATTATTTGGCTAATAATATAGTGCACATAGTTTTTCACAGAACTGCATAATCTTGGCGAATATAATATAATATCTGATTGCCATGTTATAGCTCAATGATTTGGCCATTTGAAATTTTTAAAATCAAAAAATTAATAAAAGAATCAGTAAACTCTAGGTCACTCAGGGGTCACTGGAAGGCTATTGGAAGAGTCAGCGTTCGCGTAGCTTCTCCTGTCAGCTGATAAATAGTTGGAACTATTTTCTTGCTGGGCGACGGTTGTTGTTTGTTCTTTCAAATTTTGAAAGATTTTAGAAGAAACGATTGTGAAATAATGGGTTATCAGTGAAAATAAATAGTTCCGTGGTTAGTGGGACGTATGCACCCTATAGTGGTCAAAACTTTGCGTGAAACCGGCAAGGTAAACTCAGTTTGTGGTTGACTTTGGATGATGTAATTATGGAGAATTACGACATTAACATAAAATACAGTCGTTTTTGTTGGTCTGTGTTGATATTTTATAGGTTCCAATTTTAAAATTTTTGGAACAACCCGCAGCTTATAAATGCGGTATGCCACCGTAAGGCTGGCGTCGTCTTTAAGTGTATGAGAGTACGAGGGTCAGTGGTTTGGTTTAGCCTAGCGTACACGTAAGCCGTCGCTGCTGCATTAGTTGTATAGTTTGGAATTAATATTTTTTCTGTGCTTGACGTATTTTCACTAACTTAATCTCGACTGACATTCATAAATATTGCTGCTCGGCTTTGTATGCGAAAGTAAAGAGCAATCCCCGATATTATATACACAACCTTGTGTAAAATGCAACAGATTTATCATATACACAACGTTGTGCAAATGCAACTAATATCTTATATACACAACGTCGGCAGATGGCTTTATTGTGCTATTTGGTCTTATGACCACAAAGTTGAATAAACTCTACTACTACTACTACGACACTCGACGCACCACAAGTGTTACTGTTAACAAAAAAAACTAAATTGACCCTAACCGTAACACTAACCCTAAGTGACACAGTAATGGTAATATTTTTACGCGCATTTTTGTCGACACCAGTGAAAAGGTTGTATCGCAATAATAAAAGAAATTTTTGCGGAGGCGCGGTAGCGGGGTTTGTGGGTGGGCAGACTGCGAATGCTGTCAGGGAGGCCATTCCAAACGGATGGGGCTGAAGCAGAAAAAGCGCGGAGAGTGAGTTCAGTATGTGTTTCTGGGATGACAAGTCACGACGCATCGGTCGACCGCTGGGAACATGTGCTGATGTGTCAGTGGAGCATCGAATCCAGACGGTGGTGTCGACGTCGTCTGCACCTTGTAGGTGCGGAGCGCCACTTTGTAGTCAATGCACTCCCGCACTGGCAACCAGTGCAGTGACTGCAGTAGCGGTCTGGATGGAGTCTGGCGGGTCGACTGGATGACAACCCGTGCCAGTGTGTTTTGGTCCCGCCGCAGCTTGTCTGGTGCAGTAGTCCAGCCAGCTGATATGATGCTGCAAGCGATTGTCTTAGCGACGTCTTCAGACATTACCTTGCAGATGTGGCACAGAGCGTGCATGTGAAAATTGCACGCAGCTACGACTGATTTGGCATGACTGTCGAAGTTGATATAGCTATCCAAAATCATGCCGAGTGACTTTACAGTACACTTCACAGGTTGCGAACAGCCAGCGATATCGACAGGACTGCAACTGGGCTATGGTACCGAATATGACGATCTCTGATTTGTAGTGTTTGTCCGATGTACACATCGAAAATTGGCAACATAGGAGCATGCTGGAATATCGGCATCAGCAAATCGCTGATATCGATTTTGTAAAAAACTAAGCAGCATGCAACAACATTAACGTCGGATTTGCGCTAGCTGCAGCAGACAACCACCCATGCCGCCGACAGCTGTGGCGGGCCGCAGTCGGCGATGTAGGTGGTCATCCGGCGGGTGGCATCAGGGACTTCAAAGGACACCGCGACGGCCAGGTGTCAGACGTGACTGTTGTGACACGGAATTGAAGACAGGGCTTCCATTAACGGGCGTATTATACGCCAGAAAATTGTGCCAAAATGCCCAAAATTTTAGATGGCCCGGCATACCAGTACGCCCAATGTAAAATGGCTGACGTACACATACACCGAGAAATAATTAGCCGGCATACGGTTTGACGACCTCTCTGCATTACTTTCAGACAAACCAACTAGTGGACAACCTATGCTTATACCTTGCCCTATATTGACAGCATCATGCTAGTGTTACAGTTTTCCTTACTGCAGCTGATTATTAATTATATGTACTGTAATGCAGTTGAGAAATTAATGTTTGTATTTAATGTTTAACAGTAATAATGTGCTTTTGGGTTTCAACTTTGGTTAGGTCGTGGGTCCAGCAGTCAGGACTGCACAGCTGAAGGACAATGGAGAATTTCCATGGATTCAACATTGACCATCTGCTGTGGATGCTGGATGCAGCACTGACACGCCAGAATGAGAAACAAAAGGCAGCCATTTTAAAAATTACTGAAAATAAGGTACATCCATTTATGTTGTCAAGCTCTGTCATAATTCATGATTCTTCTGTTTTGGCGGTTTAATATTAATCAGGTCTTCAGTTACAGCAGTGGGTATTTTTACTTCACCCCCAGTAGGGGTGTGAAGTATTGCAGTTAGTATGTATGTATGTTTGTTTGTCTGCTGGCATATCTCAAAACCACAAGTCCAAATTTCATAAAATTTTTTGTACGTGACCCGTGGCTTGGTCTTTCTCTGACAGTGTTGTGTACTTCAGTTTTTTACGGCATCATATTTTCACATAATGTGGCATAGGCACCTAACCACTCAGAGAACATGCCAACGCACGTCACAATATATTTTTTGCCGTTGCTGCCCAACACTGTCCTGTCGGTGAAGGCATTATGTTTTCAGTTGTCCATCCGCCACATTCTTTCATCTGTTCGTCTGAACTGATATTGTTACCACGATAACTCATGAACGCCTTAAGCAATTTTGATAAAACTGCTGGGGAATATTCACTGTCCCCTAATGATAAGCTGATTAGATTTTGGAGGTTAAAGGTAAAGGTTAAGGCGTGTTAAGACAATCTCCACTGCTACATGGCACTGGAGATGTCTTAAAAAGACCGTTGAGTCATGATCAACAAAAAGGAAATACTTTTATCATACACCGTGCAGCAGAAAATACTTGTTTTTGTATTATTTTTAAGTGACGATTGTTTTGAATTGGTGCATTGCTGTCATTAAGTGCCAGTCTGTTTGCTTGTAAGACTGCAAAGCATATGGTGTGTATAGTATTATAGCGTTGCTCGCTTGTATGTGAAATTAATTCATGCAGGTGGATTCCAACTTTCCACAACTTCGGCATCGTATTGTCACATGGATTGCTGATCTACATCAAAAATTTGAATTCTCACCGGAGACACTTTTTCTCAGTGTGGCTGTCTTTGATCGCTTTCTGGTGTCTGTCAAGGTTGGTTGAATATCCTTTGATGCATGTTGTACATTGTCATCAAATGACCTAAGTTACTTTACTGTTTGTCTGTTTTTTTTGCACTTAGTTGTAGTGTTGTTACGGTGGCAGGAATTTACTGTTTGGTTGGTGGCAGTTAGGGTTGTTAATTGAGATCATTCTGGCTGTCTTGGAATGCGCTAATTGCTCACTGCACGTGACAGTAGGGGGTGCACTAAGTGAGACCATCGCAGCGGTCTTGCTAAGTCTTGCTGTCCCGGCAGTCCTGTCATTTGCAAGTGGGGAAGCGGACGCGTGGGGGAAGACGGTAATATTACCATATAAAGTGTCAGTACTAACTTTTCAGCTTTGGCAACACACAAACTATGTTTAACATCGATGCTGACATAGAATAGAAATAGCATAACACTTTATTAGGTCGGTCGACTCCTGAGTCGACGTAATAAAGTGGGTCTCAAATGTCCATCCGTACGTCCGTCCACAATAAGTTTCTTTGATTTCAATGAAATTTGTTATGTAGGTAGAGGTCGATGAGTGATGCATGACGGTCTGCAGTATGACCCAATCCCAGGTCAAGGTCACGAGCCCTTGAAAGTCGGAAATTTGGCCATTTTCAAAGGCAGTCTCCCCTCCCCCCCAATTTATAATTGGCGCTGGCAAATGACCACAGAGTCGTAAATTAGTGCACAATACCTAAAGCTTATCGGGGCCAGAATTTTGATTTTGGTCCTAGTTTTTGTGTCATGTGGCTATGAAGTTGGCAGTAAGTAGGAGTCGACCATCAGTCCTGTATGGGCTCATTTATTGTTGAAGTAATTAACTTGTCACATAAATAAGGTTTGCTGATTTCAGACTGAAGATCTGTAATGCGTTTTGTTTTGTTCTGTAGGCGCATCCAAAGTACCTGACCTGTATTGGCATAACATGCTTTTACCTGGCTGCGAAGACTGTTGAGGAAGACAACGTAAGATGTTTTCACAGCCAGATGCTGTAGTTTTATGGTTGATAAACCACCACCTCCTTCCTTGCATATGTGACCATTTTCAAGCTACCTACACCTCCATTAGCTGGTCTCCACTCAGTTTCCTTCCTTCACGTGTTCTGGAAAAGAATCTTTGGAGATAAATGGCACAGTTTTGTATTGGTCGGACGCCATTCTCGTTCCCGGCTAGCAGTGTCAAAGCATTGAAGAGAACTTATGGTTATTGTTCTGATTACTTCACTTAGTAGGGATGCAATGTATTGTGATCAGTTAGTCTGTATTCTGTCTGTATGCACAAGTACATCAATAACTCTTGTACGAACTTCACCAAATTTTCTGTATATGTTACATATGGCTATTGCACGATCCTTCTCTGATGACAATGCAATATGTTATGTATTTTTGATTGTGTGAATTACGTTGTGTTTTCACATAGTCGTCCATATGTCGCATGCGCAGTGGCATGGTGACGTAACAGCCTAGCATGGATGGATTCCATCAGCAGTAGGAGGGTGGCGTGATAGCCTAGCGAGGCATGCCAGTCACGTGGCTGGTGGCGTGCATGGGTGGGCCAAGCTTCCTGGGGCCCAAGGGTGAAGTAAAGTACAGAGTGTATAACAGTTAGCATCGACGTAGCTTTCCACCGCAATGGGAAACTCGGATGGACGTGACCATATATGACTTCCTTGTTTTAGTTGATAAACATTCATTCATTTCCGACTTGATAGATTTGCTGAAGAATTAGCTGCATTTAAGATATTTGTTACTTAAAGTAGAATTTGCAAAAGGTTACATCATTTCTAAGGCACTTATGTATATCACATGTTAATTAGCAATCACACAGTTTTTCCTGCCATCCACATGTTTAGTCCACTAGTTGAATGAACCATACCTGCCTTTCTTTTACCACAGCAGAACATCACCGCCATTTGGTGAAACCATATTTTAGTGCATGTTACCAGCCACGTGTCTGAACTAGGCTGGATTATTGTGTGAGGTGGAATGACCAGGATTCGGACCTACAACCTTGTGATTAAATCCAGGTGCTTCTACCATTATAGTTTCACACCATGTAATGCGGCCGTAGCTTTTTGTGTGACAGATACTGACTGCTTTATGATTTAGAAGTGTGTCTACAACGTACGTAGTGGCACATATGCCCGTGCTGTGCAGGTGGTGCCGGACACGTTGACGCTGGTTCGCAGTAGTGAGTGCGGTTGTTCAGTGGCTGAGGTGCTTCGTATGGAGCGTTGTATTCTTGACAAACTCAACTGGGATTTGAAGCTTGCAACGTCACTGGACTTCCTGCATATTGTAAGTAGACGCATGTTGTAGCATATAAACAAAAAACAGAACTTCTACCCGGTGTAGGTCTGTGAATGATTGTGATGGTCCTACACTTTTACTGATGCACTTGCCGACATAGGATTAGGATCTACTGATGAAAGTGGTATTACTGGTTGTTTACAGCGATATTTTGTGTTCAAATTTTGTGAAATTTTGCAGACAGGAAATCGGCGAAATCGTGCATTATTAACCAGACAAAATAACAAAATTTCGTCTGGCTTTCAATCTGTTGTACTGTGCAGATCGTACCCAAATACTGCCAGGGCCAACCCCCAACAATGTACTCAGAGTGCTCCAGATTTAATCCAAATTGGTTCACTTTACGGTGCAGTTATAGCCGAACGTATGAACAGCGCCAAATTGCCGAGTAGAGTAAATCCACTGTTTGCCCGAAGCATAGCTTTGAGGCAAATAAAAACTAAAAATTAACTAAAACAGCTGTTTTAAAGTCAATTATGAGGAGAAACTTGAAAGTCACAGATGCGTAATACCTAATCTTGCAACACCTTTTATTATCCCCGCGACAGCAAGGGAATATGTTTTCACCGGCGTTTGTTAGTGTGTGTGTCTGTCTGTCTGTCTGTCTGTCTGTGACCACAATAACTAAAAAAAATTGTGGACGAATTTGCACCAAATTTTATGCGAACGTTGCTAGAGGAAAGGGAAGACCAAGTTAGTGTTTTGTTACGATCGGTAGAGAGATGTGGAAGTAACCGTCAAAAAACTCCATAAACTGGCGATTGTTTACATAAAAATGGCTATTGTTTACAAAATAGCTCCGTCGGGTAATTCAAAACTAGCTGGTTGCAAAATAGTAGGGGTGGCAAGTGTTGCCAAGTGTTGGCGACAAAATCGCTTTTGCGGAGATTTGTACTCTCTCAGAGTACTTTCCATCTAGCTTGTGAATGGTATTATCTTTGGTGTTTGATGCTGAAGCTTGGTTGTTACAGCATGATGACATGACAGTGTGGCTTCCTGTCGTTCAGTTATTTGGTAGACCAAGACAGGAGAGGCCAGTGTGCGATTTTCTGTAATTGGCATCAGTGCTATCATACTGCTATGTTATTTTTGGTTTGGCAGCAGTAAGTACGTCTGGCCTGTGAAAAACCTGTTCCAGTTATCCGCAGTTGTTCAACTGGGAGTACTCAGGTCAATAAGACAAACTGAAAGTAAGTGATGTGCTGGAATGACTAGGGGTGTTTTTCAAGGCCTAACAGAACCTACCAAACCTACCGCGCCGCGCCCTCTACTTTCCTTATATGGAATAATTTATGTGACCTGGTATACCAGAGGCATACCAGAAGCTACCGGAGTCAGACTGCGGTTACCTAACAGCCACGCCCTGTTAGGTTCTGGTAGGCCTTGGAAAACACCCCTATGGTCTTGTTAGTTACCATTGCTGTGTGTTGCTGTTGCAGTTTCATGCACTGCTATTGGCTCACTGTCCAAAGGTCCTCGACGAGATGAATTTGTCCGCTTCGCAGCATGTGACTCGCGTGGAACGCCAATTACAGACTTGTCTGCTGGACTCACGACTTGCCGGTTTTGCACCTGCCACTCTGGCTTTGGCATCTCTTTCCCTCGATCTTGAACTCCTTGTCGGCTGGCACTTTTGGCTTCCAGCTACTGTCACTCTGCAGACACTTGCACAGGTCAGTCACAATGCCGTTGTCGTAGTGACAACGCCGTTGCCGTAACCTGTCGTTAAATTATCGTGAGCATTGTTATAGAATGTGCACTTTCGCAGAGTACCGGTAGCCTGTCAGTTATATTTGCTTGATGTTGGTAATCTGACTTGGGTAGGAGTGTGGCAAAGACTCGGGGAAATATCTGGAAATTTCCTAGCACAACAGAAAAAGACATAAAAATCGTGAGACACAAAACATTACAAATTATGGCAAAGTAAGTCACTGTAGCAGAATACCGTATGTCGTGATTCATCTTAAATTCAGAAACTGATCAGTGTTAAATATGCAGATGCAGAGGAATTTAAAACTGAACTGCACTAAAGTAGGTATAAAAGCAGTCTGTTGCTTCTTATTTATTTCACTGTCTGTAGTAGCTAAGTTGGTACTCCTGTTTTCCTCGAGTTAGATTAGATTACATAACTGTTGTTAGTTTTCAAATGGTCAGATGAACTGAAAGCACAAAATTGTTGCATTTTAAAGGCTAATATCACAGCCAATCATGATAATGGGTGTGTCTAAGTCGTAGTTATTTGTATCTCTTGTTATTGATTCATTTTGCAAGTGAGTGCACTTTAAGGCATTTTACGTTACATACATTTGCATAATTATATTAAATGTTAATGTATTTAGCACAACATTGTGGTGATGTAGCTGTCAACTTCTTGGTTTCCTAAAATACATAAATTTTACAAATGTTACATGCATGGCTTAAAGTGGGTTGGGTTGCACTGGGTTGGAGACATGGCACTCTTTGATTTGCCTGGTCTATACTGGATCTCTTCTTTACAGCTTCAGCATGCCTATTTGCAGCTATTTTACAGATTAATATAGGTGCGGTGAGCGAACAATGTAATAGCAGCATTGAAAGCGCCATTGAACTCCAACCAACCAGCCATAATAGCGTAGAGGATGCAACAAAGGCTTCATGCAGTTCTTTTAAACTAATGATTACTTTAATTATCTACTACTCATCAATATTCTGAGTAATTTTTGCGTTTTTTAATGACCCCTTATGGTAAAATTTTCAAAATTTTGTTTCCAAAGTTTACATGGCGACACCGATTGACATTGTTGTGTTCAAATGTCGTAAAATTTGTCGGATGAGAGATAGGTGAAATCATGCATTATTTACCTGACACAAAAAAAAAAACAAAATTTCGGCTGCCACAAACTATCGCTACTGTGCACATCGTTTCCCAAAATCTGCCATTGCAAGCCACCGACAATGTGCTCATAGTGCACCATCTTCCTACAATCATAAAGCAATATAAATGGACACAAATGAACATAACTGCCAACCTATTCCTCTATTGAACTGCATGTCATGGTTAATGGCATTTGATTTTTGAAATAGGTTAAATAGCACTCACCGAAACTCGTCATTTTAAGCTCAAAAATCAGATGCTCTCCAGCAGGGAGGTGGACACCCCATACCACACCTCGTACTCAGCACCTATGGCACCTCGCCCCCTCGGATTGTCAGAGAAACCCGTCTTCTTTCTTGGACCACTTTAAGTATCGGTTACACGGACACTGATAAATCCAAAATCATATCTAGATATTAACAGTGTAGCTGCTGCATCCTGCTAAGTGTGACATGTGTAAATATTGCACATAATGCAGTTATGTGCGTAATTGTAGGTCTCTGGCAGAGATCTAGTGTGGTGCCGAGAGCTGGCAATACGTTTGCTTGTCGGAGATGGTGATGCTGGAGCCAATGCACGTGCCATCTGCTCTAAATCGTCAAAGCGTAAAGTGGATGATGTGATCAGTGATGACTTCTATGACGGCATCAAACGTCTCTATGCTGAGGATGGCGTGACAGCCGCCGACGTTGCTACGGCGTCGACATGCGCTGGCGAGGTGCTGCGCTGTCCAAACTCCCTGCAGATGCGCGACTTCATCACCAGCGTCAACAACTAGACGCTGTGACCATGAGAACGTGTTGCTTGTCTACAGATTCACAAAAACTGCCGGCCGGTTATTTTAAAACATATCGAGCTAAATTGTGTGCGAAAATTTTCTACATAACCATGTTCACTGAGGTGCGAGTTAACTATTCAGGTTTCCCATTTTGTGGTACTTAACTGAATTGTTGCATACGAGTGTCTAGTCTGAGCTGTTATTGTAATGCAATAGCCTATTGAGGTGTCTAAGTTTGCAGTGTGGTGACTGTGGTGCAAGTTGTCGCACATTAGCGTACAGAAGTAACAGTTGCATGTGCTGTCTGGTGGTATTCTGCTAGCTTTTCGCTACACTGTGGGTAATAGCTGTGCTTGTAACGGTGTATTTATATAATTGTAGATACTGTATTGTTTTTAGTGTTTGTATATGGTAAAAATGTTTGTGTATTTTTTCTTGGATGTTCTGTAATTTCAACTTAGTTTGTTTTTAAATGTTTGTTTTTTTGGATGGAGTTTGTACATAACCCCAAAGTCATTGTTGTAAAGAGGTCACTGAAAATGATGAACAAGTCTGCTGATAGGTGAAACGCATGCCAGGACTGAATAATTTTTAACGATTAAATTTGTGCTTTCAGAAGTAAGTGAATAATGACCTTGACCTTATGTAAATCTGATGATGTTCTTGTCAAACCTTGACCAACCAACCAACCTGCTGTTCTTCTTAGTTTGTGGTTTAATTATGCATAGATTGAGTGCAGATTGGCATCTGACAGGTATGTATTACTTGTACCTTTGAGATAAGCAACTGAGTTCAGCAACATCATCATGTTACAGTGTCCATTACAGGGTCTTATGGTTAACATGGTCACGAATTTACGGCTACTGTTGCATTTCATTCCATGTAGGCCCAAAAATTTAATTTATCATATATTGTATGTCATTGTGTCGTTGCCACGTGCATTTTCGTTGGCATAGAGCTTTATTGTCGTCAAATATTTGTAATGTTTTCCGTCTACTAAGTGGATTTGTCGTTTGATATTAATGTCTGTTTGTAAGCGTATTAAGTGCAGCATTTGTTCATACCTGAGCAGGATGTGTACGTGATGAAAAATCTAATTGGTTATGTATGTAAATGTAGGAATGCTAATATTGGTGAATGTCAATCACTGTTGTATGGCGGATGAAAAGTCTGTAGACAGGCACACCAATCAGAGCGATCAAATAAAGTCAGTACCTGCAAACGAATGCTATGTTCGTTTTTCACTGTAGTTTTGTAACAGTGGAAGGGGCAGGTCTGATACTATGGGTGGGAGGTCCCCCAGATGCTTCTTTTGGGTTTTACCTAAGAGAAGCATTCCAGAGCCAGATCAACGCAGACAAGATATTATGCAACAAGAGTTGTTAGGCATGATATGTTATAGGAACTGAAGAACCGCAATTACATAAGATATGACATTGAACTGTTAAATAGGTATTGTGGTGATTCCTGTTGTAGGCGCTAGCATAATAACTTAAATGAGCCTCCATATCCTTTCCCATTTTGGGTCATCACTGAAGAAAAAGGCAACGAGGTCGGGAGGTTACTGTATCGTTGGCCATACTTATCCTGGCAGAACAAAATCTCCACCCAAGACCTTGTGCCTAATATAGGCCTAGCCTATTTTTATATTAGAAAAGACTGAAGGAAGCATTAGACTGCAAGCTACGGGAAGAACAAGCAGGTTTCCGCCAACATAGATCTTGTAGTGATCAGATCATAACACTCAGAATCATCATTGAACAGTCGCTGGAGTGGAACTCGTCACTACACATTAACTTCATCGACTTCGAAAAGGCTTTTGACAGTGTTGATAGAGAGACGCTATGGAAAATTCTCAGATACCATGGTGTACCAGAAAAACTGATCAATATCATCATATGTCAGTACAAGGATTCAGTATGCAGAGTGATTCATGGGCGTGGACTAACCAAACTTTTCAGAGTGAAAACTGGCACACGACAGGGCTGCATG
>Ga0209780_1003576_pt1 | contig 11665 bp, 6 predicted proteins | sample WorMetexBAHAMAS2_FD_187384 | JGI IMG/M metagenome (GOLD analysis project Ga0209780, IMG submission 187384) | Marine gutless worms symbiont microbial communities from Max Planck institute for Marine Microbiology, Germany - Inanidrilus exumae... | ecosystem: Host-associated > Annelida > Digestive... | reverse complement strand
GGCACGTCAAGGGCCGTGGATATAATAAGAACTGTGTATTATATCCACAGCCCTTGACATGCCAAAAAGAATTTTTGCTGTTTTATATGTGTCAGTTATGGGCCTTACACGTTGTTACAAAACGACAGTTTTTTTACATTTATAATGTATTGCAATGACGCTGGGGGAGGGCCAAGCCATGGCCATAGGCAACATGCACCAAAAATTTTGTAAAGATTGCGTGTGTGGCTCTGGAGATATCCTTGTGGGCAGACAGACAAACAGACAGACAGACACACTCATCACAATACTTTGCAACTGCTGCCGCTGGCGAAGTATAAAATTCCTGCATTTTGTAGTTTGCAGGATATTGGTTTGTATGTTCTTAGATCTTGCAGTTTGTCACTGCAGTTTTACTCAGGATAGTATAGCACAGAACAAAGCACTTATTGGTGGTGCTAAGGTTAGAAGTAATATGATGATATTGTCATTGCCCTATTGTATGTTTATTTTTCCACTGGTTTTTGCTTTCTGCTACTGATGGTTAAATGGCCAACTTTAATTTGATGTTTTTCGTTTTTTTCATTATAGGCGCAGAGCCAAAAGCGCAAGTTGCAGCAAGCACTGAAGACAATGCGTTCACAGAAGTCAGAGATCGACAGTCTGCAGTTTCAGCTGACACAGTCAGCACAGAAGGTTCGCTCTTCCGTCGAACGAGAACTCCAGGAAACATTTCAGTCAGTTAAGAACGAACGCGATCAGTATCGTGATATGTCAGCCAGTCTGGAACTCAGTGCAAAAGATGGGTCTCTGAAACTGGCGATGATGTCTGAAGAACTCAGGCAGCAGAAAGAAGAACTACAGCTGGCCTATACACAGTCTGAAGAACTGAAGTTAGAATTACATAAGAAGAACGACATGATTATTCAGGAAACTGACAAAGTAGCTATACTTGAACGACAGCTGGACACAAGATTTCATCGTTGTAACGATCTTGAACGAGAACTTAACTATATCAGACGTAAGTTAGAAGAGCAGGCTCAGTCACGGAAGGTTGTAGCAACACAGACGGTGCCGGAGTGTGACACTGCAGAAGAAGATAACCAAATTGCATGTCTTCAGGATAAACTAGCAGTGACGGAGCGTCGGATGAAAGATGCACTTGACCAGCTTTCGAGAACAGCAAAAGAAAGAGATGCATTGCGAGGACAGCTGAATGACGTTACGGAAAGCAGTTCTGCCATGCAGTTAAAGCTCGATAAAAACTCGGCTATCATATCCAGCCTAGAAACTGATTTGAAGCAGTCGGCTCATGAGATAGCTAGGCTGGAAATGACTGTATCCGAGAAAGAAAAGAGGAACCAAATGGCAGAGCATGCGGCAGATGAAATGAAAAACGAGATTACTAGTTTAACAGCAGAGAATGCAGTATTTAAAAATCAGCAGTCACATGAGGATAAACTAAACTCGTTGCTGTCCAGTTTGGAACAAAAGAATTCCGAATTGATGTCTCAGGTATCTAGTTTAACAAAAGAGCTTCAAACTATGCAGGGAATCGGTAGAGAAGTTTCACAACAGAGAGATAATGAAGTAATTCAGCTTGAATTGGATGCAGAGCAGCAACTGAATCAACAGCAGCATAGAGGTGAGATGAAGCTTGCAGGTACTGATGTTGGTACTCAGAAGGAGGAATCAGGTGCTGCTGACACTGCTAAGGATGGTAGCTTAGGTCGTCTGAAGAAGCAGTATGAAACTGAGCTACAGAGCTCGGTAAATCGGCAATCTGAGCTCACATCTCAGGTGGATAGTCTCAAACGTGAGCTGAGAGCCGTGGAAGTTTCTTATCAGCAGATAGTTTCGGAGCTTGAAGAGAAGGTTGCTCATCTGACCGCGAAATTGTCGTCAGCTGAACGGCGCGCGTACCGACTCGGGCAGAAGAGAACTTCTTCAAACAGCCAGTCGGATGAGCGTGATGCGCAGACTTGTGACGACCGGTTGGACAAACCGTTTAACATTTTGTCACTGATGGAGATGCCAGTTGGAAATGAGCCGACAAGCGACGCTGCTGTAGCAGTGAAAATGATACCGAGTTCAGACACTGCCGGCGATCTGCTTGATCCTCGTCAGCAAACAGCAGGCGAGAATCACCAACTGATCACAGCTCTGCAGTCACGTGTTGGTGAACTTGAGCGGGAACTGGAAAAGTCAAAGTGTCGAAAAGTTGTGAATGTGCAAGATGAGACAGTGGTAAGTAATGAATGTGTTTGTTGTAAAATACAGTAGTTATTGCTGGATGCAGAGTGAAATTCCAGCGTCAGAAAGATGCACAGTTTCCTGTGTCTATACTGAAGTCATTACAGTTGGAGGCGTCCGTGCATCTTCGGCTTGCACCAAAATTAGTTTCAACCGATACTTCCTTGATGCTACAGAGCCCAGAATGCTTTCCAAGACATGTATTTACTATGAATTCGTACCTAAAATACACAAATACACAACGTTATGGTTGGCTAAAATAAGGACGAGACACTTTTGCCTATTACAATCAGTGCATCACGTCATTATTGATGCATTTTGGATTTCACATATGTAATATGTTACTTTTTTGCGTGGGTATCCTGGCACTGAGGTCCAGTGCAGATGTATGCAACTGCAGCAACCGTAATCTTAGCAGCAGTTCTCGATCCATTATTGCATGCAATCACTTACTTAATCATTCCTTGCTAAATCATAATTTCCAGTGTTTTGCCGGTTTAATGGTATTTAGATTGCATTTAAATACCATATAATTTTAGGCATACATGCATTGAGGTGCTGGCATTTATTATAATTTATAGGTCTAAGACTTCACTGCTAACCTGTTATTGATGCAGACTATTAGTGTTACTGAGGACTTATCAGTAACAAACTGGATATTGTAAGGAAGGTTGTGATGTAATTTTTTATAATGTGCATTGGAGTCACGTGATATCGTTTTGTTGTTTTTCTTCATAGCCAGAGGTAGAAAAACGAGTGGCAGACTTGGAGGCTCGTATACGAGATATGCAGGTTTGTGAAACTGTCGAATGCATAAATGACAGTAGAATATTATTTTCGTGTCAATGATGTATTAATTAATAATAAATTTCGTTGTTTGGATGATAAGATTAGATGGAAAAAAAAACAAAAATATACAAACTTGGCACAGTGGATAAAGGTCAGCAGTCACTACCTGAACTATAAAACTGCAGCATTTCCTGTGGGCTACTGTTTATAATAATTTTCTTTTTAATTAGTGTTAAGGAAATGTCTTTTTCACTGTACGTGTGATGTAATTTCATGTCTTTTATCATTTTATGTCCATATAGATATGGACTTGATTGTTTCCATTTTAGCTGCATATTTTGTGTTAATAGTCATTGATGTTGGCACATCTGACTACTGGTCCTCATGGCAGTTGCCAGAGCTACTGCTGGAAACATTGATGTCATCTGTGACTGCTGTGTTGCCATGATTAGTAACCGTTTTTACTTCATCTCCAGTGGGGTGCAAAGTATTGCAATTTGCATGTCTGTCTGTCTGTCTGTTCGTCCTCATATCTTAAAAACTACGTGTACAAATTTTATGAATTTTCTCTACGTTACGTGTGACCATGGCTCGGTCCTCTGAAGGCGGTGCATTGTGTTATGTACTACTGAATTTGTGGATGACGTCATGTTTTCACAATATAATGGGGCCGTGGAGCAGAATCACAGACAATCTTATGTTTTGTTGAGTTCACCAGGTGGCAGCACGGGGGCGAAGTTGCTGTCTACAATTGCAGACTTGTTTGTCAGTGAGCTTACCAGCATCTGCATATTTAGTTTACAGTTGCACCACGCAGCAGCGTATTCCATAATGCATGCCCAACACTACCCAGATATGTTGATACTTTGTCCGCAGTGACTGTCAGTAGAAGCTATTTCACTGTGTTCTATCTATGGTGGTGCATACAGGCAGACTATGAGCAGGAATTGGCGTTACAGCAGGCCTCTCACAAACGAGAGCTGGCTCGCAGCAAAGAGGAGCTCGCTCAGCTGCTCACCACGGCCGACACAAGCAGCATTCCCGTCGATGAGGAACTTGTCCGCCGTCGATATATGAAAGAAATCGAACGCATCAAGGTGCACTGGGCATACATCAAATTTTTGAGACACAGCATATATAGGAATTTATGTATACACACTGTCGCTTAAGTGATCCTCAGCATTTTCCATCATAAATTGCCTGATTTTATTAATTTTGGCAGCAATGTTACTTGCATATTAGGCAACCAAGACAGTTTATTGACCACCTCAGCTGTCCAATATAAGAGACAGACACGATAATCATGTATGCCAATATACTGGTGACTGTGAGTGCATTGATGCAGTCGTGCACCCTTTTGAGACAGACCAAAACATACAACAAACATTATAGTGATCTGACATATTTTAATGTTCAGTGTAAAATTGTAATGCTGTAATGATAAGTTTTTGCCACTATGTATAGCTATGTGAAGCTTTGCTATCACTTACATTGTTTTGCATTTTTTTCTTATTTACTGGACTTCAGCGTGTTGTTGCACGTGCTGTGACAACAGGAGATGTATGACCGTGGATTTAGTGCAATGGAGAAATCACACCAGAGGTCGCTGGCTGAAATGAAGGCAACACATGTGCAGGAAATAGATAGACTGCGGCGAGAAAAGGAAGACTTATTGCGATCTGAAGCTCACGATACTCAAGCAGGTTCGTATCTAGTTGCTTTTTGCCATAGGTACTGGCATTGGAGAGTCGTTGTAATGGGACCAGGAGCCCTGGGCCCGATTTACAAAAAAATCTTATGACCAGGGTTCGTACAGACCCTGGAAAGTCCTGGTAAGTCCTGGAGTTTTATTGTTTAGAATTCCAGGCTTTGGAAAGTCATGGAAAAAGGCATAGGTCCTGGAAAGTCCTGGAATTATAAACCAGCGGTTCTGGAATTTTAAGTTCTGGTTTGAGTAGGCACTAAGCAGAAAATTTTGGGTCAAACTGAGTATTGGAAATACCTTTATACTGTTAAATACAATAATACAATCTCAGGTATTGCATTTCCGCTTCTTTGCTGTAATGCAGATACACTGATAACTGTTTTTGTATATGCACTTTTATTACCTCATGCAACTCATATTTGTGAATGGAACGTGTCCTGGAAAGTCCTGAAAAAAGGATTTTAGAGTCCTGGAAAACCCTGGAATTTGGTCTTTGCTAGTCCTGGAAAAAAGCATTTTAATGTTTGTACGAACCCTGTATGACAAACGAACAACTTAGGATGAAGTGTGACTTAGGAAAATCTTAAGATAAACTTAGGATAAAAATATGCAAAACTTACGATCAGCTTAATAAGAAAAATGCAATTTCTCAAAAATAACTTAACATTTTGTCACAAAATTGTCTGCATATATAGGAAGAACTTAGTAAGTTATAAGATTGCTTTAGTTAATTACATTGAGAAATCTATGAAAATCTTGACTTTATAACTTTGGATAAACTTAGGAAAAACTTATGCTAAACTTTTTTCCTAATATTTTTTGTAAATCGGGCCACTGATGGTCTAGTGACTGATGAAGAAAGGATGAAGCCAGGCCACTGGCTGTGGTCAGTACTTTGTATTTTCTTCAGTGCTCTGACACTGTTGGTTGGGTGACCGAATGGACATCTGGCCCGTTAAAAAATCAGTGCCACATATTCCCAAAGGTTTTCTTTCGGAACGAGTAGCCGAGGGGGAAAACTGAGTGGAAGCTGGCTGACCAGATTCACATGGAAAACGACCTTTAAAATGAAATTACGTGATTTTTGTCATATTTTGATAAACTACTCATGTCCTTTATAGATGTTTTGTGTTTATATTACGTGTCCTTTTACAGTAATTTTAGTTATTTGTTGCACGAAAATGTTTATTGATAAGTTTTACGCTGTGAAAAAAACTGTCACATTTGGCGTTTAGCTCTGGAAGCAATGAGGAAAGCTCACGATGTGGAGTTGGACAAAGAGCGAACAAAGTTTCTTGATTTGCTTGAGAAGACTCGCAGCACTGCGGACGTGGCGTCGCTGCAGAAACAGCACGAGTATGATGCTCAATTCCTTTATTTTTTGCATGTACTATACACACAAAGTATCTGCTGTTGGTTGAGTAATAACAATAAATGGCGATCGTGAGTGTGGACAGTAGTTGTCTACAGGCAGATTCACAGCCCAATTGGGTTGACATGGTCTGTGGGTCACTGTGCTTAGATGATTTACAGTTTCCTTGACTGATGGTAATGAATTAAGTTATGGTCTGTGGTTATTTGGGATATGAATTATTACCACTGCGGTTTCCAGTCCTATGTACACTACGTATGTGTGGCATTATTTCTGGCGCAAAAAAAACATTTTCAGCATCGACATATGGGGTGGAGCAAAATGATTAATGAGCCACTGTTTGTCAAAAAAGTGACGATCTATCTTGAGGTAGTGTCATGATGCGTTTATCATGGGAATCTTTAATGATAACTCTGTTGCAAATTTACTGCTGAGTATGATTATGAAAACATTTTGAAAATCGATCAGCATTTTGCAAAGCCACAGGCAAGAGTAACGGGTATAATGGCACCTTTTGACTCACAAGATTCAACGGCCTGGTTTTTAACGCTGCCTTGTATGCTGATAATGTGCGTAATGTGGTTGGCTTGTAGTGAAGACTTGTCATTGATACGCCAGGAAATAAGGGAGGTGTCTGAACAGTACTCCATCAAGTGTCTTGAGTGTGCCGAACTCTCGGAGCACCTCGACATGCATTCCAAAGCTGTTCAGGACGGTCGACGCCGAATTCACGACCTGCTTGCGAGGTGATTTTATGTTGCGATTGTGACAGTTTGACAGTTCAATGCATCCGTATACGTGCCTGCTACGCACACTGATCTTTTATGCAAACATGCTTATGTGCGGTGACATTTCATTTGTACGCACACACATTACTGTTTCATGGCCAACACACAGGACAGCCTGTGTTGGCCAGCATATCCAGTTAAGAACTGAAAGATTTTGTTAAAAATTAGTTTCGGCCATTACTTCTTTGACACTACGGAGCCCAGAATGCTTTCCAAGACATTATATATTTACTATGAATTCTTACCTAAAATACACAAATACACAACGTTATGGTTGACTAAGGAAGAGACACTTTTGCCTATTGCATTCGATATGTCACATTATTATTGATGCATTTTGGACTTCACATGTTCAATATCTTACTTTCTTTTTTGCATGGGTATCCTGGCACTGAGGTCCAGTGCTGATTATACAACTGCAGCAACCGTAGTTTTAGCAGCAGTTTCTTGATCCATTATTGCATAAATCACTAACTTAATCATTCCTTGAAAGACTTTGTTAGAGCAATGTTCTTCTGCCCACATGCCCTGGCTGATGGCATCTAACTAACACCCTCGGGTTAGGAAGAAGATGTTAGAGTTTTCCCGGTTAGAGTTTCCTGTGCCATTTCATGCTGTATTCATTTATGCATTATGAATCTTTATCAGCTAGAAGAAGCCAGCACTCACAAGAATGCAAAACCCATGCTGGTACTGTTTTTTTTTGCCTTGTGACCTTGATTTTTTGACTCCAAAATAAATGGGTTTCCAGCAGTCATGGTGGAACATTTCTGTGTCAGTTTTCGTGATCCTAGCTGTATCAGTTTTTGAGATATGGTGCAGAAAAACACAAACGCCGTCGTTGTGGTAAACAAAAGATGATCGGACGTGTGTACTGGTACTTGTGTTGGAGAACTGGCAGATAGGAAGTAACGTACCTTCCGTCAGATTGGGGTCAGTTCTTTCCATTTTCCTATAGTACTTTGACACTGTTCCAGAACAAATGGAGAACGAAGGTTGGATGGTTGGTAGGTAGGTAGGTATGATAAATTGATTTTTTTTTACCTTGCAGTTTTACAGTGCGTGTATATTTACTGCTGGTATGTTTGCGTGCGTGTTTTTGCTGCGCAGAAATGATGAGTTGAATACGCGGTTGAAGCTGGATGTCGAGCGGCTAAATCGGCAGGTTGAACGACGTGCGTCACAGGCCGATACTGAAGGCCATGTTCAGGTACCGTACAGATAACTGTTCTAACTAGAAAACGTAGGCAGTCGTATCGACATGCAGACCCACGCCGGCAACGGCCACAGGTAGCACAGCACAGGGTTACGGGATACCGGCTATAGTCACTAACAACCGTGCGCCGTGACGGTTTTTGTACCATGTGACCTTGACCTTTTGACCTCTAGGTCAGTGCATGCCGAGCGACTGCTATGGAGTACGTGTGTACCAAGTTTGGTGTCGATAGCTCAAGCCGTTTTCCTTTTAGAGCACAGACATACAGACAGACGAACAGACAGACGCGTGCGTTTGAACGCCCTACCCACGACGGCGGCTGTGCTCATATGAGATGCATTTTTTAGGTTTCAGAACTTGATTCAGCATACTGGTCAATTAACACTCTTGTTTCTGGTCATCTGTGAGTTTATTGCAGCGATATAATTTTCTGACTGTTGATATTTGCACTGGTAGAACAAACCGGATGAAAGAGTCACTAGAACTGCATGTATTTCTCAAACTCACAATAGAACGTGTGAGCCTTGGCTGCTTATTTAGTAGTCCATAATTGAGTTGTAGATGTTTGTCATATAGGTGCTTGTGGACGTTAAGCAATTAGAACTGGTGCAGCTGAGAGACCAGCTTGCAAACGTTCAACATCAGTTGGCTGTGACACAGGAGGTAACCGTAACAATGCATTATTTTGCAAATTCTCACTTGCCATTTTGTTTGCTTTTATGACGTTGTCTATCACTGTTGTATATTTCCTTGCATTCTTGTTTCTTATGCTTTCACCATTCGACAGTTTTGGCAAATACATTATGTTCTTAGGCTGTCCCTTTCATCTGTTCATTAATTTGTCTGTTCGTCCAGTCAGATATTGTTACCTTGATATCTCATGAATGGCTTTAACAATTTTCATAAAAGTGACAGTGACAGCCCAGTAACCCCTATTACGATATTTAGAAAATGTTTGATGTGTAGGAGCTGAAAGAATACCAAGGCAAGTATTATGCTTTGAGCACTGAGCAGCTGTCATCGTCAAGGGACAATCTCGTTGCCACAGCATCAGCTGTATTCATTGACGAAACTGATGTCAGTTCGGGCAGCAGTCACCATGCCGACATAATTAGACGGCTGCCAGGGCGACCATGCGGTTCGTATTCACATTATTTCACAGAGCTAGGGTGACTAATGTGTGTGTGCTTCTAGTGCTGTTGGTGGCGCAATGGGTAGAGCGTTGGACTTGCGATTGACAGGTCATGGGTTCAAATCCTACTCGGGGCAAAGCTGCGTAACAACTTTCGGCAAGTTGTTGACACCTATGTGCCTCTGTCACCAAGTAGTATAACTTGGTACCGGCCAAGGGGGGGCGGTGATGATCCGTGGCTGGGAAGGTAACCGCAGGCCTGGTGGAAAGTAATGGCAGCTTTCCGCCGGGTGGCTGATTTATAGTTAACTGTGGACTAACTGCCTGTAGACTGGGATCAGCTCCAGGCCCAATGCTCGGTAACGAGTATGGGAAGCCTTTACCTTTTTTTACTAGTGCTGTTGGATTTTGTTTCAGTGGCTCATTTTCTGTAGTAAACACGCGTTTCGCCCAGTCTCTCACGGGGCGACATTTGAGGATTTCCTTTAGTGTTTTGGCACTGTTGTTCGAATGATGCGAAGGACATATGGCATGTAAAATCCAGCTGTAGTTGTCCCTCAAGATTTTTTTTCAGGAATGCAGCCAGCCTGGCGTGACTCCGGAAAAAGTGGTTGATCAAATGACGAGAAAATCCTTACTCTGCCTTTACTGCACCCAAGGCTTGATGTTGACGTAAATAACAGCTATGTCACAGTTGCCATCCCAGTAGTTGCTGAACTCTTGTTTACAGTGTTGACTCTGATCTTTGACCTGTGAACTTTGTCTTTGATCTTTACCCAGTAGTGTCAAGATAAACCAGCATGCCAGATATCTGTTTCAGAGGTCATGTAGTTCATATGCATACCTAGACGACTAAAGTGGTGTATGTATTTGTGTATGTACTGCTGCCAGACTTGTAACAGTGACTTTTTTCATGCTACTGTAGTTAATTTCCTTGATGATGATTAATTCTCAAGCTCTGTTTTTTATGTCTTTATGTCAAATTATTGTGAATGATTCTGCTGTTTCTGCTAGATGTTTTCTTAGAGCGTGCCATCACAACTTATTGTATGCTCTGTTGCAGACAAGCCGAGACCACAGAGCACACCAGGCAGCCTTCTGTGAACTTTCAGCTTTGATAGTCAACTGAGTACTGCTTTTAAATGCTCATTCTACCTACTGCCTTGTATTTTACCCGTTGTTTTGTGAGATGATCTCCGATTTGCCTGGTCAGCAGTGTGACCGGCCACATCCGTCAGCAGTTCACGTTTGCTTTTATGTTTGCTGTTGTGCTGATTGTACTTGAAAACTAGTTTTAGTGGTCAGTAAAATGACCAGTTTTATAGTCTCAACTCGTACAATTGCGGCAAGTTGCATGCTGTTGTCATCTCAGCTGATTTTCAGAACAGTTTTTTTGATATTTATGCAAGGCATCGTGGTGTTTACTTTGCACATTGACTGATATGGTTTTTGACTGTAGTCTGCGGACTGTTTGTGACGCGGTTTATATCGTTTACTGTATGGTGGACATCACTGAGCGACTTTCCATCATGATGTTTTAGTGATGAGATTATTTGGTTGTAAATAATGCCTACCTGAAGTGTAGCAGTAGTATTGTCAGAGCTGGCGTAAAAGGAGTATGACGTATCTTCTCGATGGTCAGATGGTGAATCAAGAAAGAATGAGTTATACTCGGGTGAGATTTCTTAGTTGAGTTAGTACACTTCAGTGCTTTGACATTGTTCTTTGGGACACAGGAACGGCATTCGGCCGATAAAAAAAAATCTGCTCCAGTTATTGTCATATGTTCTGTTTCGGAATAAGCAGAAGAAGAACATAATTGGGGCAACAAGTCAACACAGTTTCACATGGAATATGGCCAGCAAAATGGAGTGTGTGCGTGTGCATTAATATACGCGTTTTCTTACTGTTTTTATTTCAGTTGTAGCGCCTTGCAGTCTCTGTATGCCTTTGATTTGTCACCGTATGTTTAGTTGTTTTATTTCTTCATACACATCCTAGTTGAATCTGTTAGGGCATGAAGACAATATTTTTACTCGGCAAGTGCGAAACCACAGTAGTTTGGGAGGGGTACCCATTATATCCGAACTTTCTCAACAGATTAGTGAAAATCTTACAGGCCATTCTGGTCTTGGTGGGTTGTACGGAGTCTGCTGGCCAGCTACATTTTAGAGTCTGGAGATTATGTATTCTATGATGTGATATGCTGCTTTTTTGCACACTTCCATCTTGCAGTGTGTTTTGATTTCATGGTTTGCTTGTGTCTACATCGAACTCCACATTGGCAGTACATCAAGCACAGTACAGTCAGAAGTGTATGTGTTAGCTCTGCACACACACACACACAAATTGCATTAGCAGTTTTATGGTGCTCTTTCGGTAGAATCAGTTATCCACACTCGTAATTTGATGTGTTTTCTATATATATATA
>Ga0209780_1003575_pt1 | contig 11666 bp, 9 predicted proteins | sample WorMetexBAHAMAS2_FD_187384 | JGI IMG/M metagenome (GOLD analysis project Ga0209780, IMG submission 187384) | Marine gutless worms symbiont microbial communities from Max Planck institute for Marine Microbiology, Germany - Inanidrilus exumae... | ecosystem: Host-associated > Annelida > Digestive... | reverse complement strand
GCGACGGGTAGAAGGAGGTCGGTGATGTACGCGGGTGCTCTCCCGGCGAGAGCATGGTGTACTAACACAGTTTGTACTGAATGCAAGCTTTGGCAGGTAGCCAGTGGAGCTCGATCGCCGCCGGGGTGACGTGGTCGCGGTACCGTAGGCCAAACACGAGTCTGCTGCATTGATGACGCGCTGGTACGGCGCCACTGACGTGTGGGGCAGTCCTGCCAACAGCGCGTTGCCGTAGTCGAGCTTCGTCAGGATTAGCGCGGTGACGAGGTTCGCAGTTACGTTGCGGCCAAGTAGACGGAGGACCCGTCGCAGACGCCGTAGTTGGAAGTGACATGCCTTTACTGTCTTTGAGATGTGGACATGCATGTCAAGCAGGCTGTCCAGATAAACGCCCATGTTCCGCACTGAGTCAACTGGTTACCACCAAACCATTTGACGCAAGTTTTGTTTATGATATGTTACATTGATGGCATCATCTAGAATTCTAGATGTAGTAATTTGTGCAAATTGACAGGGATAGGGCTAACTAGCAATAATGGAAAATGTAGCCTACACATGGAAATGTTTTCTTTTAAAATGTAATATTGGCGATTTTTGCACGTTTATCAACTTGCGAAAATATTATATAATGCGTCAAATGTTGCGGAGATTTTGTTTCAGAATCTGTTGACAGAGGTCTGGCCAAACAGTGGGATATTGTCAGGCAGTGAGTTCCAGATGAGTTAATGCTATTCTGTCAAGTGGAACGTAGAACCTTAACTCAAGATGATTTTATGAAGTAATGCTACTGCAGTGCATTGTGCAGCCATTTGTAGTCTGCACTTGACGTCTGACACAGATGATCTCAAGCAGATGTACCTCTGACACAGTTAGCCTTCATACACATCTTGATGTTTGTTGTCTAGGGAGCCAGTATGCCACTGTCAGTCAAGTCTCACAGTGCTCCACAGATGAGGTCACGTCTGCTGCAGCAGCTGCTAGACATGGGCTTCCGAGTAAGTCATTTCTGTACTAATGTTAGTCATCATTGTCAGATCTTTGTGTGGTAGCTTGTCTGTTACGATATCTGCAGTCTTTATAAATACTCAGAGAGGGCGGTGTAACCGCTGTTTTGAAAATTATAACCATAAAAGCGTGACATAGCCTTAATTGTGTTGAAAACGCAGTCATATCCCAACTAACTGATTTCTCTCTTTATCAGTGATAAATTCGTTAACATTCCTAGCTGTAGACACGAATGATATTTGTGAAATTTAGTGAATGGAGTGTAGAAGTAAAATAATGGTGTGAATTAATTGAAATTATAAGTAGAATTGTGTTATTTTTGAATGCACACTACTATTTTGTGTCCATTACACAGGTTAATGTTTGTAAGATGACACCCCCAGTTAAGAACTGGATATTCTGTGGAGAAAAGTTTTTGCCTGCATGCCCTTGTTGATAGCAGCTAGCAGATTAAGATTATGGAGAAGATGCTAGGTTTCTCCAAGTTCTTTGCCAAAAATGTGATGCCTTAGCTATAGTATGGCACTGTTTGCATAATCCCACATTTAGCCTTTTGGTAGAACTGCCACTCTGGACAGACGGACGGACAAACATACGGACACACACACTTCCATAGCATATACCGTGCTAGCATATTGTCTCACGATAATGTCTCACGTTAGGACAGTCAGCGTCCACTGCTTTATTCCTCCATCTAGTTGGTGGAAACATATTCTGACGTCTATGACAATTAATGGCGACTAAATCTGAATGGTGTTTACACGGTTTTGGTGTTGACTGTCCTAAAGTTATTGTTTAGGATTAAAACAGCGGATATATGTACGTTTGGTTAGTAAAAAGAAATGGCAAGGGAAAGAAGATGTGGCTTACCTATAAGGCCCTAAAATATGTCATTTAATTTGTGAACTGAAGTTAAAATTAGTAGTATAACTACTATGTAGAATACCACATGTGGGAAGGAAAGGGAAGACCTAACTGGTATAAGTGAACAAAGGGATGGGTCGGATGGGTCATTTTTTGCTGAATTTCTTTTAAACGTTGATGACTGCTTTGCATGGACCGCCTTGAAGGAAGTTATGCTCTATTTCAGTTTGTTTGTTTTTTGGTTTATTGGTTTCTTTGATTCCTGAGCAATGTGTAAAGGAATTTATGTGAGCTTTTTTGAATGACTGGGCATGAGCAAGAAACAGTCCATTAGATTGTATTTGATTTAGGATCTCTTCACGTATTTACAGCATGTGAAACGTTGCTGTCTGCTTGGGAATATGCATAAAATGAATTCACTGTCTGTTGATGCACAGCATGATACAGCTTTGTCATCGGTGTGCATTCCATGAGTGTCTGCCGTGATTGTGGTTTAGTTATGTTTAGCATGTCAATGTCAATGTCAATCGTGGATTTATATAGCGCATAAACGCAAAGCCTCTAATGCGCTGGTGCACTAGTACAAGGAGAAGAGAAGAGTCTTCAGATAACGTCCGAAAGAGCAGGTTGACAGCGCCGTATCTCTGATGCTGTCTGGCAGTGCGTTCCAGGCCATCGGACCCGCAACAGAGAAGGACCGACGGCCGAACTGCATGCGACGGTGACGTGGAACATCGAGCTGGTTGCTTCTTGCCGAACGTAGATGCTGCCTACTGGCGATATCGGAGACTGGTGTGCAGAGATCCGCCAAGTATGGCGGAACCTTGTGCTGCAGACAACGGTGGACAGTCACGCAGAGTTTGTAGTCGACTCGCTGCGGTATATCCAACCAGTGCAGTTCGTCGTGCAGTAACTCAGACAGTCCGTGGTCGTGCTTTCGCGTGTCGCGAAGTTAGCAGCAGGGAGGGTTTCATGAAGTTCGTACATTGTGTGTTGCAGAAGGAGGATGCTCAGAATGCCATAATCAGAAACAACTTGGACATGGAGCGCACACTCGGTGAGTAAATGCATTATACAAGTGCGACTGTTACAATGACAGAGTTACGTAACACTTTTACACTGATGACTATATTATCCATTTTGTTACCATTTCGTACTCGCTTCGTCTACTTTCTTGCTTTTCCATCCCTTCCAATTCTACCACAGTAGTCCCACTTTGTTTCCAGACCAGATGTCGTAGGAGGCGACTAAACCTGGCTTTGGTTTTGTGTGTGTTGGTTTTGGGTTATATGCATTTTTTAATTAAGGATGCATGCTTGTTTTTGTTGTATTTGATTTAGTTTAGTCTTGCAGTGTGATAGTTGTCTCTCCCTGTTGTAGGCGCTAGCATAATAATTTAAATGAGCCTCTCGATCCTTTTCCTTTTTTGGGTGGCTGCTGAACAAAAAAGGCGGCCAGGGTTGAGGTTAATATACTGCTGGCCTTCCTTCACTGGGTTGGGATAGCTCTGCACCCCTGACCTTTCTTTCTTCTCTGATATAGCCATATTTGTGCTGAAAAGGGACGTTAAAGTCCAACTAACTAACTAACTGTGGAAATGAAGGCTGGCTTAATGAAAATGAGGGTTTAATGTGGTTATGATGTGAATTGTGCTGCAGCCGACCTGCTGGCGAATGGTAGTCGTAATAGACCAGTGGTTGATCGTCCTATTGCTGGTACCAGTTATCTTGCTTCTCCAAATGGCTTTGATGTGTTCCAAGGCCAGCAGTCCGGACTAGTTCCACGTGGGGTCACTCCAGTTCCGGGCGCAAGTCTCCAGCATGGTCCGTCATCTCCACTTGCACCTGATGTAAGTTTGCCTTGCTGATAGTGACTTGTCCGTTTAAACTACAAAGTTGTTGCCTTCAGTTCCATTTGGAGCACCTGAGAAGTGATGGAAGGCAAGGGGAAGATTATCAAATCTGCCATATGCTGTGTTGTGCACAGAGTTGTGCATGTTACTGTGTAGACATATGAGCAGATTGCAGGTCAGTATTGGCTCTAGTTACACTTGACCTCATTATCAAGTAGGTCAGTTGAATCACTGCAAACATTGGCGGATGTTCGGACGACTTCATTGTGTGGCGTACGTTGATATGTTGGCCAAACGACACCAAATGTTTGGCCTCAAGGCAGTTTCGGCCTCAAGGCCGAGGCCAGAAGTTTGAGGCCACGGCCGTATGTTAAGAGACAGGCCAAAATCAAAATTCAGTCTAGATGCCAAACGAAAGTGTAAACCATGTTAGCTTAATGTCGTGTATTGTATCGGAAGTTAGCATTCTGTCGAGTAAAAGTAGATCCGGGATAAATAATCTTTGTTTACTTACACGCCGTACATGTAGGACATCCTTTGGAAACTGCTTGATGCTAAAGCTTACAGTACCTATATGTAGTATTTAGACTTGGATAACTAAAGTCAATTTATTCTTAGTTAATCGGAGTGTAGGAACAATCACAATCCTGAACAAATAAATATTAGCTCTGTTTTAATGGTCTTAATCACAAACACAACAGTATGCTACAATGCATCCTTTTCGTTTACAGTGTTTGCAGTAATTGCCTCGTTTTGATAAGAATGTTCGACAATATGGCGGATTTGTGAATAAGCCCAATTGCTTTAGGATTAGTTTTTTGTGTGTTTTTGAACTAGAGTTAGTCTGTATGTGTATTTTTGGTTTTTAGGCTGCATTGCATGCATTTACGCAGTGCATATATACGGCCAGTCGCACATGGCATGGTCTGTGTATGTCGGTGTGTTGGTCATATGGCTATGCTGTGCATAAATGGCTTGATCGAGATGCTGTGGGGGGCTGACTCTCATGGAGTCTGTAGGTCTGAGTTACCATTATGAGGTTACTGGCTGATTGTGTTTTTGTGTGTTTTTTGTATGGTCGTCTTATGTGTCTATTTGTGTATGTTAACTGTATGTATATTGTATTACTCTTTGTCTGTCTCTGTTTGTCTGTCTGCTTTACATATTGTCTGTTTTTACTGCCATTTGGCGAATAAGCGTGTTCATTGACTATTAATTGATCGCTGTACTTGTACTGTTTGTTGACTGTCTTTCGGCTTTTGAGTATTTTTATCTCTATGTGGTGAGTTGCTTGTGACAACTACAGAATAAACGAAGAAATATGATGATGATGATCATGATCAGTAAAATCCATTTACAGCCATGAGGGGTGACAAGCTGGTGAGCTGTGCAAAAACGAGTGAACCGATTGAGATGCCATTTGGGGTGCTGGTTATGTGGTTTCACAGAAACGTGTATTAGATGAGGGAATCCATTCTCAGCCACAGCCACAAGGGGCTACAAGTTGGCGATGCAGCCTTTTGCCAGATTACTTTTGACGCTCATCAGAATCCTTCTGCCACGAGACTCGTAATAGAGCCATCATATTATACACCAACACACCTTAAACGTGTTGCTGCTCACCTTAGAAACTTTTGATACCTTTCTGACTTGGTAGTCACTGGTCCGGTTTTATCTGTGCCAGTTTGTAGTAGCAATAACCCCATGTGGGTCCGGGGTGGGTACCCCTTTTCCGCCGTTGCTCCTCCCTTTTTCATTCATTTTCTCATCCTTTGCTCTTTTTAACTTTTTCCTGTTCTTATTCGCTTTACCTATTTTCTTCTATTGTCCATCCCTTCCCTTTCTACCAGAATCTTCCCACTCTGTTTCCAGGCCGGAGGTCGTAGGAGGCGACTGAACCTGGGTTTAGTTTGTTTTGTTCATTTTTGTGTTATATTTTGTGTTATCTGTATTGCTTAGTTAAGATTTATTATGGTGTTTTGTTGTATTTGGTTTAGTTTAGTCTTGCAGTGCGATAATTGTCTTCCCCTGTTGTGGGCGCTAGCGTAATAATTTAAATGAGCCTCTCGATCCCTTTTCCTTTTGGGTGGCTGCTGAACAAAAAGGCGGCCAGGGTTGAGGTTAATATATCGCTGGCCTTTCTTCACTGGGTAGGAATAGCTCTCCACCCTTAACCTTTCGTCTCTGATATAGCCATAATTCTGCTGAAAGGGGACGTTAAACTCCAACTAACTAACTGACTAACTCGTTGGTTCACAAAACCATGTATTAGATGATGGTCTAGATCGGATGAATCCGTTCTCAGCCACAGCCAGAAGGGGTGACAAGTTGGCGATGCAGCCTATTGCCTGATAACTTTGGACGCTCGTCAGAATCTTGCCATGATACTCGGCAGTAAATTTGTAATCGAGCCATCATAAAAGATACCAACACACCTTAAACATGTTGGTGCTCACCTCCAGAAACTTTTGATACCTTTATGACTTGGTTGTCGCCGGACCGGTTTTATCTGTGCCAGTTTGTAGTAGCAGTAGTCATGGCGATGGTGTTAGTGTGTGTGTGTGTGTGTGTGTGTGTGTGTGCGTTTGTTGCAGAGGCTGCTAGTGGCGCAGCAGCAGCTACCTGTCGGTGCCAGCACTCAGCTGACAGGTGCACACAGTCAGACACGCGAGGCGTTGGCGGTTCGCTCGCTGATTGCTGAATGCATCCAGCTCATGAAGCTGCTGCATACTCTGTGTCAATGGAGAGTGTCGCCGGCCATGCACGGTCTTGACCCATCCCGTCAGCGTGACACCGAGGCCCAGATTGTAACTGCCATCCGACAGGTTTGTACTAGTCACGACTGATATTAGCGTTTTAGGCTACTTTTCAGCAATTACTAGATGCAGCCAGTAGCGTGGTCTGTCTGTATGTCTGTCTTATTGTTGGTCACATTCGTGATCCCTGCGAATAGGCCTGTTTTGCTAAATTGATTTATTGATTGGTTTAACTATTTTTGTACCTTAGTGCGTCCACTTCTAACAATTTATTAGGTCAACTCTTCTGAGTTGCCTTAATAAAATGGGTCTCTAATGTCCATCTGTACTAACGTCTGTCCATCTACAAAAATTTCTTTGATTTCAATGAAATTTGGCATGTAGGTGGAGGTCAGTGAGTGATGCACAACAGTTTGCAGTTTGACCCGATCCAAGGTCAATGTCGTGAGCCCTTGAAAGTTGGAAATCCTTCATTTTAGCTGGCAACTGACCACTGATTCTTAAACTAGGGCACAATATCTAAATTTGCGGGCTAGAATTGTTGAAACTTGTACTAGTGTTTGTGTCATGTGACTTTGAACTTGGCAGAAACGTCAGTTGCGAAGAGTCGATTGTCAGTCCTGCATGGGGCTAATTTTTAGGTCGACTATTCTGAGTCGACCTAATGAAGCCGGTCTCAAATGTCCGTCTGCCCTTCCTTACGTCCGACCGTCCACAAAGTATCTTCGATTTCAATGAAATTTGGTTTGTGGGTAGAGGTCGACGAGTGATGCATGATGGTATGCAGTATGACCCAATCCAAGGTCAAGGTCACGAGCCCTTGAAAGTCGGAAATTCGACCATTTTCAAAGGCTATCTCCTCCCCCTTTATAATGGGGATGGCAAAATAAATTAGGGCACAATACCTAAAGCTTATCGTATTTTTGATTTTTGTCCTAGTTATTGTGTCACGTGACTTTGAAGTTGGCAGTAAGTAGGAATCGATTGTCAGTTCCGTTCGGGGCTAATTTTTTATGTTGACATCGCTGTCTGCCCCATACTGAATGGTAAAGCGTCACCACTTCTGCTGAGCCTGTGGGATTGGCCCTTGAGTTGGAAGACTATTATCCTTCAGTGCTATTACACTGTTGGTTGGGTCATCTGGCCTGTAGAATTGTCTCCGAAATGACCTATAATGTGTAGAGTGGGACGTTAAACCCTACAGTACCATACTATACACCATCTCAAATTTGTCTTATGGTGTTTCTTCTGAGACATAGTATGCTGTGATATTCCAGCTGATCTTTAGCTGAATGATGGTCCGGATGCTGCTGGCAATGTGTAGGTGGAAGAGCAGATTACAGAGAAGCTGCTCGGCCAGCTGATATGCCTTCCACAGACTTCACTGCTTGTCGATGTCAAAGACCTTGGTTATGAGAACGGTGCAGTGGCCACCATGGACTTAGTTCGACAGTTTCAGGTGAGTTTCTACTGATGATTCATTTGATCTTGTGTGAAGTTACTTCTGGACATTGTGTGGACTCCAGGTTCTATGAATAGACTTGATCCATTTCCGGCCAGATGTTGTACAAGGCAACAAAACCTGGCTTCAGGTTTATCTTTAGATCGACTCCTCCGAGTCGACCTAATAAAGTGGGTCTCAAGTGTCATCCATACGTCCGTCCGTCCGTCTGACCACAAAGACTTTCTTTGATTTCAATGACATTTGGTATGTAGGTAGAGGTCGAGAGTTATGCATGACGATATGCAGTATGACCCTATCCAAGGTCAAGGTCACGAGCCCTTGAAAGTCGGAAATTCAGTTATTTTTAACGGCTGTCTCCTTCCCATTTATAAAGGGGGCTGGCAAATGACCACAGATTCTTAAATTAGGGGGCAATACCTAAAGCTTTTTGGGGCCAGATTTTTGAATTTTGTCCCAGTTTTTGTGTCGCGTGACTTTGAAGTTGGCAGTAATAGGAGTCGACCGCCAGTCCCATACGGGGCTAATTTATTTATCTTTTGTTTAGATGATGCATGTCTGCTTTTGGTTTAGTAGGTTTATTCTTCAGTACAATGCTAAGTGCTTGGCTGGGAATAACGTTTGTGAAATGACCTACTTCTGTGTCAGTCAATCACACTCAAAACCTGGACGTTGCTTCACATTTCATTGTTGCACAGTATGTTTTTTGTTTGTTAATATTCAGCATTTTGTTTGCTATGTCGTAGGAGTTGAAGGTGACTCAGGCGGCTGGCATCCAGGCAAGCCCTCCCCCGGGCTACATGTCACCGACCCATCCTTCACCAGCGGGGTGGCACACGTCATCTGCAGGTGGTGTGACGGTGCTGGGAACGACGGCTGTGGATGTTAAATCTCCTGTCTCTGAGAACAGGTAAGTCAGCTGTTACCCACCACGTGACGCTGTGCTAGCACGGTATTAGCTATTGCCCTGTGTCCGTCCGTCTGCCTGTCCATTTGTCACACGCCGGTATTGTGTTGAAATAGCTCAATGGATCAAGCATATTTCAGCATGGAGGTTACCCTCGGCTTATCTACATTGTGTTGGAAGGTAATTTGGGTATCTCCACAAATGACATTAATTCCCAAAACAGTTTAAGAGGTCTCGGCCAATCACCGACAACCACACATGCATATATGGAAGCACAGTGTTCGGCCACTTATAAATATTTAGCCGCAACCATAGCAATTTTGCACAGCACATCCTCATCGTCTTCTTGGTTGGCCACCATTTTCCTATGAATGACGTCACATATGACGTAATGTTCTCGAGATGACAGTTTCTGAGCGAAGTTAATACTTTGATTGATAGATAAGCCATGCCTACTTATGTTTTGTTTTGGCGTTTTGTTTCACATGTACGAAGTGCTGAAACAAACCCAAAAAAACAATTTTGTTTAGTTTTGGATTTGTTCTGAGTTTGTTTTGTGTTGTTTTGTTTTATTTGTAAGACCCGCTTAAGGAATAAATGAATGAAGAAAACGAGACAGAGCCAAATACTCAAGATTCACCTGGGCACAACACAACGCTTGTTAAAACAATGGGAGCTAGGTAGGTTCTGTTCAGAACTGGTGGAGAGAAAGACCTGGAGGGAACCAGTGGACACAGATGAACATGGAAAGTGGTCATTATAACGGAGGTGGTGTTGGTCAGTATGTTTGTGGGGGACAATGCCAGTTACTCCAACAAGAAGACTAGATAAACAACAACTGGGTTATGATATTCTTGCTGTAGTACAGCTTGCATTCCTTTTCTCCCAGGCTTTTTGTTTTTCCTCTGCTCACTAACACGCTGCCTGGCCCCAGTGCCTCCGAAGTTACGACCTCATGGCGCTGTACAAATCTGTTTATTATTACTACTATTGCGGAGCATTCCTTTACAGGCTTGGAAGTGACAAACAGTCCATGTTATGATGTTGGTTTCAGTGTTGGGAAGACAGCAGCATCTGTTCTCGAGATCAAGGAGTTTGTTCCCGGCCGTCCATGGGGATCGCAGCATCCTAGCACTGATGTGGTCGCCTCCGTACCTGTGGCTACAAGCACGGGAGGCAATAGCCAAGGCATGGGCATTCGTCGCAGCTCGCTTGCCGACATGGAGAAGCTTGTCTCAACCAGCAGCTCTAGACTGTCTACGTCGGAGTGGTCGCTGGATGGCTCTGCTGGCGAATCGGCTGCTAATGGTGGATCAAAGGGTATTGCGGATCCTGCTGGATCATTGCCTGCACTGTGGACTCCGTTGGAGACATCGGCTGGTACTCCAGTACCATCATCTAAGGGTAGGAGCACCGCCTTGTTTACATACGCAGCATTAAAATGGATTTTTATCGGCAGGAATGCCCACTACTTTAACTGGTTGTTGAACTTTAAGTCTAAACAGGTAAGGAAGTTTTAAGCTATTAGCTGCAGTTGGTTTATGCCCATCAAATTTGTGGGTACCCTGAGCGATGAAAGTACAGATGGGATCCACCAAATGTTAGGTATGCAAAATGGTACGGATCTCCTGTAACTTAACAGTTGGTTGGGATTGAACTATACATGCCGGTGAGAAGTGAACAAGTTTGATGTTGTTGTATTTGCCCGTCACGTTTGCTCCTCGAATCACTGCAACTTTGGTTTAGTTAGGATTGCTTCAACAGATGGCGTCAACATTTGTGGGTTGAGTTGGACACGGTTTATAGCATTTGTAGGGGAATGGAACGTGCTGTCTTTGACCACTGGTTACATTATAAGCTGTACTTTGTTGTGTAGATGAGATGGCTGCTGCTGCTTCTCTTCCATGCACTCTGCTACTCAAGAGTGTCTCAGACAAGGTTTGATACACGCCGTGACGTACACTGAGTTTTTGTTTCAGCGGATTTCTTTACTTCAGTCTGTTTTGGGTTTCCGCCTACCCTCCAGTGGGCAGCATCTGAGCTAGGATGAGTCTGTTTAGGGCTGATTCTTCAGCAGAGAACGTTGCCAGATAATTGGCGCTGTTTTTTAACGGGCCAGCTACAGTTCATTTTGCCGCAAACCAACAGTTTGGGGCACTGAAGGGAACTGAGATCACTGAGCACCAGGGAGAACTGTCCACAGGATCTCAGCCTTTGTTGACACAGAAATAACAGCAGTGTAAGAATGGACTCTCAGGTGTATGACCCACGTTTGATGGGTATCAGGAAGGACATTTAGTCAAAATGTTCTGACCAAACGGGGCTAGCATGCCAGCCCGCCAACACGCCTGCCTATTCGCAATTGTTGGGCTTGTTAGCCCGCCTATTGTGAGTAGGAAAATGAATCCTATTCTTTGTAGAATTGATGACTTGAGTTTTAGTTTAGTTCTGTATAGTGTTGCTAATCAGCTAACCGCCCCGTGTGGGTCCCGGGACTGTAAGTAAGTGGGTAAGTGTCTCAATAAGCAAGTAAGCGACAAATTTATGAAGTGCCAAAACCAGAATAGGCCCTCTCTGTTTCCAGGCTGGATGTTGTAGGTGACCAGACCTGAGGCCCGATTTACAAAATATCTTACCAGAAACTTAGGAAAAACTTAGGATAAAGTGTGACTTAGGAAAATCTTACGATAAACTTAGGATGAACTTACGCAAAACTTAAGATGAACTTAATAAGAAAAATGCATTTTCTCAAAACTAACTTAACATTTATTCACAGAATTGTCTGCATATATATTGGAAGAACTTAGAAAGTTATAAAAT
>Ga0209780_1003574_pt1 | contig 11666 bp, 9 predicted proteins | sample WorMetexBAHAMAS2_FD_187384 | JGI IMG/M metagenome (GOLD analysis project Ga0209780, IMG submission 187384) | Marine gutless worms symbiont microbial communities from Max Planck institute for Marine Microbiology, Germany - Inanidrilus exumae... | ecosystem: Host-associated > Annelida > Digestive... | reverse complement strand
CTATTACTCAGTTCGTAGATATAGGCATTTACGTGCCAAGCTGGGAATGCACGTTTTTCGTGCTAACGCTCCGGAAAAGCCACGGCGCCAAAACCGCTGAAAGTCTGGCGCCTTGGCAAGCTGGATTTTGGACGGCGGGCTGGTGTGCCAGTCGGAATTCACCCGGACATCCCATAATTTAAAGCGGCGCGGCTGAGGGGTCTAAGTTTGCCACCTTTTTACACAGTCGTGAATATGCTGCTGCTACTGTAAGTTTGCATGGTGCAAGGTACAGCTAGTCCTATTCCTATTACACAGATTGTCGTCTGAATGTAGCAGATTGTCCTTGCAGACATAAAACGTCTTTTTCTATTGCAGACATGATCTATACACATTACGTCAAATGCACCAGAACGCCATATCGAGGCAGGAAATTACAAATGGGGCCCTACAAGACCCCTCCGCAGTAGGTAGGGGACACCTGTTAGGGAGGGGGACACCGTCCCCACACTATACTCCCTCAGCGTCTCGATACATTGCGTTCCCATATCTTTTCTTCGTAGCAAACGACGCCTGAGCGAAATGTGCTAAAAGATCAATATTCCAACAGTATGAGTCCCCCAGTCTGTTGTCCCACGTCCCCTGAATCCCAGAAATTCCCCTTGCAAAAGTTTCCCCTGATTTGGAACCCTTGGCGTGTAGCATCTGTCATAGTTGTGAGATTGTATACTCAGACAATATTGGCAATCTGGTTCAGCAAATTGGACAATAGGGTGGGAAGGTATGGGGATAAACAGTGAGAGATGGACGGTTAATGTTAATGATTGTAACCAATATTAAACTGCGATCACGATCACGAACAGCGCGACTGAGCGGATCGTTGCATTGCGCCATTTGTCGCCACAAACTACTTGTTAATATTAGTTAATATTATTAGAGGGCGCTCAATAGAGCGCATATCTCCACCACGTTACGACGAGCAGCAGCTGCACCAACCCCAACCTTAACCCTAATCCTAACCCCAACGAGGGCCCATATACAAGCGTTTAGACTGTTCGGTCGAAACGTCCCCAAAATGTAGGGGGCCACACTCTGCATAGTATTTTTTGGTTCTTCTGGACATTTTCCTGCATCACTGTCCATCGCTACACCCATAAAACGGCATCGCTAAACAGCCAAAAGTGAAAGAAAAAATAAGTAAGCACCAGGCCCCCTGCCTCACATTTGTATTGAAGAGTGTCCCAACATTTATAAATACGTCTTTGCCCCGACCCAGAGAAAAACTTAATTCAAATTTTTTCGGGTCCCTAGTCTACTCATTTCCCAAATATCATGAAAATCCACTCATAACTGTTTGAGTTATACTGTTCACAAACAGAACAAGAGCTCAGCAAGTGCTGAGATAGGCGACCTGGTCGAATAACAGTGATAAGTTGGGCTACTTTTGGGCTAGTCTGCGGACGTTGTTGAGCGGGAATTTCGACGCCGGACTTGCAACCAGGTGACGTCCGAGCGATCGCATAGGGGACCTTCGCCAGCGGCGGAGGTAATTACATATGTCTCGCAGTCGGTCGGTTGCCGCTATACGACGTCAACGTTGTGCCGCAGCTGGTCGCCGAGGTCCAGACATGGGTGACCAAGACTCGACAGAGACGACAGAGTTGTGTCGCCGCCGGCGCCGCAGCTACATCCGGTCGTGACGTCACCGTCAGAGCACGTGATGTCGGCAGCGTCGCGCGGTGACGTCACCGGCGAGTACGCTACGTAGGCGAACTTGTCGGTGCAGCCGGCCCGGGGGCACTGACCGCCGCTCACTGGCGCCTCGACACAGCTGACGGCTGCGGACGCTGAAAGGTCGTACGGCGATGACGATGTAAAACTGATGCCATAATGACGCTGCGCTCGTCTGTTCATATAGCACGGATTATATGCAGCGTGTTCTATCTGAGTACGTATTTGTTACCGCGCGTCGCATATGCATAGTGCGGTATTAGATGTGGCCCGGTGTCTGTCTGTCTGTCTGTCTGTCACATGCTGGTATTGTATAGAAATAGCCGAATGAATCAAGCTAGTTTTCGGTACAGAAGCTTCCCTCGGCAAACCGAGATTGTGGTATAAAGCGATTCGCTTATCTCCAAAAAAATAAAGGTACTTTCCTTCGGAACCTTATCCCAAACTCTGAATTTTGCAGATTTTTTGGCTTTTTCGTCAGACTACATAGTGATTGGACGATCGCGAGATGATGACACTTAGCACTCGTCGTTTACAACACGTCGACGGTGATACGGGGCGTCGTGCAGTCCGTCTGCAACAGCTGAGCCTCAATAATGTTTGCTAAACCGTGGTCGACCGTAAAAAGTGGCAGCTTACTTTTTGATAATGACCCCCATGAAATCTTAACCTATTTGTGTACTTCGTGCAATGTTGATCAGAACGAAATTATTCACATACCTATAGTACTAGTAGGTCATACATATGCGCAATAAGTCGAAGGTAAACGGATAAAATCAGGATGCAGAACCGTTGTTAGTGAGTGCAGTATTTTGCTGTAACGAAGAAGCAACTTTAACCACACTATGTCAGATAGACAAAGCGCATAGAAAAGAGAAGTTTTTCATGAGTCTTGTAATCGTCTTCTGCATCAATACACTCCGTCAAGCATGTCCGGGGGCAGATATAAAATCACTGATCAGGAAGACGGCCGGACCTCTTTTTGTCCAGCGGTAGGAGTGGAACGCCATGTAAAATCCATTGATTTCAGATTAACAAACTGCACTGACCGGCAACCCTGCAGCTCAGCTAGCAAATTGTTTGACGATGCCAGCTGCCGCGCTGCTTCACGTTTCATTGCTGAGGCACACTCGCGCTTCATCGTAAAGCGTATAGATAGTTTTTGAAACAACACATAGGCCTAACACGAAACAATCGTTGAGTAAAAGATACTGATACCGTGCTAACTGAATAATGTGAACGAAATTAAAACACGCGACAGATAAAATTATTGACCGTTTTAAAAAGTACTCTAATTTAGCTGTCTAACTCCCAACTCCAAACAAGTGGCCAAAGAATTTTGACGAAAGGCCGGGTCGAACAGGGGAGTGATTTTTCACGGGGCACAATGTAGCGTGACACCAGCCAGTCGGGAGCATTGTAGTCGGCTGCAGCAGTCGCTATAGAGGACTGAATGATCCTTTTTGCTGCGTACACCACAGCAGACTCTTAATGCTTTTCAGTGGGCCGGGCAACCCCTAAAATTGCCCGTTCCCGTTGGGATCTCGACCCCATCTAATACATCGTTGCTTTGGCCCACGCGAGTCTACCCGTCCAGCAGCATGTCGATCGGTTCAGCCATTCTTGCAGAGCTCACTAACGTGACCGAGGGAGAGACAGACCACGCTACTCCGTCTGTAGCAATAGGCCGGATCTAGTTACTGTTGCAATGCGGCCTAATAAAAACGACCTGGCTTTTGCAACAGTGCGACATCACACAATGTCATCATCGAGTAGTGAGTGCGTTTTTCATTTCTGTGACTGCCAACAAAAGGTCTACTGCATGGAGGTGCACTGTGCAAGGTTCCCATTGTGTACATCTGCAGTGGCCGCTCGTCCCAATCGCCACTGACAGGACAGTGCGGCCAGTAACGCCTTGGACAGCAAGCCGCCCTAGACCGCGTTACTCGTTCACTCGAGTTACTCTTTTTACCGCCAACTGTTATTGCTCATTTGGTCAATACTCGACACCTACCTATGAATGGGAACCTTATCGTCGTGCGACACAGAAATGTACAATTTTTGAAGAAGATAACCAATTGTGGCATGTTTGGAATTTTAGACAGAGGAGGGGATATCCCATGTGACACCCCTTTCTAAAATGCAAATGTCATGTCCATCCATGTCTATAGCCATGAACGCGACCTTCTAATATGACTATCAATTTTTTTCTATTAGCCTAACTGTTTTTTCAGACATTTACAATGGCCTTCACACTACTGCCTATGATGACGACATGCTGCTGAGACAGTATTAGACAGAAGTGTGTGAAGCAAGTACATGCACTACTACAAAAAAACCCTCACTCGAGGTCGCACCGACCAGTTCAACACATTTAGTCGAAGCACATTTCCATCGTAGTTTAATCTCATTCGCTAGAGGACGCCAGCATTTAACACATTCACCGTGTGGACTGCGCTAGCCGTGGCTATTGTTGTTGTTTCGTTCTGTGATTTTTAATTTTATATTCGAACTTCGACCCAGACAGGGTCAAGGTGAACCAGCAAGCAAAGGTCATTTCTTTCAACAGTTATTGAACGGATACAGACACAGCCGGCCGATCGCTGTACCTGGTCGGTAATAACTGATAATGTCAATATACATACCTGGGTGCCAGCGGTGTAGTCGTAGGTCCACGCCGCCGCCGAGGGAAGTGCCGGAGGCGGCGGTCGAGCGTACGTAGCCCGGTCGTATCTAGTGTCGTAACACGACGCCGGAGGACCATACTCGTCGATGTCAGCAGGCAACTCAAATCCGCAAGCTCGACGAGTGACGTGGTCCTTCTGACTGACCAGTGACAGCCGTCGTCTGGAACCACGTGACGAGTATCTGCACCGCCAATCGCACCGGCGTGTAACTGAAGGTTCGTTCACACCGGATGCGGTGCGTTGCGGTGTCTTGCGGTATGCGGTTTTTCACTGTACATGAGTATTCATGTGCATTGTGCAGTAAACAACCAAATTAAGCGAGCACACCAGAACACACCAACGTCGCCGGTGGCTCAGACAAATGTTGTTATGTAAGTTTGTAACAAGATGTTATAGTGACGTAAATGTCGAATATTTTATCGAATTTAGTTTTTTTTCTTATTCTCATTCTTTATTGCTACAGATCTTGGCGTCCGTCGTGTCGCAGAGCTAGGGGACCAGTATCGTGTGTTGTTGAAATAGACCGGTCAGCACTCCAGATTTTATATATTCTACCCTCCTAGGTGTGGCATCATACAATTATGCAATTCACCGAAATAATCGACCAAGTCTCGTAGCGAAGAGCAAAAACACGGAAACACTGTTGTTCATCGCGCAGTTCGTTAAGTTTTCGCATTGTCTGTTATTTATTGTTTTTGAGTGACGCTACCGACAAGAAGAACGTACGGAAATGAACTTTGTAAATATGCAGATGACACGTACCTTATAATATCCGCTGTCAACGTCAATACCAGATCCAACGAACTCTAGCATATATCAGACTGGACTACGTCTAATAACCTTTCTCTGAATCATAGTAAAAGTAAGGAAAAATTATTTGTGGACAAACGAAAGAAAGACAAATTTAACATACCTAATACATTAGACGGACTAAAACGTGTGCAAAATATCAAAATCCTTGGCATCACATCTACAAATGGCATTTCCGTTACACCTCATATTCAACATTTGGCCACCTCCAATGCCAGGATCTTGTATGGTGTAAAAATTCTGCGTGCACACGGCCTATGCAGGAGTGCAGTGCAGGCGGTTTTTCGTTCTGTAATTTTAACCAGGCTTTTATACGCCTCACCAGCATGGTGGGGCTTTGCTGGAGCCAATGACAGACAAAAAGTTTATAGTTTTCTTCGACGAAGCTCCCGGGTTGATTTCTATTAGTCTAATTTAGCCAGTTTTGATGACTTATGCATCCAAGCCGATCAAAATTGATTTAATAAAGTTATACATAACCCAGACCATGTTCTGCATCGCCTCGTGCCGTTCGTCGCTCATACCGCACACAATTACTGCCTCACCACGCGCATACGACAGATCACTGCCCGAACGACTAACACATGTAACAGACTGTAATTTTATTATCCGTATGTTATTACTGGCCCGCCTAATGGGCCAGTATTGTTTTATCAAGTTTACGGATAGTATTCATTGTCTGCATGTTTTATTGTCTTGCAATTGCGTTCTGACAGTGAGGGAAATGTTATGTTATGTTGTGTTAAACCCCCACGAATGTCTCTAAACTGCGCCCATACGTTTGTCTGGAGCGGTCAATAGTATGTTTTGAACGTGCGTGCATACGTCGGATGACGGAAGGCTAAGGGTAAGATTAGACGTCAATAAATGCCGGTCGTAATTGCAGCCTGCAGGTGTCACAGAAGTCGCTTGATAACACACCTGCGTGCGGCGACCAATCCCACAACGAGAACGCACGTGGCCACTACGAACGCCAGGACTGTCGTGATTGTCAAGAAGAGACCTACAGAAACACCGGCAGCTCTTACACCACACACAGTCGACACTCAGCCACAGTGATAGCGTGTCATTACACCGCCATTGTACAGCAGCATTTTTGTTCCTTATCATAGTTGTTCCGAACGTTCACTGAAGTAATAACAACGTTAAAAACGTTGGAAAACGTTAAAAAGCCAGGGATGGCAAACCATCTCTGGAAGGGGCGTGGTCAGGTCACGCTAACCATTTCTCTGGCTGGAACGGCTGAAGCTAAAGCGTTAAATTTTGTACACAGGTAGAATATGTCAAGTGCTAGCCTTTGGATGACGGACTACCCCTTATGGGCGTGATCAGGGTCACGTGACCTGTTTTTTTAATTTTGCCCCCACAATCACATCTTTAGAAATAGAATTAACGAAACTAGGCACTTCAAATTGTGTGTCCTGCTTGATACACGGCAGTACTAAGCATGCATCATATATTGCCCCCAAAATGATGTGTTCGCTGTTCAGAGTCACGTGGCCTCTTTAAATTTTGGAAAATAAGTGTCTCGTTAACGGTGCAAGACAGAGACATAGTTGCAATCGAACATTAATAGGAAGTTGTATGTGGCCTATTGATTGGCACCATTACCAATACAATTGAATAACCTTGAAAGTCACTTTTGCTGTTTCAAACCTTACTAACTTCCATACGTCGTGAAACCCAGCACGAATTTACTAACACTGCGCGTCGCGCGGTCCCTCTGCAGCAGCTGAGCTTCTTGTCAGATTAAGGTATAGGCCTTGGTCTATCCTTATTTTGGCCGACGTGCTTAATTGCGTTAATCTATTAGTATCGTTGATTCGCGAACATTACAAGTAGTAGATTCAAACATCGGTGGGGGTGAGATGTAACATATTCATGGTCACGCTCGCCTGTCTTGTTACAAGCACTAATTATCGTTCGTGTCTTTTCGTCCGTCTGTGTTTCTGTTTGACGCGAGCTGATACTGTGAAAAAAAGACTGAACCGATCGTTAAGCAATCATGGCAATGCAGATTTCTGACAGTAAAGATCTTGATGAACTTCTATACGTGGGTCAATTCAACGGGGGCGCTAAAACAGGTGAGGTCAAAACGTAACCAATATTTTGCTATATCTTGGAAACAGTACAAGACAGTAAGAGAGTTACCACAGAAGACTCTTAGAAAGTTGTATGTGATCTATCAAATGGTACCATTTCCAGAAATTTTAAATGACCCCTAACTACCCAAAACCACCCCATTTTTAAAATTTTGCGTTGCATTTTCTATCTCTATCACATCGAGTTAACTGCCAAGTTTACAGAAAATGGACGTTCTCTCCTGAAAATGTCCCCTACCATTTTGGACTCCGTGGACATTTCCCTTATCCTGAGTTCCCACTTATACACTGTAACGTTTACGGTTACATTCTGACTACTGTAATATTTATACCAGAAGCAAAACGTATGGCTTCCAAATAACGCGAAAGTAAAATGGAAATTTTGTCCAAAAAGGTGGAATATTATTTTGTATTTGTTATTTGAAAAGTCTGAGGGCAGGGGGACGTCTTGGGGGGAATGTACTACACCTCAGTTCACAATCTGTTGACTGACCGTCGGCGGCGGCTGTTTGCTCACTATTGTCATCGTCGTCATCACCGACATCTTGTTTCTCAGCGTCTCCATCTCAACACAGACACGTTAAGCTCAGTTGCAGTCAGTCAGTCAGTCGGCGATATTGGCGCAGACATCGCCAACTAACACTTCCTCGATTTTTACTGCTCACAGCCATGGGAGCCATGGCCCCAAGGCCCCACGGCCCAAAGTACCAAAGATTGCCTTCTACAAATACACTACTAAACTGCAAGTAACTGATTCACCATATTATTATAACTAGAAGAAACCGGCACTCACACGAGTGTACAAAACCCACGCAGGGGAAAACCCAGTGTCCAGCGATAAGCGAACACGGAGAGGTGACGCAGGGAAAACCCGGTGTCGCATACGTACTTAGCAACGATGGCAAATATTATTTTTAGTCTGAAGACCGACACAGACGTTGTGACCTTGACCTTTGACCTTTTAACCCCAAAATAAATATGGTTTCCAGGACGTATCGTGGACCATTTGATCTATTGATCCTTGGAAAAGCAAATAAACAGCGGTGAAACCCTACCAACGAGACTGCGGTCGGCGTGATTAATAATATAGTGGACTCTGCCACTATCTGCACCACCTATCTGTGGGTAATGAGCTTTGTACCCGAATAGTTTAACTGTCCAATTTTTGCGTGTTCATTTCAAAAAATCATGAACCAAATCATTCTCAAGTCAAATTATCATCAGTTGTTTTTTTATCTTAGTGCTTACTTTTCTTAAAATTTCATAAAAATTTATTCGAGTAATCCTACTGACAGATGGAATGACAGACAGACAAACATCACCTTATTCACATACATAACAAGGTAATTGGGAATATCACACTTGCGAGGTGCCGCCCCCTGGCGAACTCGACGAAACGAAATGTCGTCATTAATTCTGCCTTATTGGCTCAATTATGTGAAAACATGACGTCATCAGTAAAACCGAAAGTACGTAACATAGTCCACTGTCATGGGAGGACCGAGCCAAGACCAAGACATGTACAGAAAATTTCTTGAACTTTGGCCATTGTGGTTTTTGAGATATACGAGCTAACAGACAGAGACAGACATACAAACATACAGACAGACGTACAGACATGCTGATCACAATACTTGATACTATTGGAACCTTGTCGTGAGTTGGTGTTGGAACATGAGCCAATACGTCCCGTCCAGCGTCCGTCTCGACACACCACGTGGTAACGCGTATCATCGTCTCGACAGAAGATGGTCATCCTGTTGTCATGACGACGAGTCCACGAGTTCTCTGGGTCCGGTATATCGGCACAACCCAGCACTGTCACCCATACACTGGACTATGCAGGCGAGAAAAAAACATGAATAGTATAGCTGTAACACAATACGATAAACGAAGACAACTTGTCAGTAAAAATACTAACAGCCACAGTGGCATATTCTTTGCCCCTGTTTGTTCCTGCTTATTTTTATTGGTCGAAAGTCCGTATGTCCATCAGACCTGTGACGAACAGACCGACAGATACGTCTCCACAACATAATGTACTGCGCTATACGTGTGTATTTCATATGCGTCGAGCAGAAAAAACGATTGCTACAAGTTTTAATATGCAACAATTAGTTCTTTAACCGTTTCACACATAACAAGAAACGTCACAGACTTTCACTTTGCTATAAGAACATAAAAACTTAACAGTTCCTGGGTCGTTTCAGTTCGATTATTAAAAGTTCATTCGTAAAACAACAGAGCGCCAAATAATTGTGCCATCATCTTTCAAAGTATCACATACTAAACCTAATATCAAAAGTATGTATTAATTGTGTTATGTAGAACAACTGTACAAAAATGAAAGTGGCAACAATGCTACTAACAGTGCAAATCTCTGAATTCCTGCTCATTCGATTCAAAAAGCAACTTACCAAAATATACAGCTCTTCGTTCAATACTACCCATTAGGGTTAGGGTTAGGGTTAGGGTAGGCTTCACTTTTGATAACCACCACATGTTTTCATACCAAATTTCATCTCTGGCCAAATCCTGCTGTTATCATGTTCGTCAACTTCACTGTATCTGCCGTTACCTCGATTCGAAAACAACCCGAACCATTGCTACCTCTGTCGTTCACTCCAAACTTGATTACTGTAATTCTCTGTACTATTGCTGCCCTCTTTAATAACCGGCCTTCAACAGATGCAGAACTCTCTTGCACGCGCTGTTGTTAAAGCTCCCAAAGCCTGTCATATCACTCCTATCTTACGCTGTCTTCACTGGCTCAAAAACTGAACGCGTAGAATACAAGCTCATGTCACTTACTCATAAAAGTCCTCACAACCACATAAACTTCATATCTGCATAACAATGATCTCTGTTCAACCTCCTTGCAGCTCCATCCGTCGAGTAAAGTACATGTACGCTGATACTAGTATTTTATAAATTATAGTTTTAAAATGATCCCGTCTTGCACCGCGTTATGATGTTGAAAATCGACCATTTTTTCTGTTACCGTTTTATTCTTTTTGGTTAAGGTCTGTCTGACTTCCTGTCAAGCTTCACGCCTGAACTTCTTTCTCAACGTCCTTCCCCACCTCTCGCCTTGTTCGACCCTCACACCAATGTCTGTATCAAAAAGCACTCATGAAAGTTGTTGAATGAATCCCTGTCTTCGCGTAAGAGGCAGAAAGATAGGTAAGAATATTATTATGCTATCAGTTCCCAGAGCACCTTGGTACTGCAGCAGAAAGTTGGGTAGACGTTCGTCGACCAAACTTCCGATGAAGTTCACTTGTAGCTCGTGACTGAATGACGTCACGACGTGATTCTGACGTCTCCATCCTCCACAGACGTCGATATCCGATACCGGATTAAGCAAGTCGCGGACTGTTGCGTACCTACAAGCAACTCTGTATCTCTGTATAGAACAGCGGTAACAACATCGAACACGCTTTATTAGGCCCTTAGGAACAAAATATGAACCCGAACTCCACATCTAACCTAAATCGTATGCGAAAAAATAACCACTGTCCTATCATAACCAAACATAGCTTTCGTACTCGTGGAATATGTATGCAGATCTAACAGACACCGTTTTCGCGAATTTCGTCCGTAAAAGTTTGATATTGCTCGATTTTTCAGTATGAAATCATGAGTCTCTCAAATAGAAAATGGAAAACCTCAAGTGTTATTGGCTAAATTATGTTTAACCATCGCCGGCTAAAATCGCTACAAAAGGGATGAGATTAAGCTCCCACGCAATGAATCTCGTTGTCTATGTTCAATTTTTTATTTATTTTTTCAAGTCTTCGACGTCTTGTTATCTGCGTTTCAATATTATTTTCCAACCGCGATTCGCGGAATAATTGATGAATCATCGCCTAAGTCACACTGCCTTTTACTTATCGCTACAAGCGTTTGGTACTCGTGGCGCGATAAAATCTTGGATATTACATTACATTAGAACTATCTATAGTGGCCTAAGTCAAAGAAATTTTAATGACCACTACAGTTACTATAAACATAGACGTCAACTGCGGGGGATGAGGTATGCGCGTCCATCAATATGTTACTTGCTACTTACAGTCTTACAATCATTAAGAAACCCTCTCAATATCAACCTTTCTCTCTCTCATATGAACAAGATAGACAGAAACGAGGGTTTTACGCTTAATAATGCATAAAACGTTTGGTGACCAGGCTGTCTCGGACCATCTAAGAGAACTTAATGCCAATGCTACTGACGCATTGATGCCAATGACAAGATAATGCCCAGGGGTGAATGCCGAAAATAATGAGCTATTTAATCATGTTCTACTATTCATCACTTTTAGATAATGAAAACAAAATAATCTATATAGCATTATGA
>Ga0209780_1003573_pt1 | contig 11667 bp, 8 predicted proteins | sample WorMetexBAHAMAS2_FD_187384 | JGI IMG/M metagenome (GOLD analysis project Ga0209780, IMG submission 187384) | Marine gutless worms symbiont microbial communities from Max Planck institute for Marine Microbiology, Germany - Inanidrilus exumae... | ecosystem: Host-associated > Annelida > Digestive... | reverse complement strand
CCGGTTTCTGAATCAAAACATACCATAGTGTGCCAATATGACTATTGCAAGATTTGGTTGTTACGCAACAGTCACACAAGCACATTCTATTTTAAACTGTTAATAATAATAATAATAATAATAATAATACACAAATTTCTATACCGCCATAAGGTTGTAACTTCAGAGGCGGTTATTAAATATTCCACACATTAGATATTCTACACATTAAATATTCTATACAAATGATGATTGGCATCCAAGGGCCGGCATAAAGGGTGCAGTATCGCTTCTCACAGGGGTCAGTTGGTGAATCATGCAAGGTAAAGCCCAGTTGCTGATTTTTCATGGTCTTCATCACTGCAGTCCTTTGAGACTGGGTCACTTTATCTTACACTACTACCGAAGTCTAAGACTTTGAGAGTTTGGTCTAAGACCTAATTAATTCAAAGTACAAAATGACGCTAAGTCTTAACTGTGGTCTTAAACTAAAGTCTAAGACAAAACTTTATCTCGACAATCCGGTCTCAAACCAACCAAACAACCGTAGTGCATTTGGATAGGCAATTATTACTGAACCCTTAGATATTTTGCCTAAGCCAAACCACTTTGTTTTGCTTAAACAAATGTAAACAAATATACATCACTAACCGCCGTGGACCGAAAGCCAATAACAATAGAATAACAGCATCAAAATCAATGAAATTATAGACTAAAGTCTAAGACCTAGAATTTGTCTTAGACTTTGGTCTTAGACTAAAGTTTAATCTAACTCGGTCTAAAAACAGCTTTAAGCAACTGCTTCAAAAATATTTGCAGTAACTTAGCAGCATTCATTTGGCAACTGTTTCATGTGCGCACACTTTCATTATCGCGAGGCTTGTCAGTTGAAATTACACGTCATTGGTGGGAAGATTCGGTGTCAAGCAGTGTTACCGACACTACCATGCAAAAACGGGACATACTCTACATGCATAATAAAACAACAGCATAATACAACATATAAAGTGGTCAGCAAATATCACTCTCATTAAGCAAGACAGTAGGCCCATTACAAAAACTACATGGCAAAATAATTACGTATATAAACAACAGTATTGTCATTATACAGATCATAGATACACATATATATACTCAATAATGTTGGTTAGAAAGTACTACATCTGAAGCCGATGGTTAACCAACTAGCTAAATTGCTTGGAACCACAACAGAAGAAACTTAACAAAAAAGAACAAAACTGCCTGCCACAGTAAATTGGGTGGGAGTCTACCAATAATGGTAGTGTTGAAGAAACAGAACTCAAATTAAAGGTTTACACATATTAAAACAAACAATGGTGAAATAATTATGGGCATCATGCACAGAAATTGGACCAACATAGAGAAATTGTACCACTAAAAAAGCATCAACATATATATTCGATGGATAAACGAAATGAGTGTATCAGTGTACGACGAATGTATAGCTATAGCTGAGGGTCACAAAAAATTAGGGATGTACCGGATATCTGGTTCCAGTTGGCTGGATATCCGGCCATTTTTCAACATCCGGTTCCGACTCCGGTTCCAACAGAAAAACTGTAAACTGCCGGATATCTGAACCACATGTTTTACTTATTTAATACTAAAAGTTGCAGCTGCCATTTTGATGAAGTTTAAACTTGTAAGCAATAAATCAAAAGTATAACTGAAAATTAACAAACTAACTGTCACTACGTACTTCAGTGAAGCAAATAAACACTACCTGTGTATTTGTGTATGTAGTGATATAAATGCAAATATATATTTGTAAATTGTCACAACCTTCTGACAGAAATTTAGTATATTGAAAATACTGTACATCACACTATCCAGTTCCGGCACTGGTTCCGACCGTATTCCCAAAAAAAACAGAATCCGGTACATCCCTAAAAATTATCTATGAAAAATACAGAGTACAGCTCAAGAATCAAATTGGTCTAAAACGATAAACTGACACAATAATGAAGCAACTGGCAACAAGTGTCCATAATGTGGCAAAAGGCCGCATCGCCGTCTTGTCACCCATTACAGTGGCCCCATCCAGTAGGGGATCTAGATCCCCATCGAATACATTGTTCCTTGAACCCACAAGAGTCAGCCCCCAAATGGCACTTTGATTGGTTCAGTTATTTCTGCACAGATCACACATGTGCCCAACACACAGACGCAAACAGACAAGACACACAGACCACGCTACGTGCGACATCTGTATCAATAAAAACTCCCTGTATGACTGGACTGTCTCCAGGATGCAACTAGGATGTCTCGATGACTGCCGGGAGGTCTGTGGATGGTTCAGTCACGTCGATGTTGTGCCAGAGTCGTTTGTTGTGCAGCCAGCTGTAGGAATTGTCAAAGTTCAAAATGTCTGAAAACAGGCACAGATACAAAATCAAATTGCTTTTCCAACATAACATGCAAGAAATCAATAAAGAACAATATTTGTAATTCAATGCAAAAGGACAAAATGTATTCAAATTTTGTTTGATTCACAGTTTGCACATTCCCCAAATCTTACGAAAATCCACCCATAACTTCTTCAGTTATCCTATTCACTGTGACACGAACAGAAAAAAATAGCAACTAAAACAAAAACAGTACCTGACAACATCATTGGCAAAATGAAAATATTTCACCCCCCAATAAAATAACAGTATTAAACGCAGAACATATGCAAGATAATTACGTCAATTAGACGCAGCATAGTGAAGACTCGATAAAATAATATTCAGAATACTGAACTTACTGACACTGTCCCCCAGAATCTCCTGACGGACCCCTTCCCTAATCCTGCATCTGCCCGGATGCACAACACCAACATGCACTAAACATGAACGCATATCTGCACACGGGCTTATCTGAACCCGGACTATTGAAGCAAAATTCCTGCCCATCGATCCTAAAGTGTCACTGGTGCCAGATGACCTTCTAAAATCCCATCGAACCTCAACACTCTATCTATGTCAGCTGTCTAATGTCACTACCTATACAGAATGAAAACCAACAGATTGAAACAAGATGGACTCCACATGGATACCTTCTCCACCACATACTTGAACCAAGGTGTGACCTTGACCTTTGACATCCAACGTTTAATCAGGTCACCAATAACGACGAGTGGTTATTCCCTGAAAGTTTCATCGAGATTGCTCAAGTAGTTCACAAGATATGGTATTCACAAGAATTGACCTCGACAGCCTCCTGTAACCTTGACCTTTGACCTCTAGAATCTAATCAGGTCATCAGTAGGGTTTATTGAATATTCCCTGTAAGTTTTATCAAAATTGTTCAAGCCATTCACGAGATATAGTGGTAACAAAACAATATCTGACCAGACGAACGAACAGACGGGACACCGGGTACAACCTAAAAACATAACGCCTTTGCGGACACTGTCGGAAGGCAAAGGAATACATACAGCTGAGAAACTTGATACTGGGACTAATAATGTAGCAATTGTGCAAAAAAACAAAAAACAGCAACAACAAGAACCTACATATCCCAGGCTCGGAGCACAAATGGACGCCGTCTTCAGGCACCATATGACAGTTGACACGAGACCATGGGACAATTGTTTTCTCAGATCCGTCAGGTGCTTTCTTATACTGCACACTAAAGCCAATGTCCATTCTTTCCGTCGCGAATACCCACCTGCACGTCACAGGGATTTCACATTACGCTCACCAGGTGGCAGCTTTAAAACGAATTAAATACACAAGTACACACACCGATACCAGTTTGGCTTAGCGGCAAAATGGTTGGGCATATCAACAAAGTTACTCAACGTCAGGTTAGTATTGGGATAGGTGACCATCTTCAAGCAGGCATAACATCTCGGTATGTAACCAGCCACCCAGGCCAAGTCAGCCTCCTACCCTCAGTGAGACGGGAAATAAGTAGCAAAAGTGAAGTGATGCTCTGTGGACGGGGAGTAAAGGCAGGTACCGGTATGGCTCCTTCCACTTGTGGATAAACATGTGGGTGGAATGCGACACAAAATAGGTCATTTAGGAGACGTTCTTCTCAGCCAATCTCTTGGCTAAGTACTGAAAAACTAAAACAAACACAAAAAAGCAAACATGCATCCACAACAAAATATACTACAACATAAAATGAACCAAAAAACCTAAAGCCAGGTTTGTTTGCCTCTTACGACCACCGGCCTGGAAACGGAATGGGTTTATTCTGGAAGAAGTAGACAGATAAGTCAAGAAGTAAACGACTAAGGAAGCAAATAAGTAACTACGAGTCTAATTGTTCTGTTATGTAGGCCTAGTCGTACAACTTTATTCGGATGGAAAGAGACAACATTAAAAGTAGAACAACCCAATCTGAGACAAAATACATGTTTGAGACCAAGCAGCAGAAGCAGTTCAATACAACAATGACCTCAGTGTTGAGTCAGGCACTGAAACGTTGAACTCCAGTTTCATGGATGAGCGATGACTGACTGTAACCCTCTTGAACGTCACCGGATCAATGACATTTTCAACCGGCATGTGGTACTTTGGGTCAACTGTTCCACCCATGTTCACCTCAACACCAAATGCATCCAGACATTCTAACGACCATTTATCACAGTTTATATAGTGAGTTACTACATTACTCGGACTGCACTGGATTTTTTAACGAGCAGGATACCACTCTCAATGCCAAACCAAGCATTTAGTGCACTGACTACGACTTCAAAGTTAACCAGACATGTCGCAACTATGATGGTTGCAACGTAATGGCCGCCAAAGGGTGGATCACAAACAGCAAACATACCTCAGCAGTTTCTGGGTCAAAGGTCACAGAAAGTGGGTCAATTTTAGCGACAGATTTTAGATTGACGTTAGCATTTTTGTTTGTCGATGTGACATTTGGTTCCGGGGATATGAGGTGTCAAGTGCAGAAGTCGCGAAAAAGTGGTAAAAAATTTGTCGAATTTGCACCCCAAGTTTGGGGAGGGGCTCCAAAATTTTGGGAGGCATTTGTAAATCGTCACCACTTTCGACCTACTGGCCAAGTTTGGTTGAGATCCCATGGCTGGTCTTTCATCTACGCTGACAAATTTAAACAATGAGCAGTAAAATATAACGACCTTGCCTTCGGCGGCCATAACAAGTGTCCAAAGTAATTTTGCAACAGGCTGTATCAACGTCTAGTCAACTTGTTGTGGCACAGGCATGGCATCAGTTTCTGAGCCACCATCCTTAACTTCAGAGTTTGGCAAACGTGCCTATAGCTACTCAGCACCGTCAGTATGGAACGATCTACCCTTACCCCTCAGATCTCTTCATACCTTTCCCATATTCAGATCTCAACTTAAAACTTATCTTTTTTGGTCAATCATACATCTGAGTTTCCCCTGTGACCTAGCAAATGTCCGTGCCTCAGATTCGAGCCTGTGCTTGATTGATGTAAGCGTTATAAACGTTTTTATTGACTGATTTGTGGTCAACTCAGTCAGCATCTATCATAGTATAACTGTTCTCAATTTTGGTTCAACTGGCTGTGTTCTCAGAAGTACAACACACTACAGTAGAGAACAGTAAAATACAACACAATTCAAGAGTTCCGTTCACACTCACACATAAAAACAGATCAGATTAAGAACTAAAAGCAATGTTAAGAAAATGTCTTTTGAGTGACTTCTGGAGAATGCAGCATAGGAGTCGATAAGTTTCAACGAATAAGGAAGACTTTTCCAGATATGTGGACCACAAAATGAGATGCACATCTGACAAACTGGGTTCTTGTCTGGCAGATCTGGTTGTTGATGACCGTACTTGACGTCGCTAAGAATCGTAAGCAGAGAAGGTGACGAGGTTGTCAAGGTCAAGGTACGGAGCAGAACGGTGATGAAAAATGTCGCGCATGATCATTGCAAATGTAAACGCTGTTGGTAGCCAACAGAAATGTCGTATGAGTATGACATAAACTGAGCGGCTGCATTCTGGACCAGTTGAGAGGAATAAGTCAGTTGGAGTTTAACGTCCCTTTTCAGCACAAATATTGCTATATCAGAGACGAAAGGTCAGGGGTGGAGAGCTATCCCTACCCAGTAAAAAAGGCCAGCATTACATTAACCTCAACCCCGGTCGCCTTTTTGTTCAGCAGCCACACAAAAAGGGAAAGGGATCGAGAAGCTCATTTAAATTATTATGCTACCGCCTACAAAAGGGGGAGTCAACTATCACATGTTCTCTTTCGCAAAAGAGAACATTTGGGTAACTTATGTCAGTTTTACACACACAAGCTGGCAACCCTTTCTGTCCCCAAGCAAAAAGTGTCAATGCACTGTAGGGAACATTAACTGGTCAGAATTCAGAGTTAGTTAATTGTCTGATAGCAACATGACAGTTCCGAGCCAAGTTACCGCCTTATACACAACAATGCAAGGATAAAACAACAGAACAGCACGACAGAGATGCAGCGTGTCTACCTGAGACCTGCAGTATGGATCACCATCAGCATCAGTGGCTGTTCCACCCCAGTGGACAGGCAGCTGATCTGCGTCGATCACTTCCAGCAACGCCGACTTCCAGTCCTCTGCAACATCAACACACACACTTCACTGACTTGATTAACCAACTGAGTTAAGGTTTTACGTCCCACCGACACAAAATAGGTCTCCAGTATTGGTCAATTTGACAGGCCACGTATGATTTCCTATCAGTCTTCCATGGCAACTGTGACTCTACCCTTGTACTGTTTCTGAGATATTCTCAGTTATTTCCCAAAATATAGAGGTCACATGACCCTGAACATATCACGTTTGGGGGAAATCTATCACGGATGCACTAGTACTCGTCAGAATCAATCTCATATCTAGCCGTACGTCTGTAAGAAAATGATCGTAAAAGAAACAACAGCAACTTAAATGTGTCACTACACTAAAAGGTAAAGTATTTGAACACTGTGCCTGTAAGAAAGGCTTCCCATACTAGTTAAAGGGCGTTGGGCCCGGAGATGATCCTGGTATACAGGTAGTCAGCCCGCGGGTGCCATCCACCCGGCAGTGAGCTGCCATTTACTTTCCGCCAGGCCTGCAGTTACCTTCCCAGCCGCAGAGCATCACCGACCCTTGGCCGGTACCACGTTATACAGCTTGGTGACAGAAACACAAATGTGAAAAACTTGTCCAAAGTTGTTACGCAGCTTTTGCACCAAGTAGGATTTGAACCCACGACTTGTTGATCGCAAGTCCAACACTCTACCCGTTGCGCCACTGCGCCACCTGTCGCTACACTACCCGATGAAAAATTTGGCACATCTGCATTAACAACCATTTATTTACCGATATTCTGCGGTGGCCACATTATGAGGTCATTTTTTAATCATCTGAGTTGACGCTGCCTTCTCTTGTGTAACCATTAACCATGAAGATTAACAGCCAGCGAAAGATAAACGCTGGTGCTCTCTGTAGCTTGACTGCACTGTGTATAAAACATCTGAGCCAAATCACAAATAACTGAGTAGATAACGAAGTAAACACTCACTTCCGAGAATGACAATTTTGCGTTTAGTCGCCTCGCTCAGGAACGGCTTCGCAATATTGAACAGAATTGGAAAAATTTTTGGTGCTAAGAAAAACATACAAACAAACACACACACCTAAAAACAAGTATAAACAAGTACAAAAAAGAAAACTAATAGCAAGGCGAAAGCAGACATCACACCACAGTCTGCTGTATACAAAAAGGTCACAATCTGATAGATTGAGACTAAGCCTCTAAAGTAAACTGTCATGTTTTAATACACTTCAGTATATACATTCAATATGCAAGTTCTCACATCAATCATCATACCATTTAGTACATATGTCGTTTTTATGGTTTCTGGATAATTTCGTTCAAATATCGCCAGCACTTCCGTGTAGACGTCCATTGCTACACAGCCATAGCCAGAATCAGTACATTAAAAACCTAAAAACCTAAATTTTTGCCTTTTTCAAATTTCCGTTTTTTTTAAAGACCAAAAAGCCAAAAACGTACTTTTGCCAGCCCTGGTTTTACATCCCGTCTGACAATCTCTTGGCTTAGTACTGAAAAACTAAATCTCATACAACAAAAATACAAAAGCAAACATGCATCTGTAACAAAATATACTATAACACAAAAAGTGAAAGCGAGGTTTGGTCGCCTCTTGCAACCTCTGGCCTGAAAATGGAATGGGCCTATTTTTAAGGTAGTAAATAAGCAAGAAAGTAAATAAACAACTAAGAAAGTATGTAAGTAAAAGAGTCAGCATAGGATTTATATAGTGCCACAACTAACAAATGAATCGGGGCACATTACAGCTCCAGAGCCTATATGGGCTTCTGGAAAAATTAGAATCTTTGGGGATAAGTGGCAAAAGTGTTTACAGGCTATGCCCTGCTGTCGGTTGTCACCATGTCAAAACATTGAAAGAAACAGCAACTACATGAATAAGTGGACTATATTAATATTTAACAATTAATGACACATTTAGAGGTGGCATTACATCATCCGCGGAACTGCATGTCCTACCAACAAAGTGAAACTTTACTGCAACAATGATGTTTTTCTGGATACCTCTCATGATGCTGGCTGATCAGCAGGAATCAAATTAAAGTTTCCACATAACAGACGATCACCTTAACCAATAAACAACGATTACTAATACTTTCATTTGCATCAAATTGGCCTATTTTTGTAGAGTTATCCTAGGCTAGGCCAGGGCCGGGAAAGTCTAATTCAAAAAAAGTCTTTGTGGATCAGTACCACAATACTTATTAAACGTCATATTCCCTAATGCAAAGGGAATCCTTGTCAACTAGTCCAGTATGGCTTTTTTACATATCCAATACCCTTCAGGCTGCCCAATCAACAGTGCCTAAAAATAAAAACTAGATCCCAAAAATGAGCCCCGAATGGGACTGATGGTCGACTCATCACAAGTGACGTTTCTGCCAACTTCAAAGTCACATGACACAAAAACTAGGCCAAATATCAAAAATGTGGCTCAAGGAAATTTAGATATTGTGCCCTAGTTCAACAATCCATGGTCAGTTGACAGCTCCTGTTGTAAATGGCAGAGGAGATAGCTTTTAAAACGACCGGATTTCCAATTTTGAAGAGCTTGTGACCTTGACCTTGGATCTGGTCATACTGCATACCATCGTGCATCACTCATCGACCTCTACCTACATGCCAAATTGAACTGAAATCGAAGAAACTTTTTGTGGGCGGACCTCAGCACGCACGTACGTATGTACATACCTACGTACACATGGACAGCTGAGACCAAATTTATAACTTTATCATTAGGCGACTCTGTCAAAGAGTCGACCTAAAAACCAATCAATCACCATCTGCATTTCAACGATCATTTTTCAGGCAAATTTGAGGTACATGGTTTCTCCTTAGTTTTCATATTTTACTTGTTTTGAAAAACCTTTGAGGATAAATGGCATGGCTATTTTCTAAATGCCCGATGTTGTTCCAGTTGCTGAATCTACAGCATCAAAGAACAGAAGGTAAGACATGCGACAGAGGAGTATACAACGTAAGATGGAGAAACTAGCCGGGCTTCCACAGATGATGCATTCCGACGTGTTCAAGATCACTCAGAATAATCATTCCATCGACTTGATCACCGAGCTACAAAGTACACAGACTCACACTTATCAATAACAAATGCCGCAGTAACATAAAAATGTAATTGTTATTATACAGTTTTTAATGTGCCATGTGTAGGAGAGTTAAATGACGAAATTGCAGGCTCGGCTAGACAAAATCGGTGCTCCTTGGAGTGACGTATATTAAACAAGCACTATTGTGTTCTATCAAACTCGGGTCTATCATTTTGTTGACCCAAAATAATTGGGTTTCCAGGACTATGTCAAGTTTGGCATACCTATGGTCAGCCCTATGCATACGTAATTTGCACCTCTTTAAAATTCAAATTTTATTTCTGGTTTCGTTTATAATCGATTTCAACGTCAACACAACAATACTGCTCAAAATGAACCATTTTCAGACTGACCAAGGTCACTGTGGCGACAAAAAGTGGGGATTTGCAACTAGTGACAAGTGTCAAACGTTTCATATCATCACCAGCTGCCCACAGACTTGGCTGAAGATGACGCTGTTCATGTCACATGGCCCGTAATGCACACGATAACAACAATAACAATTGACTAATTTTAACTCTGTTCAAATTTTTGTGATGATCTGTGGTAATACATGGCAATTGCAATCATGAAACTGCCCGAATTCGGAATTTGCACATCTCTGAAATCAGATCTGTACTTCTGGTTTATCTCGGTCACAACAGACGTCGAGCTGACCACATTACCGAGAAGGATGCAAGATTTGGTGAAATCAGTAAAGAGCTGCAGACGTGTTCGTCCGAGAACAGACAAAATGGATACCGAAACCAATATTTGCACCTCGCTAAAATTCATCTTTTGCCCGAGTAGGATCTGAGCCCACGACCTGTTAATCGCAAGTTCAACGCTCTACCCGTTGCGCCACCACACCACCTGTGGCATCAGTATTTATCATTAAGTCGTACAAGTAGTATATAAAAATATTTTAAAATGTTAAAAACCGTGCATGAGATCAATAAGCACAGGAACATGCTGCAGAGTAACATAATCAATGTTCTGAATACCTCATTTCACCATTTGAAACAGGCAAACAATTAGAAGAAGCCATAAGAGTGCCGTGACCCATGCCAGCAATGGTCTTTGTGCTTCGTGACCTTGCCCTTTGACCTTTGACCCAAAATAAATGGGTTTGCAAGACTATGTCAAGTTTAGTGATCCTAGCTGCACAGTAATCATGTGGAACGACAGACAAACAAACACATAAATGTCTATGGAAACCCTATGTGGCAACAATACACCATCATAATCATCCTGTACATATGTTTCTTACACACACACAAACATGTATTTAACAGATAATAGAGAGAAATGGAACATTCAACAAGCCAGCTGGTAGCACTGCACTGTACATACATTAGCCACATACCTTCCTTCTCTGCTCACGAATGTCATGGTGAACTAACTCACAATGCTGAAGTTTCAGCCGAATCATGTCACTTTTCTTCGCAGACCGCAACAGCCCTGCAAAATGCAGCATCAGTGTTACTTCCTGCATCTAAACATTCTGCACCGACATGCAAGGCACCTTCTAACGCTGTTGTATGATGCACATGAAAGCGTTCGAGTAGTGAAATGGATTTGGTACCATTGGATAGGGAAGGTTTTTAGTTGTGCACCTGCGTTCAACTTTCTTTACAACGCTGGGCGGAGCCACCGTACAATGACGAAGTTGACAATACGCAAAAATTTGGGATGTTTCGCCCCTCGAGGAAGACACAAAGAACCGATGGAGATGGGTTTACTCCAGAAAGCCAAATTTGGCCCGGATCGTTGTACGAGTATGGATACAGGAGCCTCCCAATATTTCAAAAATTGGTCGTATTTGCGTGGTTATGTGTGGTTCTACATAATAGTGTATGTCGAACACTATGAAATTTGGCATAGAAGAGTACACACATACATGCTAAATTTGGCCCATATTGGGGAGGGTGGATGGGTACAGGAGCCCCCAAAGTTTAAAATTCGGTAGAAATGGCGTTTTTCAGCAGTTTGCTCCTTTTCTCTCTGCTTTTCTTACCCTCCCCTTCCCTCTTGCCTTCCCATCCCTC
>Ga0209780_1003572_pt1 | contig 11668 bp, 5 predicted proteins | sample WorMetexBAHAMAS2_FD_187384 | JGI IMG/M metagenome (GOLD analysis project Ga0209780, IMG submission 187384) | Marine gutless worms symbiont microbial communities from Max Planck institute for Marine Microbiology, Germany - Inanidrilus exumae... | ecosystem: Host-associated > Annelida > Digestive... | reverse complement strand
AAGGTAGTGTAGACACATTAGTTAGGTGAGGTGGACAACTAAGCTGTCATGCAATGTCAAATTATGTGAGGAATTTTGATGCCAAAAATTATTAAAATCAGACAACTATTTCTCAACTTATAGCCAATAATATGAGTGGGTGTTTTTTTCTGAAACACGGTGTAGGTAAACTCTGAAAGCTACCAGTTTGTATGCAGCGTTATTTGAGATGCGGGCAGACAGGATTTCCAGCGCCCGTCGAATAACGCTGAGGCTTAATTTTTTTCCTACTCACGCCTCACTAGCACCAGCGCACGGCGAAACTGTGATCACGTGACCACGCCCACCACCAAAGATAAACAAGGAGGCACCGGGTACTGAGCCACTGAGGCCTGTTCCGGCAGAGTGAGGGGAGCGGACCTTGCCATTGACCTCCGTTGTAGTCGGTAAAGCTTTTTTCGACGCCTAATTTGTGAAAATCCTACGAGATCTATTCGTTATATTCGTCGTAGGTAAGTTATTTGCACAGAGGTCATTCACTTAGTGATATGTTTGTGAGTGTTATGAACTTATGGGTTGCGGCTGTTGATGCAGACTGATTGATAACCGGAGCGGCGCAGTGGGCAGCCGCAGTAGGCCTAGCAGTTAGGAAAATTAAGCATACCGAGCATGTACCCAACGACTGACTCATCTCTAAAGCGCTCAGATGTAGCACGTGTTAATGAGGGTCGGAGAGTGAAGGTTTTGAGAGATCGCACAGTTTACCTTCCACCTACAAATGCCTGTAAGTTAGCCTACACGTAAGCCGTCGCTGCTGCATTAGTTGCGCATCCAGTAAACACAAAGTTACCAACTACTAGGTCAGCCAACAGGGCGGTGACGCCCTACGGCTGGGAAGGTAACCGTGGGTTTGATGTCACACAGGCCATGCGTCACTACAACTACAGGCTCGAGGTCTACAGTAACCAAACCTCTGATCTACAGTGTCCAACCCTAGTTTTAGGCTTGTTTAGCCCGAACTCAGACAACAGAGCCATATATTGAGGAAGGGCATGTGACCCCATCCTTTGAAAGTGGTGAACAAGGAAAGGTACCGAACTGTAACAGATGGGCATTGCAGATGAGTGGTCATTAATATTCACGTGCATGTCTCACTGGAAGACAAAAAATTCCAACTTATCGTGCTTAAAACTTCATCTGTCAGTTCAGTCAGGTTCTGCACGGCACAGCACCATGGTACCACGGACCACTCGACCGAGTAGCATGGTCGGCGGGCACTCCACTCTGCCAGCTCCAGTCGGCAGTCAGGCATTCAATGTTTCTGGGATCTGTTGAAGTTGTTTCGTCGCCGACATTTTGAAGTTTTCGGCGCCGACTTAAACCCTTCCTCTTTCAGCAGTCATATCCTGATATTGTCATCTAACTGTACACTTGACACTATAGTGGTCCTTGTGGTGATGTTTATCACTTAGGCCATTTGCCATTCTAGAAATCACTGAACTGAACTGAATAGTCAGTATCTGTAATTATGCACTCTAAGATATACACTGATTACATGACTTGTGATTCAGTCAACTTCTTTTTACTGAATGTTTTTGTTTTGTTGTGTAGGATTGCACTAACAGGTGGTTAGAGCAGCTGGTCTTTCATGCTTTGCCAGTTTCGGAGGCCGGTGGTGGTCATCGCTGGTGTAGCGTACGAGCTTGTTTCGAATCGGCCAGCCCAATTTCTCTTCGTTGTTGAATGTGCCGCACCTACAGCAGAATGTCTGATGAGCCGGGACACAAGGCCATGCTGTATTTCCTCGAGGTGCTCATGAATAGCACTGGACCGCTAACTATTTCGCAACTGGCCGGCCGATTTGGCAGCACAAGCTTTACTGCTGAGATGCGCTCAGCTGCTGGCGGTAATGAGTCTGGACTGCGTCAGTTCCTGCTCAAGTATCCATCCTTGTTCACGATCCATGGCAACATGGTGTCACTTTGTGATGGCAAGGATGATGATGATGATGATAATGATGCTGTTGTGGATGATGTACCAGCGACGAGCAGTATGCAGACAGCAAGTAGCAGTGTGCAGAGTAGTGTGGCAGCGACGTCAGCCAGTGTTCGTCGAGGTCTTCCAGACGTGTCGGTGGAGATGGAAGCTGTGCAGTTCTTCCGTGCACAGCTGGCACGACGTGATGACCGCTGGGTTCCCATCAAGAGCCTTGCCGGTCATCTGTCTCAGACCACACCGGAAATCCGTGCCGTTGTTGGGCCTCAACTTGAGTTTCGACGTTGGCTTCTTCGACACGTTCATATTTTCGACGTTCAGGGTGAGTTGGTGGCACTGTGTGATGGTCTACCTGGTGTGATACCTACGGGATCCAGTGGATTACAGCCGCAGGCACCTCAGCGGCGTATAACGTTCGATATTCCTGATGCAGATCATCCACCGGCACCTGCTGCTCCAAAGACTCCGCCGCCACAGAGACGCAATTTGTCATCCAAGACGTCTGCTTCATCAGCCTCATCCTCTCTGCATCGCTCGCACTCGTTCTCAGACACGAGGAACACCAGTTCGTTGAATGCTGCTGCCAGCCAAGTGGCTGCGAAACGCTCCGACGCCCCGGTGACAATGACTGCCAATGAGTATAAGGCCGTAATGTTTGTCAAGGATGTACTGGAGCGACGTGGTCCTCTGACTGTAACAGCGTTGTCGACACAGGCAGTGCCTGCAACAGAGAGCGTGAAAACGACGCTTGGTTCTACTGCTTGTGAGTTCAGTACATTCGTGCGCAAACACCCAGGAATCTTTGAGCTGGATGGCGAGTCGGTGTCACTGGTGAAAAATGCAAAGCTTAGTGTCATCATTACCGGCAGTCGTCCAGCAGCGCCACCACCTGCACCGTCTACCACGTCGTCAGGCCGCAGCCTCACCGGGAAGGGTAAGATATTCCACGTTGCCAAGCTCTGGGGTATCATCGATCTTGGAGAACACGAGCATGTATTTTTCGACCGGTCTATAATGCGTCGACCAATGGATGACCTACAGCGTCACTTCCACACTGGAGAGACGCTGTGTTTCCATGCGGTGCTTGCACACAAGTCGAGTCGTGCCAGGTGGAAGGCAACACACGTTTGGAAGGAGACGGAGCAGGAACCTCCAGATTCCTCAGCGGAAGACGTAGCAGAAATGACCCCTCGTCATTCAGCCAGTACGTCGTCACTGGCTCAGGCTGCCACCATCGAGGACGAAGTCAACGAGTTTCTTCCAAAGCCAGATCGTGAGTCGTTGTCATCTGATCCGTCAGCACTCTTCTCCGATGCTGACCTGAGTGGAGCTGGCTCGGTGTCCATCTGGAATTTTCGTCAGGATGAGGACCGGACTGGTCGACCAAGTGCCACTGTGGTGCCGGAGAACTACCAGATGTCAGCGTCAGCTCTGAGTGACCTCCGCTTCGCTCCAGACTTCGGCAAGGTGACTCCTGCTGCACCGCGAGGTGGCGTAACTTCAGATCCGTCGACAATGATCAACGGCCCACTAGGTGGCAAGTCGTCCTCCACACCCAAGCCCAAGAAATTTGTGAGTGTAGCATGTCAGACAATTTCGACGAGTGACATAATAGCCACTCAGCTTTATCAAGACATTTAACTCCTTTGAAAATTTATTAAGCTGTGTCAGCCAATTTCATAGCTGGTCACAGAGTAACACGTATTGCTTACCTTCTCAATATGTCATTTTGATGCTCGTTAAGAGCTAAGGTGGTTCAGCATGTGTTTATCCTTTAATAGAAATGGCTAATTGTTGTCTGTGAATGTTTCTATTAATATAATGTAGTGGGTACTGGCGTTGGAGAGCTAGTATAAAGTAGTCATTTGCTAGTTCAAGAAAGTGTGACTGAAGATTTTCCGTGGTTGGTGTCAGTGCTTTTTAATCCTCTTCAGTGTTTCGACACTGTCATCTGGGCAACAGGAAGGACTTCTGAGCTGTAATAACTGCTCCAGACATTCTATGTTAGGGCACTGGCCCAACTTGATATTTCACTCCCAGAAAGAACATTAGTTAAAGAGGAACGTAAAGCAGTAGAAGTAATTCCCTGTAGCATATAACTGAGGCTTCATTGTGACGTTAACATTTTCATATAATGGTATTTATTGTTTTCTCTCATATGCATGGTGTGTTTCCTTGTTTCGTACCTGAAATGATGTTGTTGTGTATAGTATATAAATGGTAGAAACTGGGCAGTTTAAAACACCATAAGGGTGATAATGTCATATAGCGGCAAACATCACCTGTGGTCACAGCTTATATGGTGGTAAAAGCAGTCGTAAAAGCCAATAGCCAGTGTAATTGGAATGGCCCACATTCATCCCATGTGTCTCCAAAATCCCTGAATGGGGTTTTGGAGTTAAACCCATGAATGGATTTCGATGAAACTTGGAATGTATAACTGTGTCGTGCTTAGCGATACATGCCGGAAGTCCATATGGTGCTGCAGCACTATTAGTCCTGTATAATGTCTGTAAAACGTCAGTAGTAAATAATATAATTTATTCTTGGGATCATGCCGAGTCCACACCAGAGGACTGATTTTGATGCCTGCTACATTGTATGACATGTTTTCACACAAGGACGTGTCTTTTGGAGTCTCATTGATACTGCTGACCATTTAGTGGTCAAATCCCCCGCCCCCCAAAAATCCCAGAAGGGACGTGAAAGGCATTTCGAAGCAAAACTGACAATCAGTCATTACTTCTTATGACGTATTTCGACAAACACGATGTGCATTTGTGTCACGTTGACACTGCTCCCCACTTAGTGGTGTCTTAGCATTCTGCTGGTATTGTTTGGTGATTCTGGATTGTACATTGAGACGTAGGTGTGAGGTTGTGCGATGTTTGAAATGTCTGTACAGGCGTAACGAAGGAATTATGCAAACTAGGGCTTTGCACAGGTCTCGTCCAGCAAAAATATATTTCAGTATGAAGGATGGTGTGCTAATGGAAGCCATTCAAGCCTTATAGACTTGAGATAGTTTTGAGGGTGACTTGTGGCTGGACCGACATATGCGTTGAGGTCTATGGGCCCCTTTTATTTGTTTTTGATAAAGAAAAAAATTTATTCAGTTATTGTAGTCTTGAAACTTTTTAAAGCTGTAAAGGGAACAACTTTAGAAGGTGCCTTATACATATGCATCACTGTAGTACATTTTTGTGTCATTAAACTACACTGTGTAGTGTGCACTAATATTTAGGTCGACTCGGAGGAGTCGACCTAATAAAGTGGGTCTCAAATGTCCGTCCATACGTCCGTCCACAAAACGTTTCTTCGATTTTAATGTAATTTGGTATGTAGGTGGAGGTCGAAGAGTGATGCATGACGGTATGCAGTATGATCCGATTTAAGGTCAAGGTCACGAGCCCTTGAAAGTCGGAAATTCGACCATTTTCAGAGGCTATCTCCTTCCAATATATATCGGGGGCTGGCAAATGACCACGGATTCTTAAATTAGGGTACAATACCTAAAGCTTATCGGGGGGATTCGGGGCCGGATTTTTTATTTTTGTCGTAGTTTTTGTGTCACGTGACTTTGAAGTTGGCAGTAAGTAGGAGTCAACCGCCAGTCCCATACGGGGCTAATTTATTCTGATATCGTTGTCTCTGTATTTCCTCGCTTTTCTTCAGTTCACAGGGTTGCATTAATTATGTGTTATTTGTTATAATTCTCTTTGCATATGTTGATGCACAGACTAGACTAGTCTTTTCTGCATCATGATCCAATCAAATAGCCCCTAACATTTTGTGATGCAAAACTGTCATTTTTCAACGTTAAAATTTCATGAACTCTTTGAAGCAGTGGTTATAAATTTAAAGTAACCAACTTTGTAGTTAAAGTTTACATGAAGGAAAACAGCTTATTGTGAACATCGATTTAACTAAATTTTTGACAGTTGGCAATGCAGTACTGATGAATGTTATGAATAACAAACTCAACTGCTGCCATTTTTTGTACATATATTAAAGCTGCTGATAAGCTTTTGTTCGGCTTTATGCAGAGTACTAATTTTGGGGATCTTTTTAAATAATTTATCAAACGGTACAGACACAGTTGAGGAGCTGCATCTTCTGCTTAATCAAGTGCTGTAGTTGCTGTCATTAGGGTCAAGTCAGCAGTAAAATCCTCCAGTTCTTAGCTGCGGATGCTGTCTAACACTGTACATTGGCAATTAAGTGGTTGTTGTTTTAAAAATTGATGACACTGTAGTATTTTCTACTGATGTTTACTGCAGATTCTGTTGCATGTGGTTGACACTATTGACCACCAGTGTGTTGTTTGGTTGTTCCAGTGTGGACGACAGTGGCAGCCGTCACTGTCTTCTGTCATTGTCAAGTGTTTCTCGGCTCTTTTGAACCGAGGAACACTCGGACTAGAATAGTCATTGTTCTGTTATTGTTTTGTTTCATGCTGCATGCTTGTCAATCAATGCTGCTACCTTCTTGGGTCATTGTAGTTTTGTGCATGCTGTTCATTTCTGATTCAGCAGTAGTGATAAATACTAAATATGGACTTTGTCCATGTTATATAGTCATTCTTGTTTTTGTAAGTTTATACCAACATAATGTATTATCAGAACTCTTTTCTTCATTTAAATAGCCAATTTCTTGTGTGTTGCCACGGTGTGTGACAAAGGTCTCTATAAGGAACTCTGGAGAGGTGGTGATGGGGTACGGTATGCTTTTTACAGATCTGTTTAGTTGCAGTTACGATTGCAAGCCAACAATGACATTGCACTGCAGCTATCACAGAATACAGTGAACATGTAAAGAAAGCAGATATGTTAGCACTGGACTAGATGAGTGATTGAGTTATTGTGTCTACGTGCTGACTGTGACATCTTATGGACTGGACATAGAAATGCCAGCTGTCTGTGTGTCCGTAGCATGTTCCAGTCACCTCATCTCACAGTTGCTATTGACTTAAGTGTAAATATTAGGCTGTTTTGCTTGCATTTTTCAATTTGTACGTTCAGTATTTATGCACTTGGAATCTTCTTGGGCTGATTATTGTTCAGGTAGCACTAAAGAACATAATTCAGCTGTGTGTGCTGTCTGCAGTGATGGTGGCAGTGTGTGTATGTGTGTCGTTGGGTTGCTGATGCAGGTGACGTGCCTTTCTGTGATGCCTTACTGCTGATTTTTGTAGTTGAGCAACACGCACTTTACGATTTGTTATGAAATACGAAAGAGTTGGCCAGCAAAGCAAATACTAGCATATAGATGAAATAAGGCTGCAGATATTGCTTTTGTGTTACTGTGTATGTTACAGTCTAATCTTGTGCTAGTCATGCATCATAATTTATTGGTACATCGTTGATTTCGAATGTGAAAAGTGATGGTGTGTCTGACAGTCATGTGTTGCTTATGCAGTATTCTCACCATCATCTTGAAGCTGATTACTGCATAATTATAAGTTTACAGTTCGAATATTGGCAGAACTGTCGCTGCGTTGATGGTATGTTATGTACAGTTGATAAGGTTGAGACTGGTTTTGTCTTCTGTCATTTGTTGTGTCCAGGAAGACTAATTTAATCAAAGATGATCATGTGATGGCTTTGTATGATACTTGTGACTAGTAGACAACGTGAATGTCATAGGACTGTGTCGAGTATTATTAAAAGGGAAGATTATTGCAACTGTTCTGTGATGTATAGTGTATGACTGTCGGTCGTGGACAGTAACACACACACACACACGTGAAGAGCAATTCTTACAGGTGACTGTTGACTTAGTTTAGGTTTGGAGAGTTTTTTTTGCATTTTTTTCTTAAGTAGGATCAGTTTACTTGTGTTAATGTTTGTTTTATCTGTTTGTATGTGTTTGTATATGTTGTGTTTTGTGTAATATATTTGAACTTCTTTCTGGTTATTGTGATTTCAATTGTCATAGCAGATTAAATAATGGCCAGAAAAAGACTTAACTGTGAATTAACTTATCATGCATTGCTGATTGCACTACTCTACGCCATCAGATACTTCTCCTGTATGTGGTGACAATGCCATTTGTTTAGTTTGTGAATATATTCAACACAGTAGTGTACTGTGGCTGCTGTATTCATTTGGCTAACTGTAGTTACCTGTTCATTTGTTCAGTAATTGCAGCTGATTTCCTTAATCTGTTGCTTGTGCGTTTTTGTTGTATTTTACAGCACTATTCTGCCAAGTGCACTGTATTTTGTGGCAGTCCTGTTTGTTATTTTTGTGCATCGCTTTTGTCGGCTATGTTGGATTTGAGCAAGTGTTCAATTTCAGGTTATTCTGACCCACTAAAATTGCTTGAAAATGGCACGGGCTAGCATGTTGATCAAAGAGTACGGATGTGAACAAGAATTAATAGCGATCTTGGATGACAGTGCATTAAATACGAATTCATAAATGAACTTTGACATAAAATGCTATTAAACACAATGTACAGGGTGGCCCAACTAAACTGGTGAACTTAGTAAGTGTAGATACATTTCCCGGTATGAAATGCATGATGTCTGTGTAATATCTGAGCTCCTTGAATGAATACTAAATATAAATATTTTAAAATTAATATTCATACTTTGTCTGAACTTGGATGATATTTCTACTCTTTATCACAAAGAAAGCCAGAGATCTTAATTGTGCAATAACTGATTATCGAATATGATTTTAAATTTTAGATCTTTTTAAAATTTTTATACATTGTTATTGTTGATGTTTCATTTTGAGCACTTGCATGTGTACAAGAGTGTTGATACTTTAGAAACATAAATCTCTTTTAAGACTTCTTTTCTTTATCATTCATTTTGCATAATGTATGTGAGCATGTTAAACAAATATTAATGATGTTGCTTGGCTTGCTTTCAGTGAAGTGATAGTTGGTTGTGAATTGCAATTGCCATCAAAATCCGTGTGTTTTGAGGGCCGGCAGTATATGTATTTTGCACGTACTTTATAAACTATTATTATACACACATGTCGTGCTGTTGTTTGTATCAGTGAGTTATATGATATAGTGCTGCCTACGTTTTAATATTGGCAGGTTGAAAAGCAGGAGGCCCAGTGTGCGAACTTCTGAGAGGTTTCTGAAGGGAGGCGAGAGATTGTTGTCATGTTGTTAATGTCCAATCATCCATATAAAGCTTTTTAATGTCGTGAAAGAAACTCACTGTTATAGAACAATTTTGGATATCTTGGTTACTGTGTGACTTGTAACTGATTGCAGTTTTGGTGCTTGAATGATCAGTGTTATTGTCACAGTGTTCTAAAGACTGTGGTGATTAATTAAAGTCCGTCAACGTCGTATTGGCTAACACGCTGTTGTTTGGTAACACTGCACGCATTGAGGATGTAGGTTCATAGAAAATCTAGGCTAGGTTTTCCTGTAGCGCTGAGGCTAAGTTGTTGCTAACTGCTATACATTGTTTACTTTACTTTAGACAGAAATTCGACTAATCAAAGATTTTGGATAATAAACAGACTATACAAGTGCAATTCAGCGCATTATTTTTACCTACCATAAATGGCCATCGACCGTACTGTTGTTATATAATGAAGTAACCTTGAAATGAGGGACTGACACACATACCGCTACAACACGTCACGAATGATACAGAATTTATTTGATCCTGATGTATACGTCCGTTGCATCAGATCGCAATGGTGGACATGAACAGAAGGAAGGCAAAACGATTGACGTAATAGTCCTATGCACAGTGAACAGTTATTTTGTCAGTTGTGTTACACAGGCGTTAGATAATATTATCAAACTGGCTACAGTTTCTCTTCAGTAAACAGTAAATATCAAAATTTTATGCACAAATCCAACGCACAGAAGCGAGCCATGACATTTATTTTAGTCAGCGGCCTGTCATGAATTTGAAAGCTATTGCTTCCATGCTTAGAATTTGCGGATCAAATTTTGATATTTGCTGTTTTAAAGCAGCCGTTGGTAGGAGTTCAACGGCGCTTTCAACACAATTCCGGTCATATCGCGCCTTTAAAGTAGAACTTATAAATATTAAAATCTTGAAGTAAGATAACTGAAAAAAGAGAAATATAACAACAATAATAGCAGATTTAGATTGAATAAGTAAATTGAAATTACGTAAATTATTTAATTGAAAAGGAATAATTTGTGTAAGATTTCATTTTAGAAATTATAATTGATCATATAGGCCCAAGTTTACTTTTAAATAAAATTTAAGTAAGTATGTAAATTTAGAAAGCGAACTATGTCGAAAAAATTCTGATGATCCCAGCGCTTAGTGACTTATTTTCGAGTCTAAAATATAGTCAGTAGGCGCTGGGATCATCAGCCAAACAAATGCGTTTTCAGTAACCGGCGAAACTCAGAAGCGATAGTTCAAGTCACGGAGATGAAGTGGTAGATTGTTCCACAGATATGGACCAGCAGCGGTGAAGGATCGATCACTCAGACTTGTGCGGGTTCCTGAAACTTCGCAGGTAGCCACATTAGACTGTCGAAGTCGCCAGTGGCCAGTGGTTGTGATGAGTTGACAGTCATGTACGTACGTGGTGACAAGCCATTCAGTGCCTTGTACAGTAGTACACCAGCAGAACGGCCATCTTAAACTCAATGCGTTGCCAGTGAAGTCGTCTCAATACTGGCGTGGTGTGCTTGCATCGACGAGTGACACTGACAAGGCGTGCGGCTCGAACACGTTAACCAGGCTGTCGATCGGTAACACCGAACAACAGAGTTGCAGTAGTCGAGGCGCGAAGATACAAATACATGGACTAGTCTTCCTTGCTTCTACCGACAGTATTCGAACAGCAGGGCGGTGCTGACGAAAATAATTGTATGCTGATCGACGCACAGCGCCGACTTGTGTTGACATAGTCAGCTGACTGTCGAGCATCACGCAAGGTCACGGGCTGAATCCACAGTCGTCACTGACGACTGCAGAACTGCATTTAATGTCGTGTATGATGACCTTCTCAGTTTGATGTTTCGAGCCCAGCCACGTGATGACAGTCTGGTCCGGGTTGATCGAGGCGCAGACAACTAGCACTCAACCACTCCGCGACGTCGACTATGCACTGAATCGAGTAACTGCTAACGGAGGTCGTCGACTGCAACGCTTAGGTACAGCTGACAGTCGGCGCCGGTCGCGGCCCCGCGCACCTGGGGACCGATTCACAAAAAATCTTACGACAAACTGAGGAAAAACTTAGGATAAAGTGTGACTTAGGAAAATCTTAAGATAAACTTAGGATGAACTTACGAGAAAATTAAGATCAACTTAATAAGATAAATGCAATTTATCAAAAATGACTTAACGTTTATTTACAGAATTGTCTGCGTATATATAGGAAGAACTTAGTAAGTTATAATATTGCTTTAATAAATTACATGTAAAAGTCTATGCCAATTTTTATAACTTAGGATAAACTTAAAGATAAACGTAGGAAAAACTTATGATAAACTTAGGATTTTTCCTAAGATTTTTTGTGAATCGGGCCCCTGGAACTCACTACCATCTGACATTAGATCCTGCCGTACTGTGGATTTTAAACGACACCTCAAGACCCACCTGTTCAGACAGTCTTAACCTTATGCCGCCAGCGCCTCTGTATCTTCGGACTTTATGGCGCTATACAAATCTTTTATTATTATTATTATTATTATTATTATTATTGATGGAGAGGCCATGCGC
>Ga0209780_1003571_pt1 | contig 11671 bp, 10 predicted proteins | sample WorMetexBAHAMAS2_FD_187384 | JGI IMG/M metagenome (GOLD analysis project Ga0209780, IMG submission 187384) | Marine gutless worms symbiont microbial communities from Max Planck institute for Marine Microbiology, Germany - Inanidrilus exumae... | ecosystem: Host-associated > Annelida > Digestive... | reverse complement strand
TACACTGTAGATAGTGGCTCTCTCGCCGTGTTTAGGTCTAGACTCAAGACATTCCTATTCCGTAGGACTTTCAATCCGGTTTAGTTCGCACGACTGTTCCTGTCCGCTAGCGCCACGGAAGTCTTTCGACATTCTGGCGCTTTACAAATCGGATTATTATTATTATTATTATTATGGACTAGCCTTCGGTAGATTTCGGTAGCTTTCGGTAATTATCAACACTCTAAGCCTGCTTAGCGCCGCAGCAAATACCACGTGACTTTGTTTGTAAACATTGTTTGGTATCCATAGTACCGAGTAGTGGTGTGCTGCGAATTGAATGCGGAATGGTGTTCATAGACTAACGTTTGGCGGCTTGAGGTTGTATCATTTCATTTCAGAATTTATTCAAGAATTTCACTTTTGTCACGCACTCCCACCATACCCATACATTGCTATCTGCGTAGCCCATGTCTGCATGCGCAGCACTGATCTACTGTAATTAGACATAAAAGTTCAGTTACACATAGAGTTCACTGGTGATTATAATATTTATATTTACGTGCCATAATTATACTGGTCAGGGTTTGTGTTTAGTAATGTCTGTTTATGTGTGGTATTCAGTGCGCGCAGCAGTGATTATTAAATGTGATATATGGTGATGACCATGCATTTGACCAGTATTGGTTTATGAGCAAAATTAGTGTTAATATTATTGTTGTAATGTTTGTAGGAGATAATCCACAGTATACAAACGGCTTGAGTTTCGTGTGGGGTTTGTATAACGTAAGTTGCCAGTTTAGATGACATCAGATGTAGAAGAATCGGTAGCAGAGATCAGCCGGCTTGCCTCCGCAGTTCAGTGGTTAATATCTTCACTACACTGTGTGAGAGCTGTCCTTCTTTTAGCACTCTGTAGTGGATGATGCAAGGTCACAAGCGAGTGCAAAGACAAAGGACTCATTTTGGCATCTCTGCCAGTGTCGAGGGCTGCAAACACTTGTCTGCTGATAGTGAGAGTCGGTTGCTGCTGCTGCACCGTAAGTGTCCAAATCCAGCAGCATGTGTCCGCAGCATACCCACCGGCTCGCCACCAGCAGTCCCTGATTCTGTCCCATTTATTGGTGGAATTTCGCCGATTGTATGCCAACCAATAATTTACAAGCCGCGTCCAAGGCAGGTAGCTTCATTGTCGGAGACTTTACAGATGCAGGTTGCTGGTAATGGCATTCTCAGTTCTTCCACAGAATCGTCACCTCCACATCCAACTGCCAAACAGCACAGATTGCGGAGAAAAGTATACACTGGCAAGTCACACTCTGCTGACGTCGGAAGTCGGTGTAATCCAGAAAATCCCACCGATAGTAAAGACATCTTGCAAGATAAAGGTCGAAACACAGATGTATACATTCCTACTGCTTTTGGCTCTCTTCATCCAAAACCAATGTCAGGCAATAGAAAATTGAGAGATTGTGACAGGAATGAGATTCAGCAGAATATATATTGTGTTGACGTGGTGCAGCATGAGGGAGCCCTTCGAATGGTGCATGTAGAACACCCAAGACCACTGCCACCACGAGATGATGATGTCCCTGTTTACGGTGATAATCATGATATTTCTGCAAGTACAAGTAATCGTCTTCACAGCCGACCAGTCTCTGCAGTCAGCGGACAGTGTGTTACAGGCTCCGAACTCTGTCCTTCCAGACCTTCAGCCTGTGACCAGTTCCAGAATGTCTGTCACTTGCATTCTCGTGAACGACCTTTGCGTACGTCGCTGTCGACTACCAATTCCAGTCAGCCCATGTGTTCTGATGACACTGAACAAACGTTCTGCCGAGTTTCAGTAGCCCAGAAACAGAACCCGACGACTGTTGGAAGTAATAGAACTGCTCGTGGTGATCACAGTACTTTGTGTCGATCCAGTTCTATGCATCAAGTGCTACAAACTGCTGACAGGCAGAGAAGACGACTACTGAGCGTGAAAAAGTCCGTGGCTGATGATGTTGGTGAAGCAGGTCTGTGCAGTGATGGAGAGTTCAACAGACGAAGTTTCGGCAACAACCCACGAGCATTGTTCCATGACGACGGCAGTGATCCCAATGATAGCGTCTCCATCCACAACAAGTATTTTGATGTTGTTATTAGCCAGCTAATATTATTATCTTAGTAATACAATTATCTTCACTTGGGTACTTGTTGTTGCTATCGTTGTTGTTTATATTAACTGTTGCTGATGTTTGTTGGCAGCAGTGAAGCAGACTATGAGGACTTTGAGTCAATTGAACAAGACGAAATTATCCACAGTGACTGCTGTTCTGATGAAAATGGTAAAATATTTTTGTCACATGACGACATGTACAAATATGAATGCTATAGAATGCTGTATAGAAATGGCCATGAATATCAATTGTGTGTAAAATAATCAGTGATCATATGTATGCCTGGAAATTTCTTTTGGACACCTTAGTATTAATAGTTCACTGATTTGTCACAGGAAAGAGAACTTCAGAGAGTGATACAATTTGAGTACAAATTAGTAACATTACATTCCAGTCTACAAAAAAGAAAGACCATACCATACGTTAGTTGTCTTAGAGCAAACTGTTTCTAACTGCATAAATAAATAAAGAAATAGAAGGTAATCAGAGAGATCATACCCGTTTGAAGCCTACAAGAAATCCATGCATTTGGAAGAAACCGTTATTTTTTCATGCACTTGAATTTACATTTATCTGGAACTGCTTCACTTTAGCAGCTATTGCTAATTTATTAGTTGAATATAACTACTACGAAACTCCTTCGTTAGCAGACTTTTCAGAGTTTCTTGAGTTTCATTTTTGTTGAGAAAATATTTTTTATGTGTAGCGTGTAGTATAATTTTGTGCATTTGACTGTTGTGTGCACCTATGGACATAGCTTGTCTGTTTTTCACATAGTCTACACATCTTATTGCGCTAGTGGTTCATGTGAATTCCTTTGGCTGTTGGGTCCTGCAGCAGTTACCATGGCCACCACTGACACTGTACTAATGTTGAGTTGTTGTGATGCTGACAGAAGTGGACGGCAGTGGTCGGATGTCAGGTCTGTCACTGGACCCAGACACAGCTCATAACAGCCGTACTGGCATGGCTACTTCTTCTTCATCGTCATCATCATCATCCAGTCTCCGCAGCAGTGCCTCTGGCAGTCATCAAGCCCTCATGCCAAGTCTCTTCTCACACGTGCCACCAACCATCAACTTTGTGCTTGAAGGACAGAAATGTGAGCTGTTTCTGTGAGCTGTAGACGTTCAGCTTTTGTTCAACACATGTGCTCACCGTGGTAACAGACGTTCTTAGAGAAAGCTTTCTAGAATTGCAATATTTCAGTGCTGGGTTGCTTTTTATCGTTTGTGGTAAAGAGGAGAATAAATTGTAGCAAATGCAGGACTTTTATAACACTTTACTGACACTGACCTACAAACTGCTAGGCATGTCCCATGTGAGTATTTAGTATTATTATTATTATATTTGTACATGGTATTACATCACTGATGAGTTTAACATCATCGGCATTGTTGCGGATGTTGATGTTGTCAGTGGAACGGATGCCAAGGAAATATCGTCTGTTATTACGATGGCGAATGAGTCAACTGACTCCAATCGTTGTCAGGTTATGCATTGCCCGTGCCGGCTTTCACACAACTGCCAGTAAATACTCAGTTTTCTTGCTTACTTACTGCCAGTTAATACACATTTGTTGTCTACACTGAAGATAACAGTGAATTAAAGCTTCACATTGTTAATACTCAGTTCTCTAGCTTACTGTCAGTAAATACTCAGTTCTCTTGCTTCTGTTTAATTGCTGTTTGTTTTTCTGTCCCAAGCTGGTTATTTTTTGCCTCAGCTTGTTTGTTTGTTTTTTTATTCATTTGTGAACAAATTTTTGTGAGATTTTTGGAAGGAGCGAAAATTGTTTAAAATTGGTGCCATCACCCCCAGAGGTTTTGTTCTGAAAGAAATGTGAGTTGAAGAGAGTAACTCAGGCTCATGTGGACAGTGTTTCTGGTAACATTTAGTAGAAATAAGAAGTGACCAGTTTATTGGCTGTGCCAACTTGCACCACCAGCAGCCTTAGTTTGTTCTCTAGTACATCTTAGTAAAGTATACGTCGATTTGTATAGCGCATTTTTACGCAAAGTGCCTCTAATGCGCTCAGACATAGATCACACAGTTTTACCTGCAAATTACACCATGCCTGCCTTTACTCCCCAGCCGCAGAGCATCACCGCCCTTTGGCTGGTACTCATTTTACCATCCCACGGAGGGTAGAAGGCTGAGTCGACCTGGGTGGTTGGTTACATACCGAAATAAAGTGCTGCTCCTGGAGTCGAACCCGGATGGTCACCCATCCCAGTACTAACCGGGCTCAGCGTAGGTTAACTTCGTTGATCTAGACCAACGACGCTGCCACTACGCCACGCCGCCGCCACATCTTTGCTGTAGACCTTGCACTCATCTCTGTGTGATCTCCATTAAATACGTTTGTTTGTTTACTTACTTGCCAAGCACACTCTGATAAACGCAGCTTGGTTCATTGTTAAGTAGTAGCAGTAATGTTAAGTAGTAAAAAGTACAAACTGTTGTTTGTTCAGAGAGCCACACTTGGCTCGGCTATTGGGGTGCACACATGAAGACAGAGGATTTCAGAGCATTAAAAGACTATCAGAAGGTAATACTTTAAGTGCTTTGTTTCTGTTTAACCCCGTTAAAGCATATGACTCCTTAGCATATGTTGATGCATGCTGCCGAAAGAAGGGCTACAACAGATAAAAATAGAGTAGACACACAAAAGAGTCTAAATACATCTTCATTACTTGTTTCTTGAAAATAATGTCCATTTTGTGCTGCAGGTGGCCCTCAGAAAGCTCTTTACAACCATCTGAGTGGCTGTCATATTAAGAGATCTAACCTACAACTACCGAGATAAACACTATAGAATCCTAATAACTCTACTTCTGACGGAAACAAAAAACCCTAGTTGAGCTGGCAAAGTGAGCTTTCCCTCATGAATTTTTAATCAATATATGAGGACTATAAGTTTTATCATATTCTGAGATGGACATCTGGAAAGGACATGTGTTGGACTGGTGGAGTGTGGTGACCCAGTTATATTAGATGTTTGGTGTTTGTTTTGATGTTTGTTTGTTTTGATGTTGGCGCCAGAGCGCTGTCACATACGTGAGTTTACTTGAGGGTCTGTTGGCAGATGAAGAACAGTGAGGTTCTGTGCATGGTTGTTGCTCTGGGTTGCCTTCAACACTTGGTTGGTAACAGGAAGGGAATCCGGAGTGCAACAATGGACCCAACCAGTGTAAAGTAGCTCTGATAGACTCATCAAGAACTGAGCATGTTTGTGTGTTTCAAGTTCAACCATTATCCTGGCTCATTCCAGCTCGATGTCTGTGTGTTTCTAGTTCAACCATTATCATGGCTCATTCCAGCTCGATGTCTGTGTGTTTCCAGTTCAACCATTACCCTGGCTCATTCCAGCTCGATGTCTGTGTGTTTCTAGTTCAACCATTATCCTGGCTCATTCCAGCTCGATGTCTGTGTGTTTCCAGTTCAACCATTACCCTGGCTCATTCCAGCTCGATGTCTGTGTGTTTCCAGTTCAACCATTACCCTGGCTCATTCCAGCTCGATGTCTGTGTGTTTCCAGTTCAACCATTATCCTGGCTCATTCCAGCTCGATGTCTGTGTGTTTATAGTTCAACCATTATCCTGGCTCATTCCAGCTCGATGTCTGTGTGTTTCTAGTTCAACCATTACCCTGGCTCATTCCAGCTCAATGTCTGTGTGTTTCTAGTTCAACCATTATCCTGGCTCATTCCAACTCGGACGGAAGGACCGGCTCTGGCGTAATTTGTCGCGGCTGCTGTCTCAGTTCGGCAAGAAGGAGTTTGGCTTCTTTCCACAGACGTTCGTGCTGCCGGCCGACCTGGCGAACTTGAAGTCAGCCTGGGACGAGGGCAACACTAAGAAGAAATGGATCATCAAACCAGTATGTACTCTTTCCTGTGTCTGGCCATTGTCAGAACAGCTGGAACAGTGCGTAGTGGTCATCACATTGAAGTACGGCAGCTCAAGTGGCTAGATTGATACAATGCGGTGGATGCTTTGACGTGTGTCATTTATAAATAGTATTATGTGGCTCAAAATCCTGGTAATGAGTACCTGGTTGTCCATCATGATTATGTAAAGTATCACCAATTTTTGGCCTGTACTAGCTAACACCCGCTCGCCCGAAGATAGACGCGTATAACTGCTTTATTAATGTAGGCCTAATTGTACGAAACATTGCTTAGCCTGAGGAGTCTGTCAGTAAGCAGTATGAATGCATCGTTACATGCAGCAACTGGTAATAGTGCCTAAGTTATCACTGGGCATAAGTCCTTTCTGTTTCTTTCCCTGTCCCTTGCCATCACGTGTGACTGCTTCTGGTCTACATTTCCCACTCCCTTTTTGTCCAGTTTTGTTCTGGATTTCAAACGTGGTATCTCCAGCACTGTCCGGCCTACAGTGCACGGAAGGTCGGCTTGCTTAAGAGGCGGCATGCTGTCCAGAACAGGATACATTGTGCCTGGACCGTGACCTGAGGTACTACTCTAGCAGCTACTGCTGTCAGTGTGCAGACCACCCACAGTGGCGTTGACTCTGCGTTGACACTGGCCTACAACTGGTCCGCTAGCTGCTGCTGCAGCTGCTGCTGCTATGAGCCAGACTCTGACTGACGGACACTAGCCCAGCCAATTACTAGTATATGATTTGCATCTGTTCGTCAGTTTCATATGATATCCTAAAACATCTTCGACTTTACATAGTTATTTGTTAGGTTTTCTGTAGCACTGTCATATTGTGGACAGCTCATTTGTAAAAAATGCTTGGTATATGCAAACCATTTTTAGCCATTTATATTGTGTGGCGTTTTTGGATTACTTACTTACTAAATGGAATTTAACACCAGGTCCGAGTACCCAGGTATTTCAGCCGGGTACCCGGTTCCTGAAATGGGCAGTGCTGAAAATCGCTAGTGCTAATGACGAAGATGACGTCATTGTTTGTGTGTGTGTGTGTGTTTGTTTGTGTGTGTGTGTCAGCCTGCGTCTGCTGGAGGCATCGTCATTGTGTGTATGTGTGTTTGTTTGTTTGTGTGTGTGAGTCAGCCTGCGTCTGCCCGAGGTATTGGCATTTGTGTCATCAACAAGTGGAAGCATGTGCCAAAGCAGCGACCAATCATAGTCCAGCAGTACATCTCACGGCCGTTTCTCATCAACCGCAACAAGTTCGACCTCCGACTCTATGTTTATGTTACAAGCTTCGATCCACTGCGCCTCTATATCTATGATGATGGCCTTGTTCGATTTGCTTCCAGCAAGTAAGTAAATTTTCTTGATAAATTCTAAGTGTGAATTGATTTGTCATGACATTTGTTATCTACACTGAAGATAACAGTGAATTAAAGCCTCACATTGTCAGCATTATTATGTTGTTTTGTGAAGATAGTAAACTTTGGCTCACTTTTTGCACCTTATAATGAATGGTCGAGTGCAAAGGACTTCATTGTGTCATTCATTTGAACATAATGTTTGTGGTGACTGTAAACATGAAACGTCTACAGAGCTACACCAAACTACTACTACTGCTGCTGCTGCTGCTGCCATGGCAACCACCATCAGCTATTCCCAGAAGCTGTTTATTTTGGATTTTTTACAAGTGTTTTTGACCATTTTTACCCGAGATAATATTACAAATTCTCAACAAGTGGTTACAGCTTATTAGAACAAGTTAACTACTATTGAGCATAATTTTAGTAGAAGGGAACTGTATTATATTAGCTGTCATTGTTCAATGGTCATGGGTTGAATGTGCAGATACTCGTATTCAACTAAGAACCTTGGTAACCGCTACATGCATCTGACCAACTACAGCATCAACAAGCAGAATGAGAGATATCAGTCCAACACAGGCAACCATGACTGTGAGGGACACAAGTGGTACGTTGGATTCATCACCTCACTCACTCATCACTGTCACAACCACGACTGTGAGGGACACAAGTGGTACGTTGGATTCATCACCTCACTCACTCATCACTGTCACAACCACGACTGTGAGGGACACAAGTGGTACGTTGGATTCATCACCTCACTCACTCATCACTGTCAGAACCACGACTGTGAGGGACACAAGTGGTATGTTGGATTCATCACCTCACTCACTCATCACTGTCACAACCACGACTGTGAGGGACACAAGTGGTATGTTGGATTCATCACCTCACTCATTCATCACTGTCAGAACCACGACTGTGAGGGACACAAGTGGTATGTTGGATTCATCACCTCACTCATCAAGTCACGTCACGTCGTGCCCGCCTAGTGGGCCCGTATTGTTTTGCTTGCGGGCGTCTGTCGTCTGTTGGCGTTGTGTGTAACACTGCCGACAGGCGGGCCGGGCGCGTGGGTGGTCGGGATTTTTGGAAATTTAAAATTTTTTAACGGTCAGATCTCTGACCATTAAAAATTTCAAATTTCAAAAATCCGAGATGGCGGCGGCCGCCATCTGTAACAATCGAAAAATCGCCATATCTCGGCCGCAGTTCAAGCGATTTCGACGAAATTTAGCACACTCATGCACTTCGACTTTCTTGACCTTCTTGACCATTAAAAATTTGAAATTTTTAAAATCCAAGATGGCGGCGGCCGCCATCTTGAAAAAATCGAAAAGTCTCAGTATCCCGGCGTTTGTTCGTGCGATTTCGACGAAATTTGGCACAGCGATGCAGTTCGACCCTCTTGACCATTCTGACCGTTAAAAATTTCAAATTTCGAAAATCCAAGATGGCGGCGGCAGTTCCACCCTCTTGACTGTTCGGACCGTTGAAAAATTGAAATTTTGAAAATCCAAGACGGCGGTGGTCGCCTTCTTGAAAAATATAAAAATTACCATATCTCGGCCGCGCTTCAAGCGATTCTTATGAAATTTGGCCCCTTGACACATTATGTGTACATTATATGTACGAACCACAATTGTCAGATTTCGTTCATTTTCGGTGTATATTTTATATGGTTTTCTTTACACGGATGGTGCGAATAGCTGGCGGCAGGTTTTGGTGTGCTGCATGCAACTCAGTTAATCGGACATGCAGCACGTCTACTTTATTGATAATATTATTAATTGGCGTAGTGTTAATGTTGTCGTAGAAATATTTAAAACAAAGTCTGCATTCAGGCGAGAATGTTTGTTGTTGATGCGGAGGTTGCTGAGAACGTTGTGGGAGTACTTGGAGAAACAGCTCGGCATCTGTCCAAAGACAATCTGGAACAAGATAGTTGACCTTGTTGTCAAGACTGTCCTCAGGTAGACAGCGACTTGGTGCAGCTCTTGGTTCAGTTTTCTCTGTTGAGTCTTTCAGTCTACTGACCAGTGTGTATATGGTACTGTTGTGTTAGGTTTAGTGTCTTCAGCACCAGGCTAAGTGTGATTGGCTGGGAATGATGATGATTTGTCGTGCCAGGCTAAGTGTGATTGGCTGGGAATGATGATGATTTGTCGTGCCAGGCTAAGTGTGATTGGCTGGGAATGATGATGATTTGTCGTGCCAGGCTAAGTGTGATTGGCTGGGAATGATAATGATTTGTTGTGGCAGATGGCAGCACAGTTAAAAACACGCATATTATTATTGCAAGGACATTACACTGGAATACAAAAAAGAGATAAGACTACAAAGAATCCACAAAACTAAATAACTAATCCAGACAGTCAACCTAATGTAATAATTACTTACTTAAACTCAGTTTATTAGGTCCACTGGTCCGAGTCAACCTAATAACATGTGTAGAAAAATGTCCGTCAGTCCGTCCGTCTGTCCACAAAAAGTTTCTTCCATTTCAATGAAATTTGGTTTGTAGGTAGAGGTCGATGAGTGATGCATGATGGTATGCAATATGACCCGATCCAAGGTCAAGGTCACGAGACCTTGAAAGTCGGAAATTCGGCCATTTTCAACGGTTATCTCCTCCCCCAACTATGATGGGGGCTGGCAAATGACCACTGATTCTTAAATTAGGGCACAATACCTAAATCTTGTCTGGGCCGGATTTTTGAATTTTGTCCCAGTTTTTGTGTTACGTGACTTTGAAGTTGGCAGTAAGTAGGAGTCGACCATCAGTCTTGTATTGTAAATTGCTGCAACTGCTCTGGAATTATCACAAAATCTGTCTAGTATACGTAGAATAGAATGATCTGTTTGTATTAAGTAATGTGTTAAACCTTAACTCATCAATGAAATGATGATGATGTATGTACATGCGTTGAGTCAGTGCTGAAGGCAACATCAACAGCATGATAGTCGGCAACGTGAGACGTCGCTACTGCTGCCATGAACTGTTTGGATTCGACGTCCTACTTGACGAGTCTCTCAAACCATGGCTCATTGAAGTCAATGTCTCACCGAGGTCTGTAGTGTAGTTACGTCATAAGATATGATAGATTTATGTGCACTAAATGGCTGGCAGCTAGCAGCTTAATCTACTGCACGGAAGCAAAACGAAAAGTTAACAGAAAACATATAAAAATAACTGAGTTGTCGCTTTCTTCGTTGCCCATCCAAGCCTGAGCTAACACCAGTCAGGAAGGTTGTTAAACAAGGTGTCGCTTTGACAGGACGTAACACTACTGGCCCGCCGTCGCGTGCCGCCCCCTGATGAGTTACGTTGCATGTGCGCCGTCCTGGAGTGTTACAGACGACGACGACAAGACGCCGACTGGCCCGCCTACACTATTTATAGGCTGGCGGGCCAGTAGTGAAAACTGTGACATGTGTGTGTTTGTTGGTGGTCTTGTCCAGCTTGCACTCCAACTCAGCGGTGGACATCGATGTGAAATCTCGCCTCGTCAAAGACGTGCTCAACCTGGCCGGGTTCATGTTGCCTAACAAGGAGGATGTTCTGCTGGGACCTCAGCCACCGACTGACTGGAGGTAGGTTCAACTAGATGATGGTGAAAGGTGACTCACCAGCTGTCAGATGAGTCACCTGTACAGGTGAGAAAGTGAGAGCCGATCACAACCACTTAGCAGTAACATCCTAGCCTCCTAGCGACCTTCCGCGTCTCACATTCAGGCCTTTGTGCTGTGCCATTAGACATGTAGCTGTTGTAGGTGTAGAGGCTGTGTGTGTTTGTTTGTCTGTTTGTCAGTACGTACAAGCCGTCAGATGAGCAGTGCATGGACAGACGCTTGTGGCCGACTCAGAAGTCGATTGATGAGCGAGCCAAGCACCTCTACTACTGTCAGCAGCATCAGCATCCAGTCAGTCATCAGCGCTTGCTTACTTCTCTCGTCTCATATCGACATCATGATTTATTGGAGACTTTTAGTGCTGGTTTTTGTTTTACCGTTTTTACAAAAATGCCACAACTTTTCAGGTTTCTATAATAACAGTAATGGTAGATTATAACTATGTAAGTAAGTAAACATAAACTTTTAAAGTGGCCTAAATAACAACGTTACTACAAGGACCATTGTAGCGATGCCAGACAAGCAATCAGAGAATCAGGCGTGGGTACGATAGTTGAAAAAGATGAGTCTTTAGTTGACGCCGGAAAGTCTGCAGTGATGACGATGAGATGACGGCCTCTGGCAGACC
>Ga0209780_1003570_pt1 | contig 11674 bp, 12 predicted proteins | sample WorMetexBAHAMAS2_FD_187384 | JGI IMG/M metagenome (GOLD analysis project Ga0209780, IMG submission 187384) | Marine gutless worms symbiont microbial communities from Max Planck institute for Marine Microbiology, Germany - Inanidrilus exumae... | ecosystem: Host-associated > Annelida > Digestive... | reverse complement strand
CTCTAAATACACCACCGGGCACTAAGACTCCGTCACATCCAGGGGCATAGCAAGCCAGGAGTTCCGGGGATCCGGACCCCCCAGCCACTACAAGGCTGACTAATGAGATTTTCATAAAACAAATAAGACATTTTTGATGTAGGGCACCCCTTCTGCACACCACACTACGAATCATAAATGCTTTAAACCTTTCACCAAACTCCATCTTAATAATGCTAATTCACAAAACATCACCCGCTTCTGGGACCCCCTGACAGGGCTTTGCCCTGAACCCCACTGGAGACTTCCGTCTCCCAAACCCCTAATCTGGACTTTCCAGGTAGCAAAACCCGCCTACGTCTGTGGTGCTGTCACATCTACTGCACAGTTTACTTACTTCTTCCATTACTAAAAATGTAACCAGAGAGAGCGGAAGAGACAGAGAGAGAGAGAGAGAGAGAGAGAGACATACGGAGAGAAAACAGAGAGGTTATTGTCACTTACAGTTTGGAGATCAGTAAGCGCCGTAGCTTTGGCGGAGACGGCGTATATCGTCTGACCGAACAGCTCTGCCCACTTCTCGAACCTAAACCACGAAGAAACGCAGACACGTGATCAACGGTCTCATTCATTCATTCACACATTCAGTTCTACGGGGGCGTGGGAGGCATGGCTCCAGAATTTGGTCTTACCCCCAGGTTGCCCTTCCCCACTTTTCATATATTAGGCCTATAACGTGCATATACTACGGGGATTGTGGCGCCACAAGTCGTGTAAATTAACTACAGTAAAACTGCTCCTTACATGCATCTCGACTCGAGCCTTTGCCGACCACATTTATGTTGGCCCCAAAATAGCCCCCCCCACTTTTGAGTGCTAGTAACGCCACTGCGCACATTATTGGTCCGTTCATGAAATTTTCAGAAAAACACTCGACATAAAATAGCAACAAACATCACTGCATCTTATGCCTCATAGTCCTCTCTTGCTGTATTATACATTGTTATTAAACAAATGAAGTGATGTCATTATAATACAACGCCAGCGCGTGACGAACAGACAGACGGACGGAAATGCAGTAACGCTCTGTGTGATTCTGACGCGCGGCAAAAATCGTTCTAAGCAACCAGAAAACCCGTGCGTCTACATACACTGTGTCTCAAAAATACATTTGACTTTTGATCATAACGTCGGCAAATGTAGACCGATTTTCAAACTTATTTCAGTGACAGATTCCCAAAAAAACTGTCTATGTAATTATTACAGGGTCTTCCACCTCACCTTAACTGTACATAGGGGACCTATATACTACGTCATCGCTTATGCAGCAACAAGGCCTGGGTTGGAAAGGAAAACGAAACACCAGCCTTTTCTTACTTACTTACTTACTTACTTACTTACTTACTTACTTACTGCTTACTTGCCCCAACTAGAAAACACTCACAAACACCAGACTACTAACATCAAAACCAAGTAGCCTAAGATTTTTCTGGTGTCAGAATACGCTTAATCTTGTAACGACAGCTCAGTCTACGATCATCACAGCAGAACCTTGACAAATACAGCGGCTGATGACGAGACGATTGGTTCACTGGCTCCTGGCGGGTCACTGTTGCATTTGGTACACCAAAAGAGGCGCAATGGACGGGGACACCCTACTCAGGCCCCTTCTCGCGAACCAAATATAACACCCCACCAATCATATGCCACTTCAACAAGTACACATTCTGCGTGAGACTAAGCAACTATTAATCACTGAAACACGGATTAACTCGTCGGTTGTTCACGGACATGCGCCGTAATCCTGCAGTCGCCAATGATTTGATTGAGCAAAGCCGCGTGTCGTCGTTGTCCATGCCGGTAAGCCGGCGGCGATACAGCTGCAACCAATCACCGACCAAGCACCTGCCACAAGCGCCTGCCTCTCGGTCCCAGCTGTTTCCATAGCAACCGCAGCCACATCAGCATCACCGACCTGCCATCTCAACATTGTCTCGCAGCTCTCTGCCTATCAGAAGCCGCTTTTATTTGACTGACCTCACATAATCCATCAATAATAATAATAATAATAATAATATACACATTTGTATAGCGCCATATGGTCGTAACTTCAGAGGCGCTTTAATCAAAACAAACGCAATGGACTACATGCTCACCAGCCACCCAGACCAAGACAACCCGCCTAGGTATACCATTAGCACTGCCATTAACGACTCACCGCAAGGCCAAGGAAGCCGTAGCGTACGTTCTCTACACAGCCCGATCCTGGAAACAGTTGAGGGCGTCTCCAGTGGACAGACCACCAGCGACTGGAAAAATTAAATATCCTAAAAAATGAAAAGAAAACTAAATAAATTAGCCCCATACGGGACTGGCGGTCGACTCCTATACTTACTGCTAACTTCAAAATCACGTGACACAAAAACTAGGACAAAAATAAAAAATCCGGCCCCGATAAGCTGTAGGTATTGCCCCCAAATTTAAGAATCCGTAGTCATTTGCCAGCCGCCATTGTAAATGGGGAGGAGATAGCCTTAGAAAATGGCCGAATTTCCGACGTTCAATGGCTCCTGACCTTGACCGTGACTTTGGATCGGGTCATACTGCATACCGTCATGTATCAGTCATCAACCTCAGACTACCTACGCACCAAATTTCATTGAAATCGAAGAAACTTTTTGTGGACCGCTACTTACTGCCAACTTCAAAGTCACGTGACACAAAAACTAGGACAAAAGTCAAAAATTCGGCCCCGATAATCGTTAGGTATTGCTCCCTAATTTAATAATCCGTGATCATGTGCCAGCCCCCATTATAAATGGGGGAGGAGATAGCCTTTGAAAATGGCCGACTTTCCGACTTTCAAGGGCTCGTGACCTTGACCTTGACCTTGGATCGGGTCATACTGCATATCATCATGCATCAGTGATCGACCTCTACCGACATATCAAATTTCATTGAAATCAAAGAAACTTATTGTGGACGGACGGACGTACGGACGGGCGGACGGACATTAGAGACCGACCGTATTAGGTCGACTCGGAGGAGTCGACCTAATCAAAAAGCTATCGCTTGAGATAGAGATCGCTCCAACCGCTTTAGCAACTAGCCCAGCAGGCTCTGCACATGCGTGGGTTAATTTTATATTATATGTACTCTAAAGTTTTTAAATAAATAAATAAAATAAATAAGTACCAGCTACACGTTTGAAGATCAAGGTCTGTCATCAAGGTTCTAAAATTACAGACTGGGAACGATATGATTCCAACTGCGCACAAAAAGGTTAACCCATTTTAGCCCAGTGTTCTCAAAATAGCTACGCTTATTCAGGAATTCGATGCCTGGCTGGCTAACCGACCATTTTTAGTTTTTGACTTTCGGGCACTCTGGCGCTCAGGGCTGAGCGCCAGAGTGCCCGAAAGTGAAAAACTAAAAATGGTCGGTTAGCCAGCCTGGCATCGAATCCCTTAGTCACTGTCCCCATTTTGGCACTCTGGGCAAAAATGGGTTAAGCAATCGCCGCTTAAAACGTGTCTGTGCGCACTGATCAGATCTACAACGAGTGACTGAATTAAGGTTTTACGTCCCTTTCGGCACAAAATTGGACATTTCGGAGATGTTCTTCCCAACAGCTTAGGTTGGTACTAAAGAAACTAACATAACACAAGAAATCCAGGCACGTATCAATAAATCTAGAGACAGTTACACAAAATAAAGAAACTAAACCCATGTTTGGTGGCCTTGTACGACGTACGGCGTATTCGTACAACCTTGAGGCCGGCGAGACCCACAGCGCAGCAAGACCAGGCAGACCACGTCTCTGAACGACTATCGTATGCCAATCATCTCAGTCACGTGACAGGCACTGACAGTGACGTCACTGACGTAGCGGACGTATCACGACAGCGGGGGACGCCGAACTGCGGTACTGGAAAATACAGGACTGGCTGCAAATTGAAAGACCATCGACGGCTGCATGTTAAGTTTTTATTAGCATGCAATGCATCATTAAGTCCAATGTTTCAGCAACTTTGGACAATATTGCCGATGAAGAATAGAAGCTAATGCTGATCGCAAATAACAAACTTAAAATACGGCCAAAAGTGCAGGGTGGACAATGCAGGACATGATACTGACGGACGAGCCGATGGCGGACATGACATTGATGGAGGAGACAATGATAGACAAACGGTGAGTAAAGAGTCGAGTTAAGAACTAAAAGTTTGTGCGGCCTTTACGGAAATAGCAAACGCTCGCGGTCATGCACTGTAAAGGCCTACATTAGCCTATCCACGTCGACTAACGAAGCCGATGATGTCGTCCGCAACAGTAAATAAGTAAGTGAGTATGGTGCCTTTTATCACGCTGGCCGCGTCTAGCGGTAAGCGTAATGTAGTGGTCTGGCGTCCGTCCGTCCGTCCGTCTGTCTGTCTGTCCCGTAGGCGCATACTCAAAGTGACTCACCAGTACGCAACGCGGCCAGCGTACTTTCCGTCCGAGTATTACAAGGACGGACATACTTGTTTTACTTGCAACTTGCATTCGCTAGATATCTCTTCCTAGGCAACTCTACGTCATTTATTTTTAGAAATAGCAGTACTGTTGCCAGATTCCAAAAAAATGTTATGAATATTCATCCGTAATGTTTTGCATACTCTCGCCGACAGACAACCCAATAAATAAAAAATCAGGTCGAAAAATAACCGCCTCAGCGCCGGTAAACATCAAACGCGAGAAACGACCGCGGGCGCCCGGGCGCGCCACGCCATCTAGTGGCGGCGGCAGCAACGACGACGTCAGGTGCGAGGTAAAGTATGTGCCTCACGTGTCGCATTGCAAACACAATTAGACCGCGGACATTATCACTGCTGGCGCATGGCCACTGTCCCGCAGACCGTATCGCAGAGCCGACCGTTCGACACCTGATGCCGAATACGAAATGACACGGACGCCGCTAACGTATACGAAACAACAACCGGGCAGACGGATCAGGACAGCACGTTATACGACCGGACACACTTCATAATGCATAGCTGACGGACGACGACGACGAAATGTCATGGTGGTCCACGCACTGCAGGCGATCTCGTGTGTGCGTGCGTGTATTCGCAAGACAACCGTCGACGGAAATGACGGTTGACCTAGATATGTGATACGGTGACTCACTTTGACCCTATCTAGGTCAAGTTCGTGGTCAGATTTCCAGGTCAAAGTTCAAGGTCACAGGAAATGTTTTCCGGCTGAAAGTTTAGAGTGAAATTGGGATAATCAATATGGAAGAAAAGCAGACCTGAATTGGAAACTGTAAATAAGTAACACCAGACGCAGAGTGGTCGGTACGACCTCGCGTGATGACTGTTCTAGTTTGTTTTGTATGTAGTTCACCGATAGACAGCAGAAATGAATGAAAAATTACGCCTATGATCTAATTGGGTGCGTCGTCGCTCAGGTAATATCTCTTTACGACCGCTAACAACAGCTAAACAGGAAGATGAGCCGTCTTGCCGCATTTTCCATTATATTCTCTATCAGGAGATGCGAGATATCAGGCATTACTTCCAGATTACGTACGCATATACACAGCATACCCAATCAATCTCTGTAACATCATCGGACATAGGCCTACACGATACACGTCGTGATGTCATCCATAGATTATATGCAGTGTTCAGAGAAGGAAAAATTAAATTTTGTAGCCTACTATAATAACTTTTTATATTCACTGTCTTTGGTCTTATTATTGGCCCGCCTAATGGGCCAGTATAGTTTTGCTAGCTGGCGTCTGTCGTCATCTGTCGTCGTCTGTAACGCTGCCGGCGGGCGGGCGAGCGGGCCGGACGCGTGGGCGGTCGGTCGCCGCCGGGCCGGGCGCGTGGGCGGTCGACACTGCACGGCGGGCCAGTACGGTTACATCCCGTTAGGGGGACACCTTGTTCTCATAATACTTGGCCTCTGATAGAGGTGCGAAGTATTTGGACAGGGTGGACTAAGATTGCAGGAATGGCATTGACGGAGAATATTCATGGCTGGACATTGCAGCAGTGGACAATGACGGACTAAGTCGAGGCGGTGGACATTGCAAGGATGGACAATGACGGCGTAATATTTAGTGAGTTTAGCTCATAGCTACACTGTTGATTACGTAAAGAGTTAACTGTGATTAATTATGAAAATTTGCCTAAAATTGTGCTTAAAATTCAGCCTTTCGGTAGCCGCCGAGTTCGTTTTGCTAATTAGAAATAAGCCTAGTTGTTAACTACTTCAAGCATTCGTAAGTCTAATTAACGGGACACGTCAGACTGCGCAGCCTTTAATTAATGAAACATCCATCGTCAAAACGTATTGCAGTTCAGTGCTCACGTGCAACGGACAAGAATCAACTTAAAGTCACACAAATGGAAAATGGGGTCATAAGTAAGTAGGCCTATGCAGTATTTCAGTCTGTAAAAGTCGCACGCTTTAGGTTAATCAGCAAAGTAACCACGCCTACATAAAGACGCGCATTATCATTGTAATGTTCGTACAGCTCCAGTCCACCTTCAGCAGCCACCCTTTTAGCACAACGTTTTTGAAGTAGGATCTATCGCTTACTGCTTAGCCTAATCCAGTAGGTAGTGCTAAACATTATAGTCGGACAGGTGGCGCCACTAAGTACTTCAGCGGCCAACATGAAAATCTATAATAATTATTATTGCATAAGTTGTCGACAATTTTCCACTTATCGTCACTTTAAATCCACTCCGTCGTTGTCCACTCTTGCAATTTCAGCCATCCTTTGCGAGTGTGGGTGCATGTCCGTCCGTCTGTCTGTCTGCTTGCATATCTCAAAAACAACAGTCCAATTTCATCAAATTTTCTATATATGCTACCCGTTGATCCGTGGCCCTGGCTTGGTCCTCCTCTGACGGCACTGCAGTACTTTATGTACTTTTGACGTTATGTTTTACCGTTATGGAGCGAATGGGCCAAAATCAAAGACGACGCATATGCTTCGTTGAGTTTGCCAGATCTTGTGCCTGACAACTGACAAAGTGGGGGTAGAAAACTCCCAATCAATAATCCCGTTGGCGCCAATGCCACCGCACCAGCTTGTGGCGTGAAAGACTATTTGAACAGTGCAAAGACGTCAAGTCAAAATTACTATGATCTGCATCTTGTCTACCATAAATGGTGAATAAAGATGAATATATAACTCTCATGACGTCACTGTTCAGGTGCTGGGACACCAAACCAGTGGCGGGTCCAGGGTTCGCGACGCGCCTCACTAAAACTGGACAAATGGAGTGGACAAAAAACAACCAATGGTTGTTTTCCCGGTTTGACTGTGACATCATTTTTATAGTAAAGCCGTCAGAGTACTCTGCTCCTGTTCTAGTCTCAAAAATATGCTTCGACTCAAAACTGCATTTTTTTCATTTAAAATTTTTACAGTAACACGGATGAAAATTATAGCTCATTTAACTATTCGATAGGGGTTCTGCCTGCAGATCCTCAGCGCAGTCATTGAATTTTGTCTCTCCTTGAGAAGTATTCTACAGGCGCCCATGCTAGCAGAGAAGCTGCAAACGAAAACAAAATACTAACTATGGCTAAAAGATCGTTCTATCATGCTGCAAACTCTATTTTCGGCAAGGTTGGTAGAATTGCATCTTCTTGAGAAGTTGAGACTAAATGCATTCCAGTATTATTCTACGGGTTAGAAGCCTGTCCATTGACCAAGAACCAGCTCTCGTCCATCGATTTTGTTGTTAATAGATTTTTCATGAAATTGTTTAAATCTAGTAATATTGCTGTTATCAATGAATGTCAAAAAAATGTTTTATTTTCAGTTGCCGAGTGAGCGTCTAAGTCATCGGACGTCTCGATTTTTGTCGAAGGTTGCGTTAGTTGATAACAATATTATTAAGTATACTACTCACGTGTAATTTTGTGTGTTCTTCTGTCTTTACTTAAGTATTTCCACTGTCTTGTTTTGTTTTATATCCTATTTTGCTGCCATTTTTGATGGTGAATGAAGATTTCCAAGACGAAGTTATACTTGTTTACATAACGACGTCATCAGTGATGCGTGTCACGTGTGCGATGACGTCAGCAAGTGTTATGGTTTGCAGGACATTTTGGGCTTTTGGCCACAGCATACTGACCCGCACTGGCCTTATATGGAGTCTTTGATGAATAAGAAATGGACGTTAGACGTACGCGAATGTTGGCAGGTCGTCGACGGTTTGTGACCGAGACGAGTGCAGACAGCAAGTAGCCATCACCATGACTACGGCCATCATCATCCTCATCATCATCGTCCTGGTCAGTGAACTTCTGCATAGCGCTGACGACGGCGGCGGCGGCGCTCTGTGGCAGCAGTCAGTCCACGATGTCAGCATCCCGCTCGCAGATGCGGAAATTACTGTCAACAGAAGACAATGACGTCGGGCTGCAGTCGCTGCAGCCGCCGCACTGAGATGAACAAGTCTGTTTGCCGTCTCATCTGTGATAAACACACACACACCATCGCAGTGCTACTGCTCTGCTGGCTTCAGTCTTCTCTACAGTCACGTAGCTCAATGAACCGCGGATTCCGACATCCTTGCGGCTCAAGGCTCAAGCCACACCAGCGATTGGCCAAAAAAAACAAAACTCGCTGAATAAAACACTATTTGAACAGCGTGGTGGATTGCTGTAACGTTATATACGCTAGACTGAGGCTGTTGAAATTTTACTTACTTAATTCTTAACGATATATCTATGGCTCTGACCTTATTGCTGAACCTGGGCCCATCAAAGCATCGCTATGACATTGCTGCAAAGCTACCCAAAGCACAATACCATAGACATGAATAATATTCATGATGTCTATGCACAATACACTCAATAAACTAGAAAATGGACGATCGACGCCCCAGCGTCGACGTGGATGCCGTGGCCACCTATACGGCCTGCTGTAACCTTGACCTTTGACGTTTGACCTCTAGGTCATTAGTGGGGCTACTGAATATTCTGTGTAAGTTTCATACCCAGATTGCTCTAGTCGTTCACGAGATATCGTGCATGGTAACAACATCTGTCCGGACGAACAAACGCAGCTGACGGACAGCCCGAAAACTAGAGCTGTGCTTTTCGACTATTTTAGTAGTCGACTAGTCGTCGACTACCGTGTCGACTAGTCGACAACGATTAGGCCTAGTTTTATTGCGTGCCTCCAGCCGCGTATAGGTCACCTGTCACAGATGAAAAATTATCTCAAATTGCGGTAAGTGCAGTATTGCGGTATTAGTACTTTAGTAGTGGTTGATTTTCTCTTATATCTTTGTAATGTATTTTTGTAATTATGTAGGCCTAGTTTTTATTGTCTGCTGGAATGCAGTATTATTGCACATGAGCATTTAATTATTTGTGTATTGTGACCTCTTTTCACCTTTCAGTCGTATTTTCGACTTTTATCTCTGGCTTCTAGGGCCTTTGCCCCAGACCCCCACCAACGTTCTATCCCTGGCCCCCGCGCGCTGTATAAAAGACCCGCCTTTCGTTCCCCATAGCAGCTATATCAGTTCGGTTTAAGTATGCACTGAGTCACTCGGGAATAAAATGCATTGTTTTCGTTTACTAATAATTATCTAACACGCACATAATAATCTTGTAGTGACAGACATAGTTCTATACTGTGCCATGAAAGAGGAAAAAAACAAGGCAAAGTGTATCAGCAAATGGATGCTGTAGGCCTACTACACACCCATCTGCAGCCACCGCGTAGCATAAGTGGAGTGCAGACCGGCAAGGGGAATCGAAACTGAACCCGATACCAGTACAGTGTGCTGCCGGCCCCAACTCTATATTCAAACAATGTGCAAGAATTTAATACAAATACCGTAAAATGCTACAGTTACAGCAAATTAGTTACAAAATCAACTACGTAACTGTCAGCAGTAGCGATGTGTCGACTATTTTTCGTGTCGATTAGTCGACTATTAGTCGACTTATTTCGTCGTAGTCGACTAATTTTTTTAGTCGACTAGTCAACTAGACGCGCACAGCTCTACCGAAAACTCAATGCGTTCGCCGACGCTGTCCAGTTGTAAAAACACCCCATAATAAATAAATAAATAAGTGAGTGAGTGAGTAAGTAAGTAAGTAAACAAACAAACAAACCAAATAAACAAATAAAAAACAAATAAATAAATAATGTGTATGTAAATTGTAAACACTTAATATATTTTCCAATATGTTACACAGTTTCGAAAATTCGTCAGTCACGAGGCTATTTTTGCAAGTTCGAAGGCCAGATGTGAGCGTTATCATCGTCACTCAGCAGAGTTGTAATTCTAACATCACAAAGAGGCACCTAGCAGTTACATCACGAGTGACGTCAGTCCGAAAGCACGCATTCTGTTATTTTTCTACCGTGAAACAAACAACGAATACCTTTCTATGGAGACGTGTGACATTAAATCACAGCGCACACGCAATTCGACGACAACAGTCGCAGAACTCGGCGGATTCAGAGACAGAATACGCAGCGAACGCACGAGAGATGCCAGTGCCGACCGAGCCTCGGTGAAAACCGACTCGACAAACGGTCGACGACGACGACGTACAACAACGCGCAACTACGACAAGACGCAAGTCCGCACGCAATGTCCGTGGCGCGGCCGCAAACGGTTGATTGCCTCTCTGCTGACGAGCCTGGCGACGTACAAAATCGATGCGATAGCGGCGCAAGGCAGCGCGCACTGCCGTCCGTACGTACGAGTGCGCGCTGCGTGCGCCTGACTTTCACAACTCGCCCGTTCCCCACCCCACGCCCGTTCCTCCTTCCTGGGAACGGCCGCAGATCGCAAATGCCGTCAATAATTTACCCGTCTTTGGCGCACGCACTTCATCGACATCAGAAATCCTTCTGTCATACTCAGACAGCCAGTGACGCCCTGAAGTCGTTGCAAGCCTATTGAACACGGTTGACCAATCACCTGATGTAAACGTGTTAGCTTCCGGATTCCGGGAGGGGAAGGGAGAGGTATAGAGCTTGCACTAAACATCCTTGGGTATATCGTCCTACCTTGTTCGTCTTGGTCTACGCTCATTCGTTACTGGCTGTTAAATCGGTATTTGTATATACGACTGAACTCGATAAGTCCTTACTCGAGGTCGAACCGACCATTTTGTGGATGGTGTTACCTATTTATGGTTTCCAATTCCGGTCTGATTTTCTTCGACATCTCCCGAACTGGCTTTCCCAATTTCACTTTTACTTTCAACCGAAATTTAGGTCATAGATCATGTTGTTTAAACGCAGTGGATGATCCAGGATTTGCAAACGGCGGGCAAGGTAGAGCGCCGAAGGCGCTAGCATCAAGGCGCCGAAGGCGCCGAGTGGCCGAGCGCCGTAGGCGCGAGTATCGAGGCGCCGAAGGCGTCGAGGGGGTAGGCTTTGGGGAGAGGGTATCCCCCTCCCAATGGGGAGAGGTCTGGGGAGTGGCATGGCCCCCTCCCCAGAAAATTTTTCGATTTTGAGTCTGAAGATGGCGACTTTTACTGCATTCTGGGCGCTATTCTTACAGTTGATTGTTCATTCTTCCATGGACTGTTTACAGCGTTTTGAAACCGTTGCTTTTTGGAAAACTTGCTGTTGTGTGTATGCAGATACAGTAGCTCTAGGGGGACAAAACAAGCGTGTTGGTATACCAACACGCTTGTTTTGTCC
>Ga0209780_1003569_pt1 | contig 11676 bp, 7 predicted proteins | sample WorMetexBAHAMAS2_FD_187384 | JGI IMG/M metagenome (GOLD analysis project Ga0209780, IMG submission 187384) | Marine gutless worms symbiont microbial communities from Max Planck institute for Marine Microbiology, Germany - Inanidrilus exumae... | ecosystem: Host-associated > Annelida > Digestive... | reverse complement strand
GTATGGATTGGACAGACCGACCGACAGCAACCGTGGCAAAATGAGTTCTGACGGCGGCTAGCGATTGACCGGGCGCAACACCGGTTCTCAAGGCTGGACTGCGGTCTTCGAGGGCCATGGGCACCACAATTTTGGGGCCCTCTCCTAAAACCGAGATACATAAACAAGTTTCGGTTATCGTAGACGAACCGCGCAATGCTCTCCGTCGCACCCATCGTGTTGTTAATAAAGGCTCGGCCAACTCAGCCTTTTAACGTTTCGGATGTCGCGCCATCTGGTGAATGTTCATGAGGTTAAGCCTGTGCGGTTATCAACCGTTGTGCGCCGTAATGTGGCAGCAATTTAGCCGAGCTTAACCCTTCTGTATATACATGTAGTTTCTGTTGTGTCCCGCCCTGCGTGGCGGATGTTGGTGTTGATTGTGCAGTTTGTCATCAATAAAATAAACGAAGTTCGTTTATTTCATTGATGACAAACTGCACAAAAAACGAAGATTATTATTATTATTATTACTACTACTATTATCGGTGTGATAAACTTGCGACTATCGAGCTAAGTTGACGACACTTTCGATGGTCGACGTGCCATTGCGAAAAGCAGACGAATCGGCTAAGTTCAGAGTTTGGGACAAGGTTATATAAGAAAGTACCCTTAATTTTAAGTAAGTATATAAGTAAGTAAGTAAGTAAGTAAAGTCACTTATATCGCGGCGCCGAAATCACGAAACCGCCGCTACAGCGCCGGGTGGTCTTCGAGAGTCATTGTGATCTATTTTGGAGCTACCCGGACTTCCTTACAACACAATGTAGGATAAGCGAAAGGTAGCCTCTGTGTCGAAAACCAGATCTATCTATTGAGCCGTTTCGATAGTACACCGACTTGTGACGGACAGACGGATAACGCATTATTATAACGTACTATGCATATGCGTTGCATATGCGTCGTGCAGTAACTAGAAATACTGTCATCGATCGAGGTCAAACCGACCGCGTTGCTACATTACCACGCCAATACGCGTTGGACATTAAGATTTGACCTTGACCTATGACCTTGACGTTCAAGTTTCAATCCTAGCGAGCTATGGTCATGATCTAAACACATATAAAAACTCAAAGTTCAAAGGTCAGTCGGTTCAACAGACAGAGTGGAAACAAATGCACGAAAGGACGCTACCGATTGCTTTAACCTTCCCGGCTGACGCGGTCGGTAAAAGTGATAATGGCGCGGATTAAGTAAGTAAGTTCAAATGACCTTCGACGAGCAACTAACTAACCTGAGTAATACTCATGTCAGCGTTAACGATGGACCGCTTTGGTTCTTGGAGCCCGTGTGACCGCGCGCGCGTGGCCCTGCCTACCCTGTTCACTGGATAGTCCGCCCGCTCCGATTATCGTGTCCGGCATCCTCGTTCTACGGCTAAAACAACACCAAGTTCATCTGCCGTTTATTTCACGTATAGCAGCAATAAAAAACAAGTGGTCAAAGAATTTTGACGAATAGCCGCATAGCCGGGGGGGGGAATTTCACGGGGAAAATGAAATGTGACAAAGATCACACGCGTGAGCATTGCAGTCGGCTGCAGCAGTCCCGCTGTCATGCCGTTATTGAGGACTAAATGACTCCTTTTGTTGCTCACACCAAAACTGAGACTTCCAGTGCTTTACGACGGGCCGGACAACCCCAAAGTTGCCCCTTCCCATGGACGATCTTGACCCCATTTAGTACGTTGTTCAGTGGCCTAGAGCGAGTCGTCCCCCAAACGGCATCTCGACCGGTTCAGCCGTTTTGCACAGCTCAACCGTGTGACGAACACACAGACTGATGACAGACACACAGACCACGGTACGTGCGACATCTGTAGCAATAGGCCGCATCTCATGGACATGCAGTGCATGCGATGGTACCTAACAAACACGGACATAGGCGTCAAATACGTAGGAATGAGAAACGCTTCCCATGAGCGGTATACCCGTTGAGAGTGTGTGTGTGTCTCAATCGAAAACTAGGTAGGGGAACGGATGGAGAGCGCGTGAGCGCGATATTGCATCGAACGGTCTGTCTAGTATTGTCAAATTCGGACTAGAACTGTGTTGGAACGTTGGATCAACACAGTGATGTGTTGAACTAAGAACTGCACATCAAGTGGATTGCCCCAGCGTTTGGACATTTTACGGCAACGAGGTCTGACAAGAATGAAACTGCAGGTTGTTCATCGATCCATGTAACTCGACTAAAACGTGTCAGACAGTCATTTATGATGATTATTATTACTAGCTAGACACGAGACATTGGCGGCATCATTCCAATGCCGACAGTCAATATCCTGTCAGAGTAAGTAAGATGATAAGTACTGTAATTACCGGACCCGCGGCCTCTCATCGCGATATAGTTGATTCTTGTCTAAAAGAAGACAGTCGCTGGCGGTGTTGATAGCCATTCGTCGCAGGCACACTGAAATGCAACAGCGCATAATAGACACATGGAACAGCCTACCTGCCAAACCGAATAACTTCAGTAGCCTCGCCCGGTTTACTCGTTTTATCAAAAGCGCAGACTTATCAGAGTTTTTATCGCTCGGATACTAATCTTAGCTGTTCTTAGTTGTTTCTAATATTTTACGATATTCTGTACCATTAACGCCTGTTAGTGCCATTCGGCCTTGGCGTGTTACGCTAGTGTGTTTGTGTTTTAAACGATATTTTCTATGACAGTTTATACTATAATGTTTATATGCACAGAGAGTTTTAAATAAAATAAAAATAAAAAATGTATACACTGCGGCCTGATAATAATATTATTATTAATAATATAGATATAGTTTCATCCGTCATGTCAAACTTCAGGTACCGTGTCTGCTATTGTGGTAATCGTTTTTTTATATAGTCCTCAATGATACCTGACGACTTTTGACTTGTGGCAGTCGAGTCACACGGATGGATGAACAAGCTTCAGTTTCATTCCTGTCACACCTGGTTGCTGTAAAATTTCACGGCCTCCTTCAGACGTTCCGTACTACAAATAATTAACTGAAAAATCGATAAATTCACATTCATAAGTAACGTTCAGTGATGAGACAGGAGTGAATAGTAAGTAAGTACGTAGGCCTAAGTAAGTTTATTATTTCAAAAACACTAAAACAGCTTGATTTCAATTGCATACGCAAAACACAAACAAACCACAGTAGGCCTACAAAAAAAGACGTACTCAAACGTAAAAAGGATATGCCTAATGATATAATGAGATCGCAGATGCACATTTGAATTTTAGGAAGGATGGTGTCCTTTACCACCGGTTCTAAAATTCTAACTCGAAAACACCTCATTGTGGGTCACACCAACTACTTTAGCACAAAGAAATCGACGCTAGCGATGTTCTTATTCAAGTTCGCGTTCAAGAGGAAGCTATTAATAACACAGCTCGGCCGTCGTCGGGCGTCGGCCTTCGCAGCTACGGCACCCGTGATGGTGAACTGTGACCTTGACCCTTGAACTTGACCAAAACGTCGGGATCAAGATGAATCATTTTGCCAAATATCTAGGTCAAAGGCCATTTTGTTCTAACGTTATCGCGCAAACACACAAACGGTGCGCCGACTGCACTATTCAGACAACTGATGTGATACGATACGATATGATATATTTGCGTGCTCTAAAAAGCTGACAAAATGGCCAGCTTAGTGTAGCGCACGGCACGGAAACAAAAATTAAGAAGAAACTAAAAACAAAAAAGGATTAGCTCAGAAGAAACGGTGCAGGCAAAAATCCGTGAAAACAGTATGGGAGGAAGAAGTGAAACTACGGGGGTAGGATTTGTGAAACAGGTAGGTTTTAAGCCAGGAGTGAAAGAGAGAGAGAGAGAGAGAGAGAGAGAGAGAGAGAGAGAGAGAGAGAGAGAGAGAGAGAGAGAGAGAGAGAGAGAGAGAGTTATGGATGAGCAGAGTGGTGAAAAATACGAAGAAATGATGGGTGAAGAAATAGGTGAGTCGGAAATGGAGGAACTGGTACCAGAATGAGGTTGACGAAGAAATGGGAGTTGATTCCAGAAACATGGTGAAGCATACAGAAAGGAGCGATCAGTAATTTTAAGAGAGGATGATGTAGGCGGCCCCAATCGGTAACAACGTCCCGGGTAGAGAGGTGCCAATTTCAAGACGTCGGCAAGACGCTGCACGTAGAAGGAGCGGTTTGCGTGGAACAAATTGACCCTTACGACTCCGAGCAATTCATATTGTCGCGACCCGCAAATCGTCAACGCTTCCGCCGTAAATCTACACGTCGAAATGGAAGGCGCTCGAACGAGCGACTCGGCGGCCCTGCACGGCCCAGCCCTGCCCGCTCGCGCAGTGGCTCAAGTCGCACCCGACGACGGCCGCCGCGTGACGCGTTCACTAAATCCATCGGCGTCGCAGTCTTTATCCCTGCCAGCGATCGTCTCACGTTAAGGTGTACCCGACACCAGACTCGGACAACGCGTGTGTCTCAAGGTTCGTTCTCACCGCATGCCGTGCGTTGTGTTGTGTTGGGCGTCAAGCGGCATGCGGCAAAAAAGACGCAACATGCCGCGTGATGCCGCACCGCAAGCAACGCACCACGCATCCGGTGTGAGGTTGGGATATTCAATCGATGATGGCAGACTGTTAAACGCTGAAACTTAATTTATCCACAGTTAGATTACATGCAACATCGGTAATTGCAAGAAGCACTAATAGGTCTAGGACAATTCAGAAATGAGCAACCTCCAAAAAATCTTTAAATCGCAATTCCGATTTCGATAGCCGACCATCAAATAACTGCAACTCAACAAAGGTAAGGGAACAAATTTGCGGCACTAAAGTTAAGAAATATGCGCACTTTCTCAATGCTGAGCACATTTCCTAACCGCTGTGCCGGTTTTTCGATACCAACTCTGTCCACATCGTCACAGTTCATGGATCAGAGGAAACTACCCTACTGTCTCACCATCTAACGCAGCTGTTGCCGCCGTGGCTATTGGTTCCGGTGCGGGAGACACCTGTTCAGCGCCGCTCGACGTTATTGAATCGCTCGCCTTATCGCGCCACACGCTCTTATTGGCGTATACGTGTGGTCGGTCGGTCGGTATAATGACGTCATCGGACCACGTGACTTCCGCTCCATCATCATCGTCACCGCCGACATCGACAGCAGCATCAGCAGCAGCAGCGGCAGCGGCAGCAGAAGGAGGTGATAGCTGAAGCGCAGAGCGCAGTGGCCATAATAGCCACTCGACCAAAAAAACTTGATAAGCGTATCGTCGGTTAGACTGTGCGGTTAGCCGAAAGTAGGTATTTTACTGTTGCCAATTTGACTGTTGCCACTGCATGATGGAACTAGAAAGCGGGGCAAAGCCCAACGTGTAGCCCGCATACGCGCAAACGCGACTGTACATTTCTTACTTACCTACAGCCTGGCTATGCTACTGCCACCTAGCGAATGACCTTTAAAAACCAGCGCACAGCGTATTTTAGCCTACGTGGACTCACCACCCATAAAAATGAGCCACAAAATCTCGGGTTACTGGACCAAAGTTCACCGAATTTATAGTCGTAGTAATTTTTAATCGACGGTGCTAAAGCAGCAATTCGCGTTGTGATCCGTCCACCCGTTGTCTAATGAAAGGGGGCATTAAAAAAGAAAGTAACATCCGTAAAACATAAGCCCGCCGGCGGCATCACGATGCCGGGCGCGCTAATAATACTGAGAAAAGAAACAGGATCGACGTAGTTGTGCTGAAATATCGTAAAATTCGTCCGACGGGAAATCGGCGAAACCGTGCGTTATTCGGTGACAAAAAAATTTCGGCTCGCTCTCAAACTGTCGATACTGCGCGGATCGTGCCCAAAGTCTGCCAGGGCCAGCCCCCCAACAATTCGCTCACAATGTTCCAAACTTCATCCAAATCGGTTCACTTTCGGTTGAGTTATAGCCGAACACGCGAAGGCCGGCCGTTCTTTGGGCCCATAGAGTAAATCCACTATTCGCCCGCGAATAATAATTACTGAACGAGAAGAGATAACGATGATGACTTCTAAAGACTTTGGCGCTATATAAGCCATTTACTTACTTACTTACTTACTTACTTACAATAGTGAGTACGACGAATCACGCGGGCGTGATGCCTCATCACTCGAATGCGCCAAACTTGATCACCGTCAGCGACGCTCGCTACGCTCCGTGGTGGCGCGAGCAGCTCGTAAAATGCAGTCCGCTGCCGGTTCGCAATTGCATCGACAGTAAAGTCTATTCTCGTTGCTCTGAACTTGTGACACAACATGCAACCTAAACATTGCTAAGGAATCGAGTCTTAAACGCCCATAAAGAGTCACTACGAAAAATATAAGCGTCCACCGCTATGTGCGGCCAGGTGGTGTAATGGTTAGGACGTCGGAGTCGCCACTTAACTATTGGTCGCTGGTTCGACTCCCGCCATTCCGCTTTCAGGTAACAACCTTAGGAAAGTTGTTCACACGCACGTGCCTTTGTCACAACCAGGACCATATTCAGGGGGATGCCAGTAGGCCAAGGCATCTCCCTTTTAAAGTCAAAAATAAAATAACCCCGATTTATTTCTGATTTCATGCATGGAATCAGCCTCTTCTATTATAAAAATCAACAGAAAATGCTATTAAAAGTACTTCATTTAGAGTCAATAAATAACAAATTCTGCGCATAATGTCAATTTTTTCTCGCTGGCTACGCTTGCTCGATTAGGGTCTCTACCCCTTCTGGTATCCCCCCTGGATCCTGCATAGTCACCAAACAGTATAAATTAGTACCGGTCGAAGGGCGGCGACGCCCTACGGCTGGAAAGGTAATCGTAGGTCTGGTCATGCGCCACAGTGGTTTATCCATCGACGCGCTCAATGGCCTAGGGAAAGGAGATGAACACCCCGGCTACACTTCTCTAATGACCATGGCACTGTTTGCCTTTAACGCTACGTGCTCCATGCCGGCGTTGTTACTTCTGCTTCAAGAGAGCTAAACAACAGTCTTCAGCTGTGTCCTAAATGTCCCCGTGCATAGAAACATCAATTGACCGCAATGTTGCACGTCATGCCCTTGAAATTGGGAGTGGGAGTCACTCGAAGTCATTGTAAATACTACCAGTTAGTCGGTTACCGCTAAGCTGCATGGTGCAGAAGAAATGGCTGCAATTGTTACGTGAGGCGAGAAAATAAACCAGCTTTTATTGCCTAAATCGTAAGTAACATAATGCTGTGGAGATTATTATTGAAATCGGACAGTACTTGCTCATGATACACCTGAAATGTCGGGAATCCTTTTTGAGAAATAGTGTAAATATACAGGCATTTATATAGCGTGAATCGATGGTTAACGTGCTGCGGATATGAATCTTTGGCTGTTGCTGCTGCAGTTTGCGTGACTGGATATCACATCGCACACGAGAAAAACATCGCCGAAAACGAACGCATTCACGAGCTTGTGAACATAACTAGTGTCCAAAGCAATTTGGCAAAAGGCCGCATCGCCGACTTATCACCCTCGCGGCTCCGAATGGATGTTGACCGATGTTAACCCCCTTCTAATACATGGCTTCTTGGACCCACATGAGTCAGTCTCCAAACGGGCATCTCGATCGGTTCAACCGTTTTTGTAGGGCTTCGGGTTTCTTCAATAATAAGAGTGTTTGCCTGTGGAATCTTTTCCCAAACTATAAACTTGGTGAAGTTGGCTGGTTTTTATGCATTTTCGCCACGGCCAGTCGACCGTCTTAAGTGTTGTAAACTTAGTTCGACCATCACCGATTAATCACACTAACCGTCCACCTTTGTTTACAACGATATGGGAGTAACGAACAGCACTGCACGATTAATCTGCGACGGCTGAGACTTACTTCTTTCGCCAAACTTCTGATTCACTGACTGGACGCTTGAGCTAGAACGGTCTGGTGCATGGTATTTTACCAATAACACGCATTGGTATTGTTTTGACCGTGAAGTACTTTATAGTCAGAACAGCCAGTTTGTACTGAATTCTTTGCGGAACCGCAACCAATAGAGACCGATCAATAAATGATTACGTTATGCACATATGGGGGGGGGCGTAATCATGACCAACCACCTCTCTAAAACCGTCGCAAGTTGTTTTACTAATCTTCGGCAGATTCGCAGAATTCAACGTTCTGTCAACAGGCCGGTTCTGTTGTATCTGGTTACGCTTGGACTATGGGTGTGCAGCTCTTACACTCATTTCCAAATACCTGCTGGACTGTCTGCAGTCGATCCTCAGTGCAGTAGCACGCCTCATGTGCCGAGCTCACAAGTACGACCACGTAACTGCATTGTTTCAGGAACTTCTTTGGCTATCTATTTCTGAACATATAAAATACGCACTGGCGGTATTGGTGTCTCAATGTTGGCACAGCATGACATCCGAGTACCTGACAAGGTACAATGAGCTGGTGACATCGACTGCTACCAGCATCTCCGATCGTTATTCATCCAGTCTGCAAATAACAATGCCGATGACTAGACTTTACATTGTCAGTGATCGTGCGTTTGGTGTCGCCGCTGCTCGTATCAGAACAGTGACCTCCGTTGCAACAGTTAAATAGTTTTAAGAAATAGAAGAAATAGCTGAAGACCCAACAGTGATGGGCAAATCAAAAATCATTTGACAAAATGATTTAAATCATCATACCAAATAACAAATTAAATCACAAATCACATCCACAAATCACAAATCATTTAACCCAAATCACAAATCAAATCAAATCACGATGTCAATCCAAAAAATCCCGATTTAAAAATTATTTATTTACCAACGAATAAAAGCCATTTAACTCAAAAAGTTCAGTGAAAAACAGTCTATTCGCATTACAAATACCTACAGTGGCATTCTAATAGGCTAATGATTATGATTCGAGTCTACTGTGTATCATGAAATGTCATCATAAGAAGTTACTCATTGTCCCAAGTGACTAAAATTCATGATTTGGTGAAATCACAAATCAAATCACAGAAATGCACATCAAATCAAAATCAAATCAAAGGTTTCCAAATCAAATCTTTTTTGCTCAAATCAAATCACCACATGTGATTCAATCATGATTTAAATCAAATCATGATTTGATTTTGCCCATCAATATGACCCACTTATTGCATTGTCCCTTCCCTTCATTATGATTATTAGCTGAAACTATGCTACCATATCTTTGTAGTTTTAATTTAGGTTCGTCGTTTTTAACAACAACAACAACAATAATAATGATAATAAAAGTTGCCTGCATAGCCGAAAAAATTCCTTTTGTGATTTTTCCCACCCTGATCCATGAACTCTGATCTATGACTTTGACCTAGTCAAGGTCAAAGCGAACCACCGTGGCAAATATCTATAATACTCGGACGGAAATGTACGCTGGCCACGTCGCATGCTGCCGTCTGGTGAGTCACGGTATGTTCCGAATGGACAGACAAACGGACGGAAAGACGTCAGACCGTTGCATTACGTTTTCCGCCAGACGCGACCAGCGTAATAAAAAACATCATTTTCACAAACTCAATGTGTCCCAACTAATGGATACCGAATTAACCATTTTATACTTCCAGCACATTTGATTGGATCGTTTATACAGCAGTAAAACATCAGCTTTTAGGATAGAACCATATTGCGAATTTATTGTCGTGAACTGCGTGGTATCGCTAGAAAGCTGACCGGTAGATGGCTTAGTCTACCGCACAGAAACATAACGGAAAATCAATGGAACTGAACTATAGACCGGTTGACTCAAAACAGCCAGTCAGCGCCGATTGACGATAGGCGGTCGTAACACCATAGACGTAGTCGACGACGTTCGACTCGTCGGTGTGGCGGGGCGGCGCAGTCGAGTGCCCGAGCGGTGCAGAAAATGCTCAAGTCCACCGTCTGAGTCGGCGCTCGGCCGCTCGGCCGCCGTCGAGAGTTCATTATGGCGCCGACCGAATCCACGTGCGTGATCTACGGCCATCACGCACCCAGTCAAATCCTCCAGCCCACCCACGGCTCCGCTGCGTCGTCTATATACGTCGCTGCGGCGAGATGAATTACGTGTACATGAAAAAACCCGACGACAACCTGTCATGTCTGGCGTCGACGGCTGCTGCCTGGAACACTCTTTCGCCATCAGCGCACTAGCGCAGCGTTTAATCCCCAGTACGCCATTATTCGCAACCCTTTTGTGTCGTGCACCGTATTCATCTTAATGTCAGAATGTCATTCACCCTTTCCAAGATTGTCCGACTCAAAAATGCATTCTAAATAATATAATTATTACGGTGCACGCACAGAATGTACACCGTACAGACTTTTTTATCTGGTCTATATGCTGTAGACTGCACCAGTGTAATTGCACCTGTTGTATTCTGCAGTGCAACATAGTATTATTATATACCAACTCCGGCGTGGTGTACGACGCTCAGTCGCGTCTGTTTGTCTGTTTGTCTGCGCTCTAAAAGGAAAAAACGGCTTCAGCTATCAGCACCAAAGTCGGTACATATAGTCCATGGCTGGACCTTGGCATGCACTGTCCGTGAGATTTAAAGGCTAAAGGTCAAATCCCACCCTAAGCTTCGGGTTATGGTTATAACCTTTGCGATGGGGTTGGCCGGGATGCATAGAAACGTGAGTGTGCATGTCGAGAGACAATTGCATATATTAATTGCCTTTATTGAGACTAGTAAATATTAAAAGTGCTCTTTTAACCAATTCCCACCACTGAAAACTCCTTTAAAAATCCCCTGATTAGAACGTTGGCGTTCACTAAGACAAAGCTCAATAATTACAGCCAACTGATCACAAAGTGTCGAGGTGCAACATGTGACTGCATAACTGTAACTGTCACATAGTAGTAAGACACAGAAAAATAGCAAATAAAATATTGCAATCAAATGGACTAGGTCACCCTCGCAGCTACATGAATCTAACAGCAAGTCAGCAACAATTAACTGCACTGCACCAACTACTTAAAAACACGATACATACCAAACATGTCAACTCAGTGTGACAGAAAAAATGCAACAGCAAGAAGTTATAATGCATGCATACTATGTAAAAACTGCACCGTAGCACAATGGTGTAATACTGACACTAACAGTACACCAAAAACAACAAAAGCACCTTGTATGGTTCTACCTGCACCATTACAAAAGCACAAAGCCTACAAGTCGTAACAGTAACAACTACGCATTTGCGCATTTGCAGGGGGGGGGTGGCAAGTGCCCCCTTGCCCATGCCTGGCGGCGCCCATGCACGTAGATCGTCTCTTCAAAGCACTATACAGGATTTGGCACCATTACAGCGCTGACATTTCGGCCCGGCTAAACAGCGATTGAATTACTTTAGTTAAGTTTTCTAACAGATCATAAAGCAACTCATTTTGGATATCTTTAAATTTCAAATTTGTAACGGACCGAACGGTCACGATCGAGGGCCGAACTGCGTCACCATGCCAAATTTCGTTGAAATCGCTGAAACTGCGGCCAAGATATGGCGATTTTTCGATTTTTCAAAATGGCGGCCGCCGCCATGTGCGATCGGTCAAACCGTTGTCGAGATATCTCAATTTAGGATTTTTCAAGATGGCGGCCTTCTCATGTTGAATTTTCGAAATTTCAAAATTTTTAACAGTCGGAACAGTCAAGAAGGTCGAACTGCATCATCG
>Ga0209780_1003568_pt1 | contig 11677 bp, 9 predicted proteins | sample WorMetexBAHAMAS2_FD_187384 | JGI IMG/M metagenome (GOLD analysis project Ga0209780, IMG submission 187384) | Marine gutless worms symbiont microbial communities from Max Planck institute for Marine Microbiology, Germany - Inanidrilus exumae... | ecosystem: Host-associated > Annelida > Digestive... | reverse complement strand
TGAGTAGAGTCACTGCATCACTGGCTCAGACTCAGTAAGTTACTGTGTAGTGAGATTCGTTAAGTGATTAACTTGTAGCGTCTTTGGTTACTACAGTCTATGACTGCGTCACATTGGAGAGCAACCTTACTGACAGAAGTATTATTTCTATTATTCTATTTTTCACTTACATGGGGTGATGAGACTGTGTTTTAGCCATTGATGTCCTATTTGGTCATCATTTATCTTGACTGTTTTGCCAGTGACCTAAGGCTGCCAACTTTTCATTATGCTATTCTGAGACACCTAACATAGTTATTCGGATTGTCAGTGCTAGGGTTCTGCACTAAAGCACCCAATTTTACATTGTGTATTACCTTTCATGTATGTGCCTTGGGTGTAGGGTTACCAGACATCCGGCAAAAGGAGGAAATGTCTTCCTTTTTGAAGACGTGTCCATCTGGCAGGCATTGTCCTAAAGTGGATAAATGTCAAGATTTTCTGAGTCACTGACTTGGCCGTAATCTGCCATATTGTTAGTTGCATGGCACGATATAATTTCTATCGTGTCATCGTAAACTCGTAAAGACTAAAGAGAAAATTTGAGAGTGGACCGTCCGCTCAACGCGTGTTCGATACGGTTATTAGTATGTAAATTGCTGAATAAAATTTTTATTGTTTAAGATGTTGGAGTCGGCTGTCGTCAGTAAGAGAAAATGCCGATTTTCTGATCACATGAAGACAGTGGACAAAAGAGAGAAATAGACTGTCTATTGACTCAGTGAGAGGAATTCTTCTCACAAAGTACAATCTCAAGAAACTGTCTTGCATCGACTTTCATGCCTATGTTTCTACTCAGCCTGCATTTGTTTTTTGTGTTTTTACAGAAATGTCAGATGAACAGCCAGTAGCGGTGGTACGAAAACGAAAAGCAGAAGCCGTCTGTTGCAACCAGCTGGCGTGCATTGTTCACTATGCTCAACATAAACAACACACAACTGAAGAGGTAAGACCTCTCAGTGATGCTCAGTTTCAGAGTATATGTTATGCGAGAGATACCAGGAGAGATCAAATCAGTGATAGTGTTCGGTTAGATAGGATTTGCGAAAACATACCTTAGTCTTTCAATTCGCAAGTGCATGACAGTCATAGATGGTGTTTTAAGAATTTTACAAATGTGTCGAGACTGCGGAAACGTTCGGGTTCTCCACTTCCCTTGCAGGAGTCCATGCTAGCTGCAAGTGCATGCATCTCCCGCAGTACTTCTCGGCTGTCTACACCTTCACATGCACATTCGGTGATATTTCCACAGAATAAGTGTCTGTTCTGCAATAAAGAAAAAAAAGTATGTACATTCTAGTACAACATCAGAACGTCTGTCAACATGCCTCACTTTAAATGCTGAGCAAACTATTAAGGAATGTGCATTGACAAAGATGTGATAGATGGCATTGACTTACGGGCAAAGGAAGCCAGATATCATGAATCACCATCACATATTTCACTGCATTCGTTTTACTTACATACTCACCAAAACCGGAATTAAAAATCGGGTCTAGGTACCGGGGTACCGCAATGTGGTTGGTACTCGGTTCCTAAAATGGCTAATGCTGCAAATCACTAACGACAGCATTGTTTATTGTCAGAGTAAGGCCCCCCCCCCAATCCATCACTCCCAGTCAGTGATGGATCAAAAAAGCTCTAACGCCTTTTTGGTTGGGGTCAATGTTTTGAGGGCATCCCTGCAGAACTGCGGTCCCAGTTTTATGCTCCCTTCGAATTCAGTGGGAAAAAACATGAAATTTTCGACGGACACTCGCATGGGATTCCATGTGAAATACTCCACGGAATTTTCATGCCTGACAAAATACATGAAACTCTACGGACATTCCATGACATGACATCCAGTCTCCATTGAATCCCATCGAGTCTCCTTGACAAATTTCACGTTTTCCTGATGGAATTCCATCGGGTGGAAAACAAACCAGACCGCTATTCTGGTAGATCGCATTTTTGAGTTCTGTTAAGTGAGCGGACGCTGTTGGTTGGGTTACAGGAAGGACATCGGACCATAAAACCGATGCTGTGCCATTTCCTGCCAAAGATTCTCTTGTGTAATACGTGAAGAAAATCAAAGGGAAACCCGCCGAGTTTCAGCTGGAAAACGGTGGAGGTGCAGGTTGTGTGGAATGGACATGAATGACACCCATTAGTCGATCTTTGAACATTTTGCTGAGTTTCATAGAACAGATAAAGATAGTAAAATGAAAACTGTGAGAACCAGAAAGCAATGTATTTGTCCAGCAAATGAAACAACAGCAATAAAAACAACTACATAACTAACGTAATACTCGTCTGTGGAATTAACGTCTGTTGTCAGCACTCGACTAGTGCACAACTACATACATCTAGGAGAGATAAAAAAACATTTTCCACCAGAAAATCCCTGAAATGTAAGTTACAAATACTAACAACTCCGTTCAGCAGGTAACCTGCTACATGATTACTTTCTAAGACCCATGTCACACCTGCAATTTTATCATGCAACTTTGTCGTGCAACTTTATCGCACGACAAAGTTGCAGTATGCAACTGTGCATGTCGTACACTGCAACGTTGTGCATGAACAAGAATTGGCCAATCAGCGTTCGCCGCATTTTAATAACAATGTTGCACAATAGAGCGCTGCTGTAATTGGATAAGGAGTTGCACGACTGTTGAGAAGATGAAGTTGTGCGATAAAATTGCATGTGTGACATCAGTCTAAGAGGCTGTATGAGCAGCACAGCAGTGACATGACGCAAATACACTAGAGTAACAATGTCTGTGGTCTGTAGTGGCGTACAGAGGCCAATCAATACTCACTCAATGCAACGTGACCGCAGTCAGCAAGCACTCTATGAGTGACCTTAGGGCACAATGACCACAGAGTGACATGGCCTCTATGTACCAGTAGATACTTCAAAATGTTATTAGGCCTGGAAATCTGCAGACAGTGAATATAATATACACATCCAACGAAATTATTAACTATACAATTTACCTCTAATTCACAGTAACAAGGTAACAGTTGAACAAAGGTAGTTTACACACAGATGATTTGAAGCTCAAGAAGGTTTTAAGAGTTGACATGGAAACAATGCTACAATGAATACACAACTACACACAACACAATGATTCAACAAGAGTCCGTCCACAAATAATGTAGCAAATGGCCGCATCACCCTCTTGTTGCCCCTGACAAATGCATTCACAGGCTGCATGCTGCAGGCACATTTGCCAGTGGCGGCAGGCGAACAATGCAGAATGCACACACACATGTAGGACATTACAATGGGCTGGCGCACGTCCCCTAAAAACTGCCCTTCCTGTGGGGATCTGGATCTCCATCTAATATATGGTTCTGTGGGCTCACAAGAGTCAGCCCCCAAACAGCATCTCGATCGGTTAAGCCGTTTTGCACAGCTCACCCATGTACCCAACACACTGACCACGCTACGTGCAGGCGATGCAGCCTAGTAATGTGTAAATGAAATGTAGCATGAAACTGAAACCAAACAATTCTTCATTGCTATTACAACTTTAGTTTGATCATCATCAGTGCAACACAAGTTTCCAAACTGCAAATGTTTCACCTGCAACTGTACAGTACAGAGCTGCATTAACAGGGTTACTAAGAACTACAATACAATAGAGCTCAATACGCAACGTCTGCAGGCGTTTGTCGATGCTTGCTACACAACACAACAGACAATTATTTCACACGCAGTGTAGCCTCCTCACAGATAACACTGAACGACGCTTGATTTCAACTACTAGCTGAGAGGAATGAAAGACGACATGTGACGTGGGCTGTCAATCACTGGAGCTCAGCGGACTCGAGCTCGCCAACGCAACACGGCGTAACAACAGACTCGCAGAATGACAAAGAACGCACACATGACAATCAGATCCACGTAGAACTTGGCATTTTCCACGTCGAGTTCTTTGATCATGTTCGTCGGCTCCTGGAACACACCACACTCCTGCATCTGTTTTTGCATGTCATCGGACTCATGTTCACAGTCGAGCGGGTCGCGGTCGTAGCCGTAGATTGCTTGAATCACGCCTTCAAATGCGTACCTGCACACACACACACACACACAGTGTCAGTGAAAGTGTCATTGTGACTGCCAGTGTCAGTGTGACTGTCACTGTAACAGTTGTGGAGGTTTCTCACGTCACAGCAGAGATGTAAAGAAGTAAAGCTTGTACAGCTGCTGGAGCACAGCTGAGTTTCCTTGGACCACTGTCACTGTCCAGGTCCCTGTGTGTGCTCTTCTGTTAGTTTATGTCAAGAATAAAGACAGCGCAGACAACGGACAAAAACAGTAGTTCTTAGGTGCTTTCAACACAGTTTTAGCTGTAATAAGACAGGATCATACCTGATATATGACACGTAGGAAAGCCATTCCAAGTACTTTGGCATCGTGCTGAAACTGACAAAGAAGCCGCTGAACAGAAGAATTGGAATCGACAAGACTGGACCTAGAAACACTGCCGCCTGCACTCACAACCAACTTGATATCAGACTACACCCCACTGACACAAGACACAAGTTAGCAAACTAGCAGCCGTACAGTGGCATAGAATGAGAGACAGAACTGTTACTCAGCATGACGGACAGATGAACTTGGATACATCAACTGGACATGACACTGAGCTTGTGACATGCTGCGTGCTGCCATCTAGTGAATATATAGACAACTCGCTCTAGTGACTTGCTCAACTTCACGTTCTCTGCAAATCGTCGTTGTTACTACGGTTACCGGTGCTGCAATGTGAAAGGTCACGTAACTGCGGCTGCTGCTGTACCTCAAGGGAGCATCCGGCACCAATGAGCAGACCGAGCGACTGAGACACGAGTGACGTCATCGTCATCAACACGAGGAACATCATGAATCGGACAAAGTCGCTCGGCTGATTGGACATCCAGTAGACGATGCTGCCGTAGATCAGAGGAAATATGATCTACAACAACACACGCACGCCATCTGGTGAATGGTACTCGTCCTAGATATCTCACATCTGTGACATCAATCAATCATCCGTGACACCTAACTGATAGTGGTTTCACAGTTTCAAGCTGAATTCTCAACACAGCACTGAGTCTAACGTACGTACTTGGAACGGCATGTCTGCCATTGTCTTGGCGAGGTAGTACGACTTGAGACTGTACCAGTAGTTGAGATGTTCTCGGATGAATATTGACATCTCTATGGGAACTACAATCAGCATCACGCATCATTCAACGTTCATCTCATCTTGTATGTACCACGACAACCCTTGCACAGTTACTCTCAATGGCAGACCTGCTACTCATTTCTGCTAGCCATAGATAACTCAGTCGACCCGCCCCACCAGATGGTTACATACTAACGTGAAAACGGTCACCATCTGACTGCTCACCGAGCTCAATGTTGGGCAACCTGTTACCAGAAAACCAAGCTGCCACGTAAAGTGTAAAAATGGTCTGCAGGCTGCACCGTTACACACAGACAGACAGACAGACAGAGAGAGAGAGAGGCAGACTGACACGTGAGGACGGTGGGCATCATGGCGGTGAACATGAGGAAGAGCAGGCCAAAGAAGAGAAAACCGGCGTTGTTGTAGGCCTTGGTCGACTCGTTGCCGATGTTGAGATAGAGCAGACCAATCAGAATGCCGCAGACCACGTGACTAGCCAGTCGTAGCCGCGTCAGAGTCTGACACAGACACAACATCATCACGGTATCAACAGCCGCAGGACCTCCCCCACCGCCATACAACCTGACCTGAGAGGCATCACAGCTCTCAAAACAATGCGACTGCTTTCATGATATATCTATTCATAGACTGAATGACGACGCTTTTTATTACTGTATACTGTCACCAACACATATAGCTGGAGTTATTCCAGCTTCAACCAGGTTTCCACAAGAAACAGGTCCCACCAGTGTAACTTTCGTTTTGATTTATTTTTTAGTTTTAGTTTTAAGAATATTTTTTAGTTTTAGTTTCGTTTTAGTTTTCATTATTTTTTAGTTTTCGTTGTACTTTTAGTTTTCTGGTTATTTTTTCGTTTTACGTTTTTTTTAGTTTTACTATTTTTCTGATTCAGTTTTGGTTTTAGTTTTAAACTAATTTTAGTCTTGGTTTTACTTACTGTTAGATACCAGCAACACAGTCAATAAGGTAGTATACAGCACAGACACAGAGTTACTCATGATTGTCGTTGTCATCATTATCATCATCATACGCTCAGAATCATATCTGTCACTGACTGTTAAAATCAGCTATTAACTCTTTCGATGCTGAAATAAAATTTATTACTTTTCCCGGTGCTGAATAATGATAGAAGTAACAGTAAGTCATTTCTGTTAACCTGTCGACACATACGTGACATCGCAGCATCACTTTATTTCGGTATGTAACCAACCACCCAGGTCGACTCAGCCTTCTACCCTCCCTGGGATGGTAAAATGAGTACCAGCCAAAGGGCGGTGATGTTCTGCGGCTGGGGAGTAAAGGCAGGCATGGTGTAATTTGCAGGTATAACTGTGTGATCCATGTCTGAGCGCATTAGAGGTAGTTACGACGATGCGCTATACAAATCGACGTTTACTTTACTTACTTTACTACTTTACTTTGTTGTCGACATCTGCACCCAGCCCCTAGGGTCGACTTTTTTCGACATTAGCGCCGAAAGAGTTAAAATCAAACACAACCGTTCACTGGGTTCACATTATCAAACGCACTTCAAGTTCATTCTGAGAAATATGCAACGTTCAATGTTTTTTGCCATTGTGTTCCGCTTGCCCGCCATCAGGTCGCCACATACGCTGAACAGGCGTTCAGCATACACCTGTGACGCTGGGGCTGAAATCAGATCAATGGCGATCTTGTACAGAAGTGGATATCCAGCCTCGCGAGCCTACACTGCAATTCAGAACTGTACCAGAGCACATTTCTGCAGCATAGGTGGAAAGTTTAGTCTCTGGACCACCACAAGCAGATGCTGACTGGGTACGAGAACTGGACAGTTGCTGCGCAGGAACTTGAACTGCTTCAAAGGCATGCGTGTTTCAGGCGCACAGTCGCTGCAGTGCCACCTTCAGGGAACTGTTGTCAGCGTTATTATCATTTTCGTTTTGGATTTTTTCGTTTTCGTTTTAGTTTTCGTTAACGAAAATCACACTGGTCCTCATAAGAGACTGTCTGAAGTAGACATCAACATGTGGGAACACTCACAACTCAGACGTCAGCCGCTCACTCTACACAACAGTTGCTATGGCAACAGCCGCTGCAGCCTACCGTGTCTCTCATGATGCAGAGAAATGTGCGCATGAAGAGTATTCGGAACTGGAGCCAACAACTCGTCGCAAACGAATGATTCGCTTCGTCCTAAACAAGACACGCAATACGCCGTTACTTACAATGCAAATTACCATTGGTAAATAGCAACAGCCTTCGACGAATATCAACATCACAATTTCGTCAATCAATGCTCGGCTAACCTTCCTCATTAGCGACTGGATGCCTGCAGACCATAAGTCAGCATTTAGATTACTCAGTCAGGGCATGATTTTGAGGTTTTTGCTCTGCATGGGTAACATTTGCACCGAAAGTTGGCGTACAACGCTTTTCCGTCCGTGTACAGTAGACTGTCTTCAACAGACAGCAGAAGAAAGAAAGTAATACATCGATGTCTCTTCAGCCATTCATTACTCATTAGAAGCAAGTGCAACGCTGGTGCAGTGGCGGTTATTAACACTGCACTCTCTACTATATCTTCTCTCTCTCAAACGTTTTTAGACCGTACAGCACTATTAATAGTAATAACAATAATAAGTGGTCAAAGAGCCGTGTTTTCACCCCTCACAGCAGCGAATGGATTCGTCCGACCTTGACCCCCATATACTACATGGTGCCATGAGTCAGCCCCCTCACACGGCTTTTTTTGCAGGGCTCACGAACGTGACCAACAGACACACAGACCGACAGACCACGCTACTCCTCTATCTCTATCTATCACTGCAATGTTGACTAATAATAATAAGAAGAAGAAGACGAATATTTAAAAATGAATAATTATCAGTACGAAGGTGGGGTGTGGAAATCCCAAAATTGAAAATGTTATGCAATTTCAAAATCGAAACGTCCTATAAGTCGTAGCCGTTTCACGACTTTTTATGAAATTATAAGCGTTTGAAGGCAATTTCGTGTTTGGTTACTGATTAAAATTTGGATTTCCAGAGTTAGGGGATTTTACCTGTGGAGTGCATTTCCTCCAAATTTTCAGCGCCCAATGGTGACAAAATTTACATGTCAGATGCAAAAACGTTTTGGACATAAAAAACGACACAGACCTCCTCTATAACCATGCCAAGTTTGGTAGGGCTGGGACTTCACTCCCCGCCGATGGGGGGTACGATGGTTTTGAACAAGAGTTCATGCTAACGAGTTTGCCATCAAAGCGTTGGAATACAGAAATGTTTTCACATCAATAGACAAGAGAAAGATTTCAGTTGTGCAAGTGTGTTAAACTTCATCTCTACACCACTAGATGGCGCCACCACAAAACCTTGAATTTGAAACACGGTCAAAATTGGTGTTTTTCGCTGCAAGGGCGACAACAAACCGATACAGATGAAATCTGGCACGTGTGAACACCATGAGTCTAGTCTCACATGCCAAATTTGGCCCTGATTGGGAAAGACAGGTTGCACAAGAGCCCCCAAAGTTAAAAATTTGGTCAAAATTGCGCTTGAACTATTTGGGTGTTTTTGGCCTGTATGTATGTAGCGATCAGTATGTGAAATTAGGTTGGCTCTTCCATGCCAAATTTTACCTCAATATGATAAGGGTGTGGGTACAGTGCCCCCGGGCCCTATGCAGCGATGCTGACGTTTCTACTATGTGCAATAAAAACAGATTAAATGATGACAGTTGAAATGTCACAGACGCCAGAGTACAGAAAGACATACTTCTTCAATGACATCAGCCGTGGAACATTGCTTTGATAACTGGACATCAACCGCTGCAGTACCTTGTGTCTGCTACAGTGAACACAGACTGATTAGATATGACAACAACCACCTTTACGATATTGTCACAATAAGTAATCAATCGCTAATTTGCGATTAAAATGTCTCAAGCATTAGAACCCATAGTTGATCGGGATCTATCAAGCACTTGGCCAGCACTCTGATTATGTGACATTACCCAAATTATCACTTACTGCCATGCATTTCCATGAGGCTATAGATAAGATACCAAGTGCTAATATATAAATACAGTTAGTTAGAAAGCTTGCTTACTTCTTGAAGTAGTGTGACGTCACACGAGACGTCTCCGTTAGTGAGGACAAGTGTTGGAACAGCGCGTCGCTGACAACTGTTGCTTAGCAACGCCATGCCACAGTGAGTACCATCAACATCATCAATGTTCTCACCATCACCTCCACCATCAGCAGCTGGTCCTCGAGTGTCGTCTGGATGCTGGAGTGTGTTGTGGTCAGTCCGTCTCACCGTCTTGTCACAGTTGGTCAGTTTGAGTGGACACTGGTAGAGAGCACAGTGGTTGTTCTGAACAGCGACGACGAGCGGAGGCACCATGTCTCCGTACTCACCACAAGCGACCTCCATCACTGCAGTCACAGCCACACGTCAGTCACACACATGCCACACGCCGTCGCCCAGTACCAGGGTTCTCTTAAGTGAGCTGTTGGCTGCTGACAGGAAGTGCATCGGGCCCATGCTGTGCCAAATGCGTCATATTCACACCATCAGCAGCTGTCATACCATCTAGTCTGTTTTCTCGTTTTTACATCTTTCTCACTTCCACTGACATCACTAGTAGAGACAGTTCTGTTTGCTCCGTTGCACTGATAGGTTCTGTTTCCTGTTCAGCTTGTACATCATCAAGACAGCATATGTAGTGCTGCTGAGAAAAACGCAACCATCTTCTGCCTAATCCGACTGCATTTATTATTATTGTATGCAGACAGTGACACTTTGCTCCAAGAAAATCTACATGTTCTTAACTGGAATGAACAGTTGTTGTACATAACCCTAGCCCTGTATGCCACGCTAGCTACTGCTGCTGCTGCTGCTCACTTGGCTAAAACATATTTTCAACAACAAACATGACAAGGCAAAATCCCTCTTAGAAGCACTTTTAAAAACATAGCAGCAGGTTATATATACCCTAACCCTAACCCTTATATATATAAACACATAGAACACAGAAACTGACCATAGTCTGCAGGATTGTGATACGGTGGACAAACAAGGCCTTGTGAGTTGAGAAATGGAACGAGTCCTGGAATGTTTCCCTGGTAGATGCACTGACCTTCAGCCATCATGTATAGCTACACTCATCCAATCATAAACACAACTTTAACTAAAAATATACAACAACAAAAAACGTTTATAAACGGTTATATGGCTTTTACAGCTATAGAAATTGTCCAAATATATCCCTGTTAGTCATCCTTCAGTCAATGCAACACGTGCTACTTACTACATTCAGTGTCTGTTGAACCCTTCCTTATTAGTTCTTTTATTGTAATTCACCAATAAGCAGAATGTCTGGCTGGATGTCGGCCCACTGGCATTGTCAACAACTAACTGAAGAAAGCACTCATGTCAATCAACATACACACAGTCCATTTAGTCTAACCCTAACCCAGGCCAGACAGACCATCCATCCCAGTCCTTCACACTCGGCATGCCTCTCTTTCTTATTTCATACAATACGAGTTTATGTACGCACAGACACACGCATATGTGATGAGAAACAATCACATTGATCTCCAAGACTTAAAGCTACAAACAGACAGACAGACAGACAAACAAACAGACAGACACCTGGTCGAACATCTCAAAGAGCTTAGCACTCGGCTGGTGTACAGTGCAGATAATAGTTCGTCCGCCAAGCGCGAGAGACTTAAGCAGTGACACACACTGAAAACACGACGCGCTGTCCAGACCACTACAACAACCACAACACTCCGCAGATACGATCAAACGCGTTCCACGACATGCTTGTCGGTCCAGTCGACATCACAAACAAATTCCTAAATGTTAGTAACTTAACTCCAAGACTGACTGTATGAACACTTGGCCTCCTTAGACGTTTTTCACGTAACGTTCTGTCGACTGGAGAGACCTATATTGTTAGGATAGACTCTGGTGCTGGTAATAAATATCCCAGAAGATGAAATACATTTGTCAAGATGCACATGTGTAAAAAGTAGCACTTGGACAAAAATGTCATTTGCATGACCGACAGCGAAATTCTGCAAATAGGAACCATGTTGTTGAGACTGTCAGCTACACAGGTAAAGTGTCATGCTGCATACTGACAGCACTGCTAACTAGGCAGTAAGTAAGTAGCCGGCGAGTCTAGGTGAAAGTGACAGCTGTTGTACCTGGTCAGTGGTTAGGGTTATAACAGAGGCACGCTAGGCTAGTCTGCTGGTCTAGGTGAAAGTGACAGCTGTTGTACCTGGTCAGTGGTTAGGGTTATAACAGAGACACGCTGGGCTAGTCTGCTGGTCTAGGTGAAAGTGACAGCTGTTGTACTTGGTCAGTGGTTAGGGTTATAACAGAGACACGCTGGGCTAGTCTGCTGGTCTAGGTGAAAGTGACAGCTGTTGTACCTGGTGGGTTCATCAA
>Ga0209780_1003567_pt1 | contig 11679 bp, 5 predicted proteins | sample WorMetexBAHAMAS2_FD_187384 | JGI IMG/M metagenome (GOLD analysis project Ga0209780, IMG submission 187384) | Marine gutless worms symbiont microbial communities from Max Planck institute for Marine Microbiology, Germany - Inanidrilus exumae... | ecosystem: Host-associated > Annelida > Digestive... | reverse complement strand
CAGTGACGCAGTTCGACCTTCTTGACAGTTAAAAATTTAAAATTTCAAAAATCCAAGACGGCGGCAGCCGCCATCTTTAAAATCCAAAAAATCGCAATATCTCGGCAACGGTTTGACCATCGCCACGAAATATGGCATGATGACGCAATTCGACACCCACGAAGCGTTCCACAGTTAAGAATTTAGATGGCAAATTGACAGTTCGAAAAACTGCCATATCTCGGCCGTTGTTTCAGTGTTATCGACGAAATTTGGCACGGTGACGCAGTTCGACCCTGCTGACCATTATTTCAAAAATCCAAGATGACGGCGGCCGCCATCTTCAAATATCGAAGAATCGCAATATCTCGACCGCAGTCAGAGCGACTTCGACGAAATTTGGCACAATGATGCAGTTCGACCCTCTTGACTGTTAAAAAAATTAAATTTTAAAAATCCAAGATGCCGCCATCTTGAAAAATCCGAAAATCGCGATATCTCGGCAACGGTTAGACCGATAGCCACGAAATTTGGCACGGTGACACAATTTGACACTCAGGACGCGTCCAACAGTCGCCGTCAACAGTGTATTAACTGCAGTTTCTATAGGCTCGAAGCGTGTATATTCTACATACTCTATGGGGCAAAACGGGCTTCACGCGTTCGGCATTAACTACGCCAGAAGTGAACCGATTTGGATGAGATCTGCAACAGTGTGAGCCAAATGTGTGTGGGGGGCTGGCCCTGGCAGATTTTGGGCGCGATTCGCGCAGTAGCGACAGTTTGAGAGGGGTATTTTTTTTCAAAAAAAAAACCAGCAAAAATTGTTCACAAAATTTCCAGGCTTTGCGACTTTAGGCCGTCATAACTCCGCAATGATTACGAATGCGAAAAACTCACGGCCAAATGGTCCCCCTATGGGATGTCTAGTTTTCAGTTTTTCCCTGGCCTGTAACGCAGCGCACCAGAAAGAGACTTACCCAAATTTTCGGCAACGTCTGTTGTCCGATATTGTCCAATAGTACGCTGCAGTGCTGGTGCGGCTCAGAGCCATAGGTACGGCTCTGGTGCGGCCTAGTGAGCGATATATTAAAGAAAAGCAGACTGAACTGGAAACTGAAAGTAAGTAACACGGCAGATAACGCTGGCATCACTCAGTCGCAGGCACGTGAGGCTAGGTATCATCGAATGCAGGAACTAAACAGCTTGTGCGTCAGTAAATAAGTAAACAGTTGTGTCACCTGTCGAGTACGCCGGTAGTAAACGCTCTCTTCGAGCCTATATCGCAGTGTGTCTCCATATACCCTGCAACCCGTCTAGTTTAATATTTATTGGAATACGAAACACTTACAGCAAAGAAGACAACACCCGTAATAACGGTTCACGTGTGTCTATATCACCATGAACAACTGTATCATACAATATAACACAGAACAGTTCTGTATCCTCCAGACAGTCATTACTCAGATATTGTCCATTGCAGCACAGCGAGTTACAATATCACTCGTCATGCATGCTACTTTTACCAACTTTAACCGAAATTTACATTTACATACAACAGTTCTACGAAATAATTTATCAACATATCTACCGCTATATCACTGACGGCGCAGAACAGTGTACTCTGTAGCACATTTGATAACAGAAGTTGATCAATATGTTTTCTTGAATGGCGCCAGAAGGTTGTTCACAATCATATATACCAGTATACCTATATACAAATCTACTGACGCCAGCAAAAACATAACCTCCCATCACCTTTGGGGGTGGGATAATAGTAACATTACTGGCAACAGTAACTATGATAAACACTGAAGGGACCTCAAAGTAGTGATCGCAACTAGCACAAACTGAACTCATTCTTTTTAACCTATGAAATTTCTCCTGATGGATAGGGACGTCAAACGCCCTTTATGTCGGCTTTTTTTACAACAACACCATTAGAACAATTTAACTGCAACGTAAAGTGCCAATAATTCTCCTCTGTTTAAACAAAATATTTCTTTCACATTACAATTATCTGGTTTGGAAACTAACCTCAAACCAAGTGTTCGGGAATTGATGGCACCAAATATTTTATCACCAAATACGTTTCCCGGTGCCCGGGCAACAATTCAAAGCACTGATACATACAGTCAATATAAGATACCTCGGCTACGGTCAGATTGGCCTTGGCACTTTTGGTCGTGCTACGACCACTACTGGCTTTGACCATAGCTCATTCTGCACTAATTGATGGGCAGACAGACAGACTCAAGGATGCAGTAAACAACTTATACAATTATAACAATGAACACCTTGAGCACAATATATAAACAACGGAGAATAAATAAACTCATCAAACAGACAACAAGCTCTACGACTGTAGTGCAACATTCGTTGCTCTCCACCACACCGTGACTGCACTGTAATTTCACTGTTCCCATGTGGTAAATTTTGGGCAATGGCATCACGGAGCTGGCACAAAATCCCTCTCTCAGTAGTCAGTTACCATAATAGATCAACAAATCATGAGACCACAGTCCACTGGTGTCATGATTTGTTGAGCTATTATGGTAACTGACTACTGAGAGAGGTACTCAGTTCCGATGTGGTAATTTTGGGCAATGGCATCGGGGAGCTGGTACTAAAACCCTCTCGCAGTAGTCAGTTAGTAGATAAACAAATCATGAGACAACTGCAGTAGACTACTTATCCTGATTAGGTTCAATGCATTCACAGCAATTTGACAGTGTTGGTTAGGTAACATGAAGAGCATCAGCCTATTGAAACCTTTGCTAATTATCATTATCGCTAAAGGTTCTTTTTTGGAACATCTGGACGAATAAAGGACACAATTAACACCAGTTGCACCTGGAAAATGGTCATCAAAATGGGCTGTGTTAGCATTCAGTGATTTATCAACAAACCAAAATACAAAACGTTACAGCAACTATACAGTTCGTTCTACTACATCAAAAAGTATTATAAAATTTCCTGTACCAAGTACTACTACTAGTAAAGTATGCGTCTATTTGTATAGCGCGTTTTACCACAAAGCCTCAAATGCACTCAGATATGGATCACACAGTTTTACCTGCAAATTACACTATGCCTGCCTACTGGTATGCTAAGATGACAACTAATTCAACATATCAAGATTCGACAGATTCATATAACTTAATGCACGTGACAATGTGACTTGGCACAGAAACATAACAGATGCTGTAACAGTTATAAGAGATGGAGGTAATTGCCTCCAGGTGACAGCCAAGAGTGGGAGCCATATCTCATTTTCTGCAGCAGCATTATGGTTCACGATTCTTGATTATTTCATTTATTTAGCAAAAACATTCAACTTGCAAGGTCTGTGTTCTTTGCACCTTTTTTCTTCCAACTATTCGATAATTTACATTAACCCTTTTGCTGCCTTGCACGCCGGATATTTCCGGCGGAGGAAATAAATAATAATCCCCAGAGTGCCGGATAAATCCGGCGACGCTAGGTAGGCTATACTTATAACCGTGATATATGATATAACGTTACTTGCGGTATTGGCTGTTTTCGGTGGTGTTATATTTTCTCGGTCTGGCAGCGAAAAGGTTAATGTATGCAGACTGCAACAAGAGCTAACGCTAACAAAGAACTCTAAAGAAACGGGCGGTGGACTGGGACTGGTGGCGCCATGTGTCTTGCTTCCGGTGCTGAAAACGTAGCTATGCCACGGACTTGACAAGCACAGAGATGCAGTAAACAACTTATCAGATAAGTACGTGGTTGTCATAACAGGGACTAGTGCTTGTATGTGAGACTTCTGTCTGATTACTGCCATCTCTGGCACCTAAAGCCTCTAAAACGGTCTCTGGGTGTACTGTTTCAACATTTCCCATGCCTCACCTGACACATCAGTCATGATAAACGGGCAGTATCTGTATACCTAACTCGAATACTGTCATACAAATAACACGTGACAAAGGCAGTTGCCAAGCCAAAAAGCAGGTTGTCTTTGTAAGTGGTTCGAGATAATAACTTGATTACTAATAATCACTAATAGGAAGTCACATACTAGTACCAGGTACGTTCTTGACATTACCATCATTGTCGATGACCATGAAAGACCTTGAAGGAAAACATCTTGTACTTTTTTGTATTAATTTGTAGCTACCAATGCAGAGACTTTTATTCAACATCGCGGTTCGACTAAGTTCATTTTATGCCATTTAACCTGACTTTAATTGACGATTATTCCACTAAAACAGCAACTAATCCACTAAATTTTAATTACACATCATCACCATTAGTAGCAAATGTGCGTGGCATTTCATCACTGTGTCTAAGCATGTGTGTCTTAAGACTGCCAAACCGAGTAAATGTCTTCTGACACACATCACATTCATGTGGTCTTTCACCCGTGTGTGTAAGCATGTGTGTCATGAGATTGCCATACACAGTAAATCTCTTGTAACATATGTTGCATTTGTAGCCTTCGCCGGTATGTATCAGTATGTGTGCCTTAAGATTACCAAGATCAGTAAACCGCATTGGACACATATGACACATGTGTGGTCTTTCACCCGTATGTGTAAGCATGTGCGTCTTCAGATTGCCACGTAGAGTAAATTCCTTGTGACACACATCACACTTGTGAGGTCTTTCGCCACTGTGTGTACGCATGTGTGTCTTCAGAATGCTCAGCTCAGTAAACTGCTTGTGACAGACGACACATTCATGTGGCCGTTCGCCCGTGTGTTTAAGCATGTGTGTCTTCAGACTGTGGAAATGAGTAAACCTCTGATGACACTCATCGCACTTGTGAGGTCTTTCACCGCTGTGTGTACGCATGTGTAACTTAAGACTGCTGCGTGTAGTAAACCGCTGCTGACACACAGTACACTTGTGTGGTCTTTCGCCACTGTGTGTCAGCATGTGCGTCGTAAGATGGCTACGATGAGTAAACTGTTTCTGACACACATCACATTTGTGAGGGCGTTCACCTGTATGTGTCAGCATGTGTGTCTTAAGAGTGCCACTTTCAATAAATTGCTTCTGACAGATACCACACTTGTGTGGTCTTTCGCCCGTATGTATTAGCATGTGTTTCTTAAGATTGCTACATTGAGTAAATTGCTTTTGACACTCCCCACAAGTAAATGGCTTACTATGCGTGTGTATAAGTCTGTGTCTGGTCAGATCACTGGATGTAATAAACGCCTTGGTACAAATATCGCATTTGTGCCGCCTATCGCCAGTATGTGTACACATATGTTTCTTGAGACTATTACGTTCAGTGAATTCCTTGTGACACACGTCACATTTGTGAGGTTTTGCACCCGTATGTGTAACCATGTGATGCTTGAGATGGCCACGTTCAGTAAATTGTTTGCCGCACATGTGACATTTGTGAGGCCTTTCACCACTATGTGTAAGCATATGTTTCTTAAGACTGCCGCGTTCAGTAAATCGCTGCTGACACACATCACATTTGTGCGGCCGTTCACCACTATGCACAAGCATGTGTCTCTTAAGATGGCCACTTTCAGCAAATTGTTTGTGACACTCACCACACTTGTGTGGCCTTACATCGCTATGTGTCAGCATGTGCGACTTCAGATGGCCTCGTAGCGTAAACGTCTTGCGACACACGTTACATTTGTGTGGTTTATAATCCATGTGCGTTTTCAAGTGCCTGGTGAGAACGCTGGACTGCATAAATGCCTTTGTACAAATGTAACACACAAAACGCCGCTCATTGGTGTGAAGATGTTTGTGATTAGCAAGGAGACTGGAAGATTTGAAAGTCTTGGAACACAACCCGCATGCAAAAGTTTTCTGAACACGTGAATTTTTCAGTGTGCTGGAAGTAATAGTCACCTTGACCCTTGATTTGCGAATTTTAGCTCTGTCAACCCGCTGCACACTTACAACCTCACCTGCAACTCTGAACCTGTCAGAATCCACATCATTCAAGTGTCTTGACAGCAGATCACGCAACTCTCCCTTATCATCAACACGTTCACTGTCATTCAAATCGCTCATGAACGTGTTGGACAAAGCATTGCTCTCATCTTGTTGCAGTCCACATTCAACACTGTCCGAAAACGCCTCATCTGCTGCAGTTTTGTAGCAGATGAACGGAAAAGATGTATTCCAATGTGGCTGGCTTGGTGTTTGTTCTACTGTTGCCTGCCATTCAAATACAACATATATCATCAATGACAGTTAGTTGGAGTTTAACGTCCCTTTCAGCACAAATATGGCCATATCACAGACAAAATGTCACGGGTGGAGAGCTACATATGAATAACAGTTATTAGTCCAGGAGCCAAACCCCAAAATCGAGATGATGCATTACATGGAGTACAACTAACGTTTTTTTCTCGCAGAAATAATATCTCCAAAATGTCCACTTTAAGAATGTGATGTATGCCCACCTGAGATCCTTGAGCAATGTTTTGTATGGCGAAAGAGAATTATGGGTACACATCCAAAATATGCTGCTAGTCGAATTTGACAAGCAGAGGTATGGGTAATATAAATGGCTCATACCTTGCCTGTGTTTCAAGCTTATATGTATCTGACCACATATTTGGCATGTAGAGACATTTTTCTTTCACGTGATCATTTACAGACGTCTGATAAACAAAAAATAAGCCCCATACGGGGACTGACGGCCGAATCTTTGCAATTGACGTCTGTGCCAACTTCAAAGTCACATGAGACAAAACCTAGGCCAAATATAAAAAATCTGGCCCGGTCAAATTTAGATATTGTGCCCTAGTTTAAGAATCCGTGGTCAGTTGCCAGCTCCCGTTGTAAATGGCGGAGAAGATAGCTTTTGAAAACGGCCGGATTTCCAACTTTGAAGAACCGGTGATCTTGACCTTGGATCGGGTCATGCTGCATACCGTCGTGCATCACTCATTGTCCTTTACCCACATGCCAAATTTCACTGAAATCGAAGAAACTATTTGTGGACGGACGAACGTGCATACGTACATATAGATGGACATTTAAGACCGGCTTTATTAGGTCGACTCTGTCAAAGAGTCAACCTAAAAAGGTCATCAAATGCAAACATCCATGTAATAAGTGTCTTTCTAGGCCATTTGGGCACTTTATGATTTATTGTGAGATATTTTCGCATGGGAACTTTTATCACGAAAATTATTTGCGTACTATTAATTTCTGGTTAAAAGAAGCTAAAAGTGTTTTGTTAATTAGGTTGCCCAGGACAGGGTTTTACTGCTGTCTTTTCTTTGCTTTTACTATGTGATGCTATGCTAGCACAGTGCATGCTGTCATTTGTGTGTCCGTCTGTCTGTCACAACTCACAGGCCTATATTGCACCAAAATGAATCGACGTAGGATCACAGAAACAATGCTGTAACTGGCCCAAGGATTCTAATGCTAAAGATCTCCACGAAATTCCAGTGGGGTATCTCCCAACGGGAGTGCCAAATAGAGGTGGAGTAGGTTAAGTGGCCCATTTAGGCCTAATTTTTTGCGGCTCCAATCATATCTCCAAAATGGCTGAAACTAGAGTTGTCAAACTTTGTGTACAGGTATGCTGTCTCAAGTCTACGCCTATGCTTGACAAACCACCCCAAAAGGGGCGGGGTTATTGTCGTGTGATCCATTTTAACTTTGGGGCCCAATGATACCTACAGAACAGCTGAAGCCAATCATGAAATTTTGAGTACAGGTAGGCTATATCAAGTTACACCGGTAGACAAGGGATGGCAAACCAACAATAAAAGGGGCATGGTCAGGTCACGTGACCCATTTTTAATTTTGATAGGTGCATACATATCACTAGAATGACTGATATAGTCTTCAAATGTTAAGTCATCCACCCGGCGGTAGGCTGTCATTACTTTCCGCCAGGCCTGTGGTTACCTTCCCAGCCGCAGAACATCACCGCCCTTTGGCTGGTACTAATTTTACTGTCCCACAAATCAAGAGTAGAAGGCTGAGTCAACCTGGGTGGCAAGTTACGTACCAAAATAAAATGAAGCTTCCAGGAGTCAAACCCAGACACGGTCACCCATCCCAGTACTAACCGGGCTCAGCGTATGTTAACCTCGTTGATTGAGACCAACGCGTTACCACTACGCCAAACCGCCGTCTCTTCTATGTATTCTATTTAGACTAAATTTCAAGCTATGGCTGCAAATAAGATGAATCAGAGACAGTAGACTTTTCCCGGTTCTGCTACCTAGCAAAGTCAATGAAACCTATACGTAGTTTTTGATGCTGGCCCATTCACTCCATTATGTAAACAACGATGTCATCCACAAAACCAAACTACGTAACACACTGCATTGCTAACAGAGAAGTACTGAACCATGGCCACAGGTAAAATGTACAGACATTATGGTGAAACTTGAACGTGTGGCTTTTGAGATACGTGAGCGGACAGACAGACAGACCAACAGAGAGACAGACATACATGCTGATCATAATACTTTGCACCCCTAACGGGGGAAGTAACTAGCAGATGAAGAGATGGCAGGTGTATGCTACACAGACTTACCTACTTTTATTTACAAGTCACTGATTGATTGATTGAGTTAAAATTTTACATCCCACCTGACACAAAACAGGTCACTTTGGAGACGTACTTCCCAGCCAATCTCTTGGCTCAGTACTGACACTATGACACACGACTGCAATGTTCTGATGCACTAAACTTTGTGCGGTTTTTTCTGGACCACCCTGTATGTCCTTCAATTCTGATAAGACAGATAAAATTATAGGTCACGTGTGCCTTGCGATTCCTGTGTAAACATATCACAGAAAATTAATACATGTTATATTTCTCGAGTTATGACAGATAGAAAGGTTTCAAATGGCTCAAATGACCTGCCAGGTCCCCAAGGCAGTGGTGTTGGTTCTATTTAACAGATCGCATATTACTTCCTATTTATTTGTTGTCCAGTGTGTCTATGTCGCAATCTTGTTCCATTGCCAAGATATTATCACGTACTTACCGAAATATGACCCTGAACACACTCCACTCATAGGTAATCTGTCATCATGCATATGTTAGTATTCAACATGCTCAATTTGTACTCTAAATTTACAATATCTAGTTTTACCCATTCCAAAGATATGAAGAAGAGGCAAAAAAGTTTTTAAAAACGCCACGTGATCTTGAACACGCACATCTAAGGTGATTTGTCACTCCAAGACTAATACGTGGAATGGCCTACTTGCTGCAAAAGCACCTAAAAGTATCGAAGTCACAAAATCGTCAGAAAAGAAATTAGAAACCTGTCTTACAGCAGGCATGCAGCCATTAACAACATGATGGCTGCTGCTTGATACGTCACTTGCAAAGTTTCCTCCACTGTCGTCCTCGGGCTCGACCTGTAAACAGAAAATCTGATAAGAAGCACAGAACAATATCAGAATGTGTCCATTTCCTTTCAATGCTTATAACTGAGAAAACAGACAGAATAAAGATGTAGTCAAATTCATTATGTTTGTGAGATTCTGAGTTCCGATTTTAACAGTCGGCTCATGTCAAAATTTAACCAGCTTGCTATTCGTACAACCTGTACAAGCTGAATTACTTGAAAGTGAACGTGCAGTAGTTCAATCTCATTACAAATATTTCACTATCATAATATGCAGATATGTCTCAACTACATGCACAACCATCCAAAATGACCAATTCTTCAGGTGGGCGCAGTTTATACATTTTAAGACTCTTACAAAGGCCACATTAGGCGTACCAGTTGCTAGAGATTTAACCTGCTTTTTACTTCATGTGGTTGCTAAGCCTATCGCATTAAAGTCACTGAAATACCTGTCAGTAAAATTGCATTTTTGGCCTTCATATCCCATAACGATCACTTTTGGCTGCTGAATCCGCTAGGGGCTTACAGTGCTCCCCAGACTAATAATACACACATTTCTATACCGCCATAACGTTGTAACTTCAGAGGCGGTGTAGAGGGAGTATCATCCAGCCGACTAGATGGTCTGGGGCAGTGACACTCGTCTCGGCCCCTTTGGCACCCAAACTTCATAATTCCTTCCATTTTAAATGTCTAGATCTGCGACTGACACCTTCTGCCTTCCGGTAATTAATAATTTACAACTACGCACCTGCAAACATTCACAATTAATGAGTTTAACAACCATCCACAACAAAGTAAAAAATAGCATAGTACAAACCTTGATATGAAATGGACTAAGTTTAACATCAGAACAGTTTTGTGGCTCATCAACTGGAACATTCTCAACGACATTCGAAATGCACGAATTGTCATCCATTTTAACACATCTGCAACATCACGAAGACCACATTAACTCACACACATAACAACTGCAGTAGTAATGTTCTCATTATAGTTACACTGACATCCCAAAACAAGTTCACTTCCAGCCGGCACACTGTGGCCAACTAAGTGCCATACTAGCTCAAATCAAAATCACCTACTAAAGTATTTGAAATCATAATTCAGTAATTTGTCAAGCAGTAAACCTATATCCACAGTTTATATTACTATGGATATACAGTAATTTGCATTTTTTTCAATACAGTTAAGTCAGTAAATCGCATCGTTAGTTTTTACTGCCCAACATTACGCTAATGCTGGCGCTGTATATGCTGTCATAATGGGTCTGTTCACCTGTATGTCTGTCACAAGCAGGTGTTTAAACACAAATAACTAAATGTAAGATCATGGAAACGATGTCAAATTATAACCCAAGGACTCTAAAGCCAAAGATCTCGGCAAAATTCCAATGGCGACACGCCCAGTGGGCAAACCAAATACAGGTTGGATAGGTTAAAATTAGTAATTTTTGACCAATATGTTGCTATATCTCAAAAACCGTACTAGACAGCTACACAGTTAACTGTGAACGGGTAATATGAAAGTGTACACATTCTGTCAAATAATGCTATTTCCAGCGATCTCGCGTTACCCCTAACTACCCCAAACCACCCCATTTTTAGCATTTCGTATCACCTTTCATATCTTCATAATGGGTGGAGACAGACTTCGAATTTTGCTGGTAGGATGACAACACGTACTTGGCCATGCATGACAAACCTCCCCTGAAAGGAACATGGTCAGGTGACGTGACCCAATTAAACTTTTTTGGTGCTCAAGAAAATGGTGGATGCTTGGCAATGACGCATTTCAGGAGTTAAGTGCATGCTACAGTTATAGTCATGTCAGACACGCCTACAAGTTCTGCCAATAGCTATGCTACATGTTGACGCAAAACTAATAGCATTTTGTAAATTGTATATTTCAAACTATTGCTAATATTTAAGTGCACCTGCTTCCAGAGACGGGATGCACGGTGGCTGGACTAATAATATCACCTGCTATTCTAGAATTTAGATTCACAGGTTGAAACAAAAATTTTGCAGTAGTCTATTTGGGACGTTTTTACTATGGCAGGTGATACTGATCCGGTCACCGTAAACATAGCCAACAGGCTATTGTTTCGGCAGCCAGAAATATAACTGCCAGGACGCTACGTGTCCGGCAACTAATGGAATTTATATTCATCTTTATTCACCATGAATGGTAGCAGATAAAAAAAGAAAAGCGACATGCAACTTAACTAGATCTAAATCACAAATATATAATAACAACCGTTGACAATGACTGAAGACTGAAAGACAATATTACAATAATACTCATAAATGGCTAATCAGCTGACAAAATATATTTGAATGATTCCTGTATTTTATAT
>Ga0209780_1003566_pt1 | contig 11680 bp, 5 predicted proteins | sample WorMetexBAHAMAS2_FD_187384 | JGI IMG/M metagenome (GOLD analysis project Ga0209780, IMG submission 187384) | Marine gutless worms symbiont microbial communities from Max Planck institute for Marine Microbiology, Germany - Inanidrilus exumae... | ecosystem: Host-associated > Annelida > Digestive... | reverse complement strand
AACTAAGCGTCAGTGGTCATCGATGCAGGTGAATGCACAACCAGTCTATAAATAGACGCCACGCTTTCAGTACAGTAAGCAACTGTAATGCAGCATCACAATCGGAAATTCGTCATTTTAACGCCCTCGCTGGGGGTGATTCCCTGCGAATATCGCCATAAGTGATATATTGTTAGAAACTAGATTGTTTGGTCGTAGGTCGTACCTGGTACGGCGCGTCTCTGTTGATCGTAGGTCTTCTGATAGCCGACGAGACAGTCGGCACAAAACGTGTGCGCACAGCGCAGCATCTTCGGGTTGCGATAGCTCTCGAAACAGATCATACACTGTAGTAGTTCCTCGATCGCATCGGGAGTCGCCATGTTGGTTTCGTGACACGGCGGACACTAAATAATTCGTGCTAGATAGCCTCCGGTCTACGCGTGCTATACGTGTATAGTGTCAGTTTGCTGAAGCGTAACGGCCATCCTCCAACGGCGACAGACCGTAGCCACTATGCTCATTTCACGAACGTAACGAGACGGAAATCTGCAGGCCCTTTGCGTACTTTGTACAACATTATGACAGAGCTAAGAGAACTGTTGGTATTGGAACTAGTCAACATGGTAACTAGGAATGTTGTAGTTAGGATAGGCTATGATATGTGGAACGCTGTGGCGTGTTTATAATTTGAGAAAATATATGGCACCCATCCATGCAACTGCTTCTAAATGAACTGCGGTGATTCACTCACGTCTCTCTATTGGAAACGATCGACTTTTGAATATGAATTTTATCGGTTTTCAGTTAACAATGTTTCAAAGTGGGAGAGGCGCAAGCTCCCTATACGACACTCGTTGGTAAAGTGAAAGATGATAGTGGTTTGATTAAGCTGTGTATAACTATGGAGACAAGGAAATCGTAGATATTAAACTTTGCCCGCGCTGTGCAATCCCACCACTCCCTTCGAAGTGACTGCACTTTGTTATTTTCGGTTACTTCCTGTATTAAGGCACATTTTTATTACCCACCATTCCCTTCGCGACCGATAGGCCGCATCGCCTGCGTCCAAAAAATTCCAGAATACTAAACTTTGCGCTTGCCTGGCATACTGAATGATCCCTTCAGCTGCATGACGTTAGCCTACTGGCGATTGAATAATCTCTTTTGCAGCGACGCTGCAGCGACCCGTGCAGCGAATATTGCCGATGCTTTTGAATGGAAAATTGCGCCCTTCCCCTTGAGGGATCTACACCTTCATCCAATACGTGGTTCCGTGGGCCCACCCGAGTCTTCATCCAAAGCGGCATATCGATCGGTTCAACCGTTTTTGCACAACGCACCATAGAGTGTCCCCGTTACTTTGCAATGGGCCGCTATACGTTTCCCCAAAATTGCCCCTTCCCTTGGGGGGTCGGGTCCCCCATCTAACACATGGTATCTAGGGCCCACCCGAGTCATTAACCCAAACGGCATCTCGATCGGTTCATCCGTTTTTGTATGGGTCCCAAATTCTAAGCTGTGCAATGCATTGTCAATGGGGAAGAAAACTCCCAAAATTGCCGATTCCCCTTGGGATTTTGTCACCCCGCCGTATGCGGCCCTATCGCCACAGCCATAGGCAACATGCACAAAGAATTTGGTAAAGATCGCGCATGTGGTTCGGGAGATATGCTCGCGGACAGACAGACAGACACACATATACATGACAGACAGACAGACGTATGGTACATGCTCATTACAATACAACACCTCGCCACCGCTCCCGCGGGCGAAGTAAAAATGGAAACGGCGCAAAGGAGGAAATGAATAGTTGTGGCCTGTAGGGAGAGGATGCAAGAACGGGAGCAAATGTAGCGAAGGACAATCGAAGAGCGCTGCAGTGGCTTATAAACAAGTAAAGTTTACTTACTTACGGCTTGAAGTGTGAATTAGTATTTTAGTTTTAGTTTTGTATAGGCCTAGTTACTATGGGCTCTGGTTGCCTGATACAAATAAAGATTGTACTTGTATTTGCATTGAAATTGCACATGTTGATGTTACTTTCTCCTGTCTCTTTTCTTTTTTGATGTATTCGTGTAATCGTGTTTGTGTTGTTTTGTTTCAGGCGACCAGTTTTAATGAGCGTATTTGCTTTTCTGATAGCCTTTCAAGTGCTACAACATCTATTACATTGTAATTTTTATCTGTTATTACTTGGAAAATACATTTTGTATTTTTGATTGATTGATTAAGATGATTGATTGGTTGATTGACCAATTTGATATGATCGTAAATTCGTAACCATTAAAGACAACGGTCGTGTTATATATTTTGAGAAGTGGGATTAAAATTGAAATAGCTGTACACGTTACCTTCAAGGTAATTCAAGGGCACGGGTAGGCCTAATATGAATAATCGATAGCCTACATTGACATCCTGTTGGAGATCATTATAGGCCGAACCATGTCTGCATTCTCTACCGTTTCTAAGTTACTGACTACTGTTTAGGCTATCACTTTAAGACCTGTTATAGTAGGGCTTACGTTAACAGCCCTTGGTATTAAACTTGAGATCGTCATACTGTGACCAAAGATACTATATAGCGCCGCCAAGGCGCTGTAGTATAATATTTGAAGTGGCTGCACTTTGATATTTTCGGTTACTTCTTGTATTAAGGCACATTATTTTATTACCTGAGGTACGATTAATGATTATCGAAAGGAAGTGTTTATGTTTTGTCGTGTTACTGCTTTAATTGACTTTTATGATGCCTTATTCGGTACGGGCATCCAAATTCTAACGCTATTCATAACACTAGTCCTAACCTTTACCCTAACCTTAGCTCTACTAACTCTGCAAAGCGGCTCTCGTGGCGCAGCTCAGCTATCGCTACCCTGTGTCAGTTGAAATTATGTCAACTGCTGTACAAATAATGCAAATAGGTCGCGTGTCAGCCTGAGGAGCACGGTCTGCGAATTGTGGTATATATTAAAAATTGATAGTTGAATGGATGGATTAAAAACTTCCTAACAGACCGAAAACAGAGTAGGAGTAAATGGCGAGTTTTCGTGTTGGGTCGAGGTGTTAAGTGGAATACTGCAGGGATCCATTTTGGGGGCCACTTACAGATTGCGAGCTGCATCTCTCTACCCACGCTTGGTTACACGTACGAAACGATACACATCTTTCATCAACTATTCTTTATTACATTATCAGTAACCAATGTCATCTGTGATTTTGGATGTTTTATTAATTTGTTTGTTATCTCCATGTATTGCACATTTTCATTTTATTATTGTTCTATTTTTCTATTGAAATCTAGCGGTTTTTATAACTTGCTATTGAAACATTAAACTTACTTACTATTACTTACTAAAGGTATTTAAATACAAGCCCGTTACCTATTTATGTTATGAATATTACAGTGCTAGAAGAAGTGGACGAAATTAAGGATGTGGGAGTTTACTATGACTCTTTACAGTTGCATGGTGGCTCAGTGGTAGGGCGTTGGACTTGCGATTTACAGTGAGCGGGTTCAATTCCCAGTCGGTGGCTTTCACATAACATAGGTCAACTCAGCCTTGCACCCCTCTGGGGTTGCTAAATCGTGTACCAGCTTCAGCTGGGGTAAGGGCGGGATTCTCACTTCTGTCGGGTGGCAGGTAACATTGTGTGATCCCATATGGCATGTGAGTTTCCCGTAGCGGTGAAGAGCTAAGTTGATGCTAAACTGCTATGTACACTGTTTACTTTACTTTACTTACTTACTTTACTGTTATTCAATAAACAAAAAAGCTTACACAATGTTGGGAATAATTAAAAGAAATCTTGCTCACATTTCTCGAAATTGCTTTTTAATCCTGTATAAGTCATTAGTGAGATGTCATTTAGAATATGCTAACAGCATATGGTATCCCAAAAGAAGAACAGACATTGATAAACTAGAATGGTTACAGAAAAAGGGCTGCAAAATTAATTCCAGAACTTTCTAACAAACCTTACAGTGATAGGTTTGTTTGTTCGTTCTTTGCGGGCAGGGGTCCAGCCTACTCTGGACCCCTGTGCTGAGACCATATAGCGGTCCAGTGCGCTTGCCCTGGGAAAGGAAGGGAATTGGTAGGTGTGTGCAGTATGTGTTAGCGACATGTGGGGAAGGCAGGTTAAGTAGGAATGAGCAGCTTGTTGGGTATTTCTATACTGCGCCCCTTCTACATGTGGCCTACTGTCGGGTTTAGCCTTGACTGCCAGCTGCCAGCCAAGTCTATTTACTTCGACTTATGCCGACGTGGCAGGCAGACTTGACACGGTCACAGTTTGTTGAACCCTCTTTTTAAGTTTTTCCTGCCCGGGATTATCTCCCTGTTCATCATGTGCATAGGAATTATTAGAAATAATTCATGGTTAGGCGGACGTGCCTGGGCCGAGTCGAACCCGGCCACTGAGCACGTGACGCTCAGCACACGGCGGCCAAGTGCGTTGAATACTCGGCCACGAGGGCAGGTCACAGTGATAGGTTAAAGAATTTAATTGTACATACACTTAAATGTAGACATTATCTAGGTGATATAAGAATCAGTAATATCATTATTTAGTCACTATTTCTCAGATACTGAGGCCCTTGAGGCCTGCTTCCGTTTTCTCTATGTGATGTGATGGAATCCGGCATCAACGGCAGCAGTCTTTGTATGCACAATGGCCTGATAAGTGCGCCACCATTTATGTTTTTGTAGTGGTCCTAATTATTGCAACATAGGCCTATATCGGTAGCAGCACTATAATATGGGCTTGCCCGTAATCTGTACACATTTTTGCAATATTGTTTAGTTTTTCAGTTTGGCACAACACAGTCAGCGACTCAGTGAAAATATTGTAGCTTGTAGAACTAATCATTAACTTAACCTAGATAGGTAAAGGTATAATATTTAAGCACTACCGGATGCTTCTGTTGGCTGTGTCAGTCTGTCACTTTCCTGATGTAGGCTAGGTACATCATCATTAAGAACAGTTTCACAGACGGGTACACAACATATCTATGTGTCATCTCACTTCTTTATGTTAAATACAGTCTTCCTTGCATATTCCATTTGCAGTGTTTGTCAAGGCATTGTTCTTGGTCATCTGTATTTTGTTGTGTGCACTACCGCTCTCAGTACTCTTTAGTTCATTGCTTCCCCACAGTTGTCACGCTTATGCAGATGACACTCTACTGCTCTTCTTCTTTTGATCAAAATCCGACTTAAATATCACTCACCTACAGACCACTTATCAACAGATTTCTTCCTGTATAACTGCAAGCCTCTTAACTTAAGCTGCTCTTCAAACTGTATTTCTCCCTATCAGAGTTTCATAACAATTAGCTAACATACACAATACTTTTCTTAACACTGTCTCGTCTGCTGACAGTCTTGGCTTTGTCTCTGATGAGCACCTCTCTTTGTCCGACCAAATCTGTTCCAGATTCTGAGACTCTTATTTGTGCAGTTCACTTTATCTCCATTTCAAAATCTGAACTGTGCTGTCTCATGGTTTACTCAAAACTTGACTACTGTAATAATGCCACTAAGTCAACTAATGAGCTTCTAACTGCATGTAGCAGATGTGTTGTATGTATTTCAGTCGAAATAATTATTGCTATCAATGGCTGCTGGAGACTCTGTCAGGTTTCCTTTGCCAGGTAATATTTCGGATAAAGTTAATAGCATATTAATAGAAATTTACTGAAGTTAATTGAATTTATGCAATGTTATATATAATATTAGCTTCATTATTAGGCTTGAAGCTAGGCTTCAGCCAAATATTGGATTCACTTTACGGCACGTTTTGGAGGTTTTCACACATTCAGCTCGACTCCGCCGAAAGTGAACCAATTTGGATTAAATCTGGAGCACTCTGAGTACATTGTCGGGGGCTGGCCTTGGCAGATTTTTTTGCGATCTGATCTGCGCAGTAGTAACAGCTGGAGAGCCAGGCGAATTTTTTGTCAGATAAGCAACGCGCGATTTCAGCAATTTCCCCATTGGCCAAATTTCACAAAATTTGAATATAACACGTCCATCGATGTCGCGATGGAAACTTTCAGAACAGAATTTTGAAAATTTTACTTTAAGGGTCGTTTTTCAAAAAATGAAAAATTTCCAAAATCATTTTCGTGGCCTGTACCTCCATACAAGGAAGGAACCTCCCCAAATTTTCTGTGACATCTGACGTGGGTTGACAACACGGCAGATAACACTGACACCATTCAGTCACAGGCAGCCAATCACCATAGACCGTTGAGTCATGTGACACTAGGCCTCGTTGAATGCAGGAAGTAAACAGCTTGTGCATAGATAGCCGAGCGAATACTGTATTGTGGACATTCCACTGTTCCACACAATACAGCCATGTGGTTTATTTTGAGTTTGCAGCTGATGTTAATGCTTGTGTCGTTTTTGTCTGTATTGCAGTTGTCATGTCTGTTTTAATATTTAATGGCTATTTAAGGCTGCTTTATACTCATTGCACATCAAAGCATGTTAGCTCGGCACAATTTATTTTGCCAGTTGCATGTCAAATGTGGCATTCAAGTCTACACATTCAACATGTTCACTTACTCACTGTATTTTGCACTGTTTGTCACATAAACTGTCAATGTAGCTAGAGGATTTAATATATTTACATCATCACTTGTGATGTTATGACGAAACATTAATTAGCCCAGTTAAAAAAAATTTCTGCCTCTGGAACCAATGAAGTCATGATGCCAGTGTATAAATGCAATATGTTGGTCTTTTTGATTAAATATCCCATTTGATAGTAATTGATTTTAGTTGGTTGTGTTGACTTGGTGTCTGTTCAGTGACATTTGATGATGATGAACCAAAACCTGGCTATGCACGACTGACACTCACTGTGAAAGAGATGATTGTCAAGAAGCCGCTTTTTGGCTCCGCTAAACCAGAAAATGCTGAACTAACTCACAGTTTTGGCAATGGGTGAGAGCATTGTTTGATGCATTCACATCACTTTTATGATTTTTCCCTCTTTTAGTTTATGAGCCTAGGTTTAAAACTCGCCCATTGCACAAATTCTTTCCACAATGGACTCCTGTTGCTTACCACATTGCCTTCACACTGTGGCTGCATCCTAACGTCACCGTATCCTTTTTTCATTCACAGACGACCAAGGGAAGGTAAATTGCTGTCTTCAGGCAAAATAATTATTTTTTAAATTGCTATTTCTTGCAGTATGGCACTCGAGTGGCATACACCAGCTTAATTTTTCTGAATTTGAATTTGGTCTTGTATTTTGATGACTAAACTGCATATTGTGAGGCCACTTTAGTATTACATTGCTGACTGTTCACTGAGGTTGATGTGTTTGATATCAAGTGTTGTCGAGGTTCGATGCACTGTGCTGCTGACTGATGACAGTAAAATTACCTACGAATATAAAAAGAATCTTCCTTATGACATCATTGAGAAAGACTGCACTGTGGAGGTTAGCTTTTTGTTTCAGCAAATAGTTTAGGATTTTTATTACAGTAGCATGATGATATATTTATTAAGAGTGTAAGCCAAGCCAAGACCAACATGTAATTTGTACAAGATTGTCATAAAGTTTATCATATAACTATGGCAGTGATTTACCAGTTCAGATTTAGTTCAATTTTGCATATCAGGTGCAGCAACTTGACATTCCCTCAACTTGACAGTCGTCACTTTTTGAAACAGAACAAGATATGCAGGTGGAATTTGCAAGGCAGGCAGTGCTGCCAGTGCTGTTCCATCTGCTGATAAGTCACACGTGAAATTACTGGTTTGAATATCGAGACATAGATTGCCAAATGTGGTGCATTTCACATATAACCTGACATGTGACGTACAGACTTGACTTGAGTGCAGTAAGTAATACCGTATTGACAACAGAATAATATTTTGACAGGCATAACTTGAAATCAACATAACGTTTGGTGGCCTAATTATTGTATTTTGAATGTTGTTATAGACATTGCTATGATGTTGAAAATCACTGTTTTTTGTTTAACTGGTCTAGCTTTGCAGTGTTCTGCACTGAACCTGTGTCGTTTCTGGCACAGCTTTTACACTCCGGATATCCAGGCCGCCCTGCTGCCGAAACCACAGTGTCAAAGCAGTGAAAAATAACCATCAACAAAGAAGAAGACGGCAGTCCGAGATGGCAGACTTCACCCCGGTCCGCCACTTAGCGAACTCAACCAAACATAGTCTTAATGTCGTCTGATGTCCGACTAGTGCTGTCACCTGGTGAACTTGTTGAAATGTGTCGTCTCTCATTCTGCCCACTTGCTGTGTTATGTGAAAACATGACGTCATCCACAAAACTGGAACTATGTAACCCAGTGCATTGCGGACATCCGAGTCACAGACACACGTAACATGTACAGAAAATTTGGTGACATTTGGATGTTTGGTTTCTGTGATATGTGAGTGGACGGACAGACATAATACAGACGTGCTGATCACAATACTTCACACTGCAGTAACAAAACTCAGTTCTAGCAGCATTTGTGGCTTGCCTGCCTCGGTGTACTGTAGACAGTGTGGTTGAATGGTGACATCTGGCTTTGCTGTGAGAGCCATACCTATGAACGGTGATGTTGTAGGTGCGTAAGAGTGCAGAGTCACAGATCATTGTGACGTTGGCAAAAGCACAGCGTGAGTCTTGGGCATCACAGAATAGATTCTTCATGCAGCCGCCGTCCGCCGACTAGCAACGTTCTTTGTTCGACTCTGTGATGCTGATACTGTTGACTGATGATGAATAGTATTATACTTAAATTATTTAACTAAATGCAACATGGACTGAAATACACACTGCCGTATAACTGTGTAAGTGCAAACATGTTTTATTTTCTGCTGCAGAATGTGAACTAACTGTTGCAGTTAAACGTCACGTAATTATGTCTCGTATTGAATCTAGTTTTTAATTTAATTTTTTGTTGTGTTATTTTGTGATTATCAAGCGCTTGCGTGTGTACAGTGTACTCAGTTTACTGGTGGAGCTCATTGTCTGTGTAAACAGAAACAACAGTTGGACGACCAGACTTTTGTTTCGTTAATTTTCTTCGAGTTTCTTATCTCTTTATTTGTCGTGCTGTCTGTGTATTGTTAGTAGCAGTCGAGTTGTTGGCTGACAACAGTGGTGCGTCCATAAATTATGAAAAGAATGGTCAGTATGGCAAGTTTGGAGCTCTGAAATTTGTATGTTTGTAATGCTCCACGTTATATGTGACATTACACAGTCCCAAGGTCCAGTGCAGACTGTTGCATGCCGTCTCGTTTTGCAGTTGAGAGCGTAGATTACGTTTACATATCGTATTAGTTTGTTGTATATCGGTGACTAGTCATGTGGCCAGTGAGTGAACAGTTCTTGGCGCCAGACACTGCACAAGAGAAGAAGATTACAGATTGCTATGTCATTTGCGAGTTGTATTGCGTTGTGTAACAGAAGAGTTATCGTCATGTTCTTTTGGTCAAGCGTAATGTTATGTAGTCAGAGTCAATTGATAGGCAGACGTTGTTGTTCTAGCTTCAGTCACATGCAGTAACAGTTGTAATGCGACTTTTTTCTTTTACTGTTGTCAAGTTTCCTGTCTGTTAGAATGCGTGCCACACACAGCTATGCAAGTCGTCAGTTTTCAGACAAATATTTATTACTGGCCCGCCTACACACATTGCCATTGTTTTGCTCGTTGGCGTCTGTCATCGTCTGTCGTCTGTTACACTCCACGTTGCAACTCACCAGGTGGCAGCACGCGACGGTGGGCCAGTAGTGTTACGTCCCGTTTGGGCGACACCTTGTCTACATTGTGATGTAAAGCCTTCCAGCTGTAAAAACAAGCCCAGTCAATTTCCAAGCAGATGTCATAAAACGTGACCGCACCTGGCTTTATGGTTTTTTAATGTTTATTCTATTGTTTATTTTGTGTTGTAGCATCGTTTGGTTTATTGGTCTGCTTTTGCTGTATTATATTTGGTTTCTTCATTGCTGTTCTAAGTGATTGACTGAGAAGAACATCTCCGAAGTGACCCTATTTTTATGTCAGATTTGGAACGACAACTGCTAACAGTGACATGGCTGGGCCTGAGTGTCTGGAGGGTGAGATGGAGGATCATCAGAACTGTGCTGTTGTGTAAGTGCTATTACAGTGTTGTACACAATGATATGTGCATACGTATGAGCCGTTCATACTGATAACTGTTGGTTACGTTCAGCTATCTGTGTGTTTTCTGCCTCTGTTTCTGTTAGTTTTTACTTCGACTCTTCTGAGTCGACCTAATAAAGTGGGTCTCAAATGTCCGTCCGTACGTACGTCCACAATAAGATTCTTCGATTTCAGTGAAATTTGGCATGTAGGTAGAGGTCAATGAGTGATGCACGACAGTATGCAGTATGACTAGATCCAAGGTCAAGGTCACGAGCCGTCAAAAGTTGTAAATCCTTCCATTTACAAAAGCTATCTTCTCCACAATTTATAATGGGAGTTGGTAACCGATCACTGATTCTTAAACCAGGGCACAATATCTAAATTTAATTGGGTCGGTATCATAGTTTTTTGTCACATGACTTTGAACGTGACAAAAACATCAGTTGTGAAGAGTCGACTGTCAGTCCCACACGGGGCTAATTTTTGTTTTTCAGATGTCTTATGTATTTTGGGTCTTGTAGTGATCACCAATGCAGTTGGAAAGACATCAACAAAATTAACTGGTGTATGTCTAGTGGGACAGTGAAGACTGGTAACTCATTCACTCTTATTAATTACCAGGGCGATTTTGAGGTTTTTGCCTCCCCCCCACAGACGCGACACGTTGTACTGAAACCTATGTGGGTAAAATTTGCGACTTCAGGCCGTCATAACTCCGCAATGATTACAAATGCTGAAAACTCATGGCCAAATGGTCTTCCTACGGGATGTCTAGTTTCGATTTTTACTGTTAGAATCACTTCAACGTCTTTCGCCTGGACTGTACGCTGCATACCAGACCTGTCTGGTACCCATATTTTCAGAACGTCCGTTGTCCGATATTATCCAATAGTACGCTGCAGTGCTGGTGTGGCCCAGAGCCATAGATATGGCTCTGGTGCGGCCTAGTGAGCGATATATTGAAGAAAAGCAGACTGAATTAGAAACTGAAAGTAAGTAACACGACAGATAACGTTGGCATCACTCAGTCGTAGACACGTGACACAAGGTATCATCGATTGCAGGAACTAAACAGCTTGTGCGTCTGTAAATAAGTGAACAGTTGTGTCACTTGTCGAGTACGCCGGTGGTAAACGTTCTCTTCGAGCCCATATTGCAGTGTCTCCAGATACACTACAACCTGTCTAGTCTGTTTTGTTTTCTGTCAATAAATATTTGTAATTATTTTGTTTGGAAGTTATAGGCGGCAAGCATTGATGGGCATATGCCTTCTCCGGCAGCCTGCCATTGTAGTTATTGTAGCAGATACCGGTAATGATTGTTGTTGTCTTTTACTTGGCAAATAAATTCTCTCTCGGTGTAGTAGGAGTAAGGTGTGGGACCATAAAAAATTTCTTGCACTTTTGGGGAGTGTACTTTGCACAATTATTACAAAACTTTCAACATTTGTGTGCAGTTTCATGTTTCATCAAAATCTGGGGATTTGCATAGGCGCCGGAAGCTGCCAAAAAGTGTGTGGGCCATGGCGAGCGCGGTAGCGCGAGCCTATAA
>Ga0209780_1003565_pt1 | contig 11680 bp, 6 predicted proteins | sample WorMetexBAHAMAS2_FD_187384 | JGI IMG/M metagenome (GOLD analysis project Ga0209780, IMG submission 187384) | Marine gutless worms symbiont microbial communities from Max Planck institute for Marine Microbiology, Germany - Inanidrilus exumae... | ecosystem: Host-associated > Annelida > Digestive... | reverse complement strand
TCATCATCGTTGTCGTGGGTGTAGTGGTGGTCGTGGTGGTCGTGGTTGGCGTTGTGGTGGTCGTGGTGGGTGTCGTTGTGGTCGTAGTTGGAGTTGTGGTGGTAGTGGTTGGTGTTGTGGTGGTAGTCGTTGGCGTTGTGGTGGTAGTGGTGGGTGTTGTGGTGGTCGTGGTTGGAGTTGTGGTGGTAGTCGTTGACGTTGTGGTTGTAGTCGTCGTCGACGTCGTAGGTGGTGACATACTGGTCGTCGTGGTCGTGGTCGACGTGGTAGTTGGCACCGTTATGGCTTCCTTGCACGAGTTTTCGACGAGGTCCACTAAGATGTTGCCGAGTTCAACGAAGTTCGATGCAAAATAGAAATACTCGGGTTTCGAGGCGATCTTCCTCAACTCATCCTTGTTCACGTCATTCCCGACGCCAATTGTGTAAATTATGATGCCGGCCCTCTTCGTGTTTACGGCTTCTGTCTCCGTTCGGTCCGCTTCGCGCGTCGCTGTGCCGTCGGTGAGCATAATGAGAAGCTTCGGTACGGCGGGGCCGCGGGCGCCTCGGGACGGGTGGAACATGCTTCGGCCGGTTCTCAGCGCCGCTGCTAAATTGGTCTGCCCGCCGTCAATATCGATGTTGTCGATGGCTCTCAGAAGAGAATCACGAGTGTCGTATTCGTTGAGATTGAACTCGATATTGACGCCGTCGCTGAACTTTATGACAGCCACCTGAGTCAGGTTTCTGTCGATCGGAAAGGCGCTGGCGATGCTTTTTGCGAAACCTAACACTTTGATATACCAGTTGTCGTAATTTGGATCACCGACGACGATGCTGGTGGACTGGTCGAGCACCAGTAGGATGTCTGCTGCTCTCGGGCATGTCACGTTGGACAATACTACACGCAAATATTTCACACAGTAAAACCAGAGGTGACGCGGTGAAGGCTGAAACATTTCAGGCCCTCGTCGCAAGTTCAAAACAGCATGTTTACTAGTTTCCAACTGACCGGGAAGTACCCATCAAAAGTGTGCAACTCCTGAATTTCGACGGCTGAATATGCAGCCGTTTCCGCAATTTCGACATTGCGTTCATTCATTAGGATCTCTTGATCTTGACACTTGACCTTTGAATTTGGGAATTTTACTATTATGTTGTATGGACATCAGCATATTCCACATTCGTCAGGTCTAATGAAAAAAGTATACGGTTATAAAGTTGCTTATAATTAAATTTCGTTGAGCATTAAATGTCTCAAGTAAAGTGAGCATAAAATTTCTAAGTGATAATGTTGCAAAAATTAGAAACTAGGATACATAAAATATGCGGCAACCTAGCCTTCACCGCTGTGCATTTACTGAAGAGAATGCAAGCATGTGACAAAACAAGACAAGTGGTTCATAATTTGATAACACACAGGGGCCTATAGAATATGGTTGAAGAAGAAGTTGAAGACCGGACATTTGTATAGCGCCTTATCGGGAGAACTCGCCTCTAAAGCGCTCAGAATGGCACGTGTTAATGATGGATCACAGTTTTAACTGCCACCCTCATGTTTATCCACAAATGGAATAAGCCATCCTGCCCAGCCGCGGCGCATCACCACACTTTGGACGGTACTCATTTCCCGTTCCACAGAGGGTAGGAAGCGGAGTTGGCCTGGGTGGCAGGTTACATACCGAGCTGGTATGCCTGCCCGAAGACGGTCACCCACCCGAGTACCAACCGACCGATAGAACGACGGCCGGGGATCGAACTCACGACCATTCAATCGCAAGTCCGACGCCCTAACCACTAGACTACCGATTAACAATCTCTTCCAGCTTACATAACAGAAAACTCCAACAGGACATTGCACTAAGACTCGATTGCTTAGTCTATGACATCGATGTTGTTACAAAACAGTGTAAAGTAAAGGCTATTTGTTTTCTCGTTTTTGCTTATGATTTAGATGCGTTGTTGTGCTAGAAAGCCCGCCACAGTCCAAGATAAGCTTGGTCTTGGTATTGGTTTAGCTGTTGATCTGACAAGTTTGGCCATAACGATTTTGATACATCATGTGTCTATAAGCATAAACGACTTACGATTTTGTGCCATAGAACCAGACGGCAGCAGGACGATGACAGCAATAGCTGCGACAGCGGACAGAACTTGATTCGATGTTTGTGACTTCGGCATTTTGTCCTCGTCAGTAAACTATTAACACAACAATAATTATTCACTATCATAAAACTAGCGACTTTTTGCGAAACCCAACACTTTGATATACACACAGGCCTCCGTCACTAAACAGTCCATTTTTGTGCCGGTCAAATAAGATCTACGGTTGGAAAGGTAACCGAAGGTTCGGCGTCAACAGGACAGACTGTGTGGTGCACCGGTTAACGGGCTCAAAGCCATTACGTGAAGATAAGGGTAGAAGGTCAACTCGCCGACATGCAAACTCGTTGACCGCAAAGTAAACTCAACTTCCTGCGCACCTGTACCCCGCCTGCAAAAACAGCTAGGTGAAGTTCCAATGGAGTCACCTCGGTAGAGACGCGAAATACACCGGAGAAGAAAACATCGCGATTTTCGGCGAATATTTCTCTATGTCAGGAAACGATACAACATGAGGACATAACTGATTACTAGGGAACGCTATTGGAAGTCCTTCGTGATCTGCGTAGCTGCAAGTGGATGACCTTCAGTGACCTTTAAACAGGTCACGTCCGCTGCTTAAAAGTTTTACGGGGTCAATATATCACATAAAAATGTCACAAACAGTTAATTACAGTGACTGAAAATCGTGCGTAAGCTACTAATTCTAGTATATCGTACTCGATCAAAAGGACTGTTCAGTGTTCAATGTCCTTCGCGGTTACTTAAACCGTACGTCATTAAAAAACAAACAAAAGATAATACGTCGAAAATTGTGGCGGTACAATTACAATCGGGAACTATTAACGGTGGTCTTGAGGCAGCAGTGCGATAACGCCACCCAAATAATATTATTTATACTACTACTATTAAGTGTCCATAATCTGCAATGTGTATATAGCTACTTTAATGTATGTTAAGTACAAACAATTAAAAATAAATAACGGCGGTCAGCGACTGCATCTTCACATACATGTGGTTCTGAGCAATATTGTACCTAAAAAACTGAAGTGGACATGAACAAAAACAGCGGCTCATACGCCTATCTTACCGGTCTTTTTTGCATATAGAAATGGTGACACAATGATGGGTCCACGCTTTGTTGAATTTTAGTAATCCCGCAGCTACGTCAATGATTTGTTATGCCCCTGGGCGAAATCGGAACAACACGTAGGCCTATCTATAGCAGCCGACATGTTTAAGCTATTATTACCTCGCGACGCTATGCTAGCTCGCTATATGCTGTCGTCATGTATCCGTCCGTCTGTCACAAGCCGGCACTGTATCAAACAGTTAAACACAGATCACGCAACCAATGCCATGCAATAGCCCAGGGACTCTAGTTTTCTGACGCTAATGATCTCGACGAAATTCCAATGGGTCACTCCAACGGGAGAACGGGAGAGCCAAAAGAGGTGGGGGTAAGTTACAGTCGGCAATTTTCGACCAACATCTCGCTATATCTCAGAAACGGTGAAAGATACGGACATAGTTACTATGGAACGCTAATATGAACTCGTGTACGCTCATTCAAATGGTGCTATTTCCAGTGACCTTGAGTGACCCTAACTACTCTAAATCACCCCCATTTTCGACATATTTTTATCGCCTTTCATATCCTCATAGTGAGTGTGAGTGAAGCTAGACTTCAAATTTGTTAGGTAGGTTGAATGTAGCAAGTGTTAGCCCACGGATGGGAAAATATCCCCGAAGGGCTGTGGTTAGGTCACGTAAACCACTTAAATTTTGGTGGACACCAACCATATCTCTGGAACAGCTGATCGTCTCAGGTGTTGTTAATTTAGGTGGACGGTCAGTGTGATAAACTGGCGAACAATCATCGGTCACAGTTTATCACACTGACCGTCGACATCTGTGTAGACAGCATGGTGGGCGCGAGGTACCGCGGCGCGCGGGTCTGTCAGCGGCAGACTTGCATCAGTTGCGTTGGTGGCGTCGTGACAACGCCATTATGAGATACCGCTGAGTCGTGACTGTCGATGACGATGACAAAATATGACGAGAACAGATCGTGCCAGCCAGTTGTCACGCGCGGCCCGTCTCAACCGTAAATCGCTCCGCCCCGTTGCGCCATTCACCGTGAGAATTGGCGACATTTTTAATAGGTCTTACGTATACGCCCACCGGCGGGCTGAATATCGCGACAGCTGATAGCGTGTGGCGCAATCAGCTGCAGCATCGTATATCTAACAGCACTCGTGTGTAGGCGACGTCCCAACTCTTGCCAAATACCAGCCACTTCAGGTACTTCTGAATAGGCCCGAAAGTTAAAATAACAGGTAGAAACACCTACGTCGTAAGAAGCTGAAGGCAACAGCTTGAAGTGATCGATAGAAATGTGTGAATCGACTGTCGATGCGGTTACGCGTTAACAGATGCGTGTTGCTGTAGTGGTTCCGAGAAAAACGAAATATCTTTAGGTCGTATAGGGCCTAAGCCATGGACACAGCGGCATACCATGTCTACCACGTCTTAGAATGGGAACACAAACTTCAGGAAGACCTCGATTTTTCGGATAAAACGGCAATTGTGGCTATTTTGAACCGTTTAAGACAATTTTGACAGCTGTTTTTGCCGCTTGTGCAGTAAAGTAACATTTCTACTTTCGGTCAAGGATTACACTGCGTATCAATAACAGCCCGACATTTTAGCGGTAACTCGAGCAACCATTTTCCGATTTAATAATTTTTGGCATAAATATTACTTCGAGATTAGGCAATCAAATGCACTGTGCCAAAATAGCTAAACGTAGGATCATGCAACTAACGCCAGATGATAGCGCCGGGATTCTAGTTTTTTCAACGATATCGGCTAAATTCCAACGGGGTCACCCGCAACGAAGGTGCCAAATAGAGGCGGGTAGGTTCAAATCGGCCATTTTCGACCAATATCTCGCTATATCTCAAATAACCCTTGAGCGATCGAGAAAAGAAGATCATGTTGATCATGCACATCCATATGTGTAGGCCTAGGCTACCTATCCTGAAAATTTAGTGAAGTGCGGTGCAGTACATTGTGACATAATTGGTCTCCAAGGGGAACGTTGAAAAAAGAAAGTAACTTCGGCAAACCATTTAGCCCTTCAGTATGCGAGAGGCAGGCCGGAGCGGATTAAACGAAACAGTTACTAGATGTCTTGCAGTGAATATGGGTACTCATTGCAATATAGACTCAAAGGGCGCGTGCTGAAATTAGTATGAATTCTGTACCACGTGTTCTGTCTTGTAGTAATTCAAGTTATCTCCGGTTTCATTACTGAAAAACGCTGCTAAAATATTTAAACAATAGCTATCGTTTAAACGATTAAACGTTTAAACCCCTGAATTCCTAGTGGAATGCCTGAACTAGTATGCCGCGGCTGCTGCCGTCTCGCGAGTGACGTTAAGTAACGTCTGCGTGGACGTCTGACATCTTAAAAATTCCGCTGTTTTTCTGGAGGTCGCAGCGCCCAACCCTCACGTTCCCCGTCAAAACGCACGTACAAAATGCACATCCCTGGGATGTTGTCTAGCCCCTGAAATGACTTCCGTCGCCCGTAATTGTGGCGTTTCCGTTGTACACTCCATACAAGCACCCCACCAAAAATGCAAAACCCTGCCAGAAATTTGGACATTTTTCGCGCCGGTCACCACGGAGACACCGATTCACGGCTGTTGTTTCAAAATGGTCGAAATCCGTGCAGGATAAGTGGCCGAAATGCCGCGTTGCATTCTTACCGCTGCCCGAAAAAAAACATTTTGCGCCGTTTGGAGGAACCCCTAGGCAATTTCTTGCGATTTTCTTGTGTGATACCCCGCTGTCGTTCCTCACTTGTATTCCCAGTTTTGTACAAATCGGTTCGAGTTTGGGAGAATTATAACCACAAAATCCTTCCGCGGCCTGTCAATGTGATTGCAATATAGGCTATTCAAGCCTATAATTAAGGTCTATAGCGGTTTCACGTTGACGTTGATAAAGAACGGAAAAAATTACAGCAGTCAGTGATAATGTATTTGTATCGAGAAGCAGAGCGAGTAGGGCGAAACCGGACATGACGAAGTTTTCAACTGGGCTATCGGCTGTCGATGCCCGCAGCTATGTCGGCCATATACACTGCTCAGCGGACCGTGACACGCCCGATTGCGTCTAGATGTTTTTATGTCTATGGCCTGCTATCACGCTGCCACGCCTTAGCGCAAAACTGGACAAAGCGAAACGTTTATGCCATGATAATTTCGGATACCTAATAGTACGTTCATTGATTTCCACTCTTTTAATACGCTTTACGAATGTATTATATGTTCATACCGTAGGCGCCTGAGCTCCGTCTGGAAATTGGAAACTAGCGACCAGCTACCGTAATGGATCGAGCGCCGTAGGCGCGACAATCAAGCGCCAAGGCGCGAGGTGTAAACGAGCGCCGTAGGCGCGATGGTGGAGCGCTAAAGTACTATATTTTATTGGCATAATATCTGAGCCTAGGTAGAGCCAGCGGTCCTAGGTGTGTGTGTGTGTGTCTATCTGTCGATAATAACTTTTGATCGAAGTAATATCTGACGTAGATAATTAACAGGCTGGTTCATCTTGACACTACGAAGGTCAAGTTTGAAGGTCAAGGACACCTATATGCGTTGCCGAGCGTTGGACGCGGAGCTGATCCCGGTGTACAGGCAGTCGGCCCGCAGGTGACTATAAGTCATCCACCCGGCGGTAGGCTGTCATTACTTTTCGCCAGGCCTGTGGTTACCTTCCCAGCCGCAGAGCATCACCGCGCCATGGCCGTACGAAGTTATACTGCTTGGTGACAGAAGCACATGGGTGTAAACAACTTACCCAAGGTTGTTACGCAGCTTTTGCCCCGAGTAGGATATGAACCCACGACCTGTTGATTGCAAGTCCAAGTCCAACGTTCTACCTGTTGCGCCATCGGGCCACCTATTGCTGGCATAGATAGCAATGCAGAAATTATGTCACTGTCACCCTATGTATTATTATGGCAAGTGATATATTCACCAGTGCACTGGTAACTGTGACCAGTAAACACAATGACTTTATGTAGCGTTGTAGCGATTTTTGTCGTGTGAATGTTATTGGCGAATCAAAATCTACGATCGTGCTAAGGTCGACTGAGGACGAGGCCTCGAATCGACACGCTAACCCTAGTTGGCGACCGCCCCGCCCATCGACACGACTCCGACAGGTGGCGACACGGTTGGCGCCTTTTCGGGTCAAGAACAAAAGGTTGCAGAAGGAATGCTGGAGCCGTTTATTGTTGAGCCTGCCTGCCGAACGACGGCGTTCGAAGGCAGATCTACCGGTTACACGCCCACGATGTTGTTTATCCAGAACCCCTCCCCCTGCTTTGATGTCCCACCAATCCCGACATAAGCCGCCCGATTATGCATAAAAATGTAACCAGTCTGATAGCGAGCTCGAGGATACGCATTCCGTCCATACCGATTAGCGACACTCGGCACGTCATTTCCGCGAATGCAGGACATACACTTGGAGTTTCACGACGGGGAACATTTTATTGCTTCGAGCGGCCCACTATGAATAGACCGTTGCGCCTTTAGACCTTGAAATAGGACAGCGTCACGCAGTGACACTGGGTACGGACACCTAAGGCCGTCACGACTTGTGCATCGTGTAGCTCTCAAGATAACGCAGCACGATCACGACTGATTTACGTTACGAGTTTTTGATTTCCATCGTAAATTCTTCACACACGTAGGCCTATTCTATCATGATTATCACGACTCTGGAATGGTTTACCATGTGCTACTGTAGTTCTTCAGTTCTTCAACGCTGCTGAAGTCGGGGACGCCATAAAATCTGGGACCGCGGAATATGAAGGAATCAGATATCAGGACTAGGACAGGCCTTTTGAGTTTTTGGCCGGCGGTATCAGACATAGGTTGTATTTATTTTCTTCATATCCAGAGAACTTTGCTCAAACAACTGTCGGAAATTCCAGAGCTAAATTCCAGGACATCAAGTTGCAGTCGGTGATGACAGACTTCGCCCCAGTGTTGCCACCTGGCGAACTGGACGAATCATACACATCGTCTTTGATTCTGGCCGATTCGCTCCATTATATGAAAACATGCCTTTGTCCACAAAGCCGAAAGTACAATTAGCATATTGCACTGCCATCAGAGGAGGACCGAACCACGGCCACAGGTGACATGTATAGAAAATTTGGTGAAATTTGGACTTGAGATATGCCAGCGGTCAGACAAACAGACATACATACATACACGCTTATCGCAATACTTCGCACCTCAATGTGGGTATGGGTGGAGGGGGAAGTAAGTATTCCATCGAAAGCATGCATGATGTCGTTAATGCATGGATTCAAGCAGCGTGTCCGCCAGGCACTTTATGTGCACCGCGCTTTTCCTAGGATCATGGCACGTTCATTGATCATCGATCGATATCGTCGACAATTAACTCCATAACGTCGTATCGACATAACACTGTGTGCGAGTTGTAATAAAACCTCGCACTCATAAACCTTCACAAACATTCACGTCGGCCTACATGGTTCGGATCGACTAACCATCATTTATGATAATTTTCATAATTGTTAAACTTTTCCAGCGAAGTGCTCTTGAGCCGTTAATGTGACCCAATTGCAAAATTTGGTAATAAAAAGAACCTGATAATATCACAGTTGTGACTGTAACGCCACCTTCGTACTGTATGTGTCTACCGGATTAGCTCGGGATTAAATCGTATTGATTATGCGAGACTATCTTCAACTTATTATGTATTACTGTAGGTAAGTATGCCACAGATCGATAATCTAGTATCGATCAGTATAGGCCCATAAGCCCAAAAGGTCACTATGCAATAGAAATACTGATTTGCATGCTGATGACTGTATCGATTTCAATTTAGTACAGTTAACAAAGAGTGGTTCGATGTTTGTTTACCGTCTATAGACGCATGATGAAGTTGATCTAATGGTTGATCAAACTGTCACACCGTGTAAAAGTACTTTTTCGGATAATTTGACGTTTGATCTAACGTCATAATAGTTGTCCAGATAGATCGATTGGTCCAGTGTGTGTCTGTCTATGTGTCTGGACACTAACTATGGAACTTGTTGGCATGCTGGTTCATCTTTACACTATCTATAGGTCAAATTCTGAGGTCAACGTTCACGATCACAAGACGAAAAATATTGCCAAAGTGGTCGGTGCGACCTTGAGGGAGGGCTTTCTAGCATATTCAACGGTTGATGCAATGGTGGCCGTGTAAAAGGCACTGAAGCCCGAATGACGTTCGATCGTCGTTAATGAGATGGAACTGCAGTGGATATGCACCAGACGAGTATAGGAAGTGTCTTATAAAAAGTCTCAGCTGACGCAGACAGTCCCGCCCGACTCGTACGCTCATCATGTTGCACACAAAGACGGACGCTCAGTGTGATAAACTGGCGACCGATGACCGTTGCCAGTTTATCACACTGAATGTCCACCTACGTTGACAACACTTGCTACGGTCGACGCACAGTTGCGAAATTTTCCCAGTCCAGAGAGTGGGACAAATTACCATCATTTTTGAAGATACCCGAATTCCTGTACAACAGTGTAGGATAAGCGGGGGAAAGCCTATGTGCCAAAATTCAGATCGATCTGTTCCGCCGTTTTTATAGAGCACCGACTTGTAACGGACGGACGGACGGACAGACGGACGCACGACGACAGCATATAACCGCGCTAGCACAGCGTCGCGTGGTAAAAAAACTTTCCAGTCATGTTACATAAATGATTATGCTGCAGGTTGAAATTTAGAACTGCAAGATACTACGTTGCGCTGCCACTCAGACAACATTGTTGTATGTATATAATGCAGCGGGAACCCAATGCAGCTTCTTATGAATATGTTGCCGATTACGACTTGTCCGCACTGAACTCGAAATGAAAGGATGAAACAGACGATATTTCCGTTCGAATGTTTCCGGAAAGAAATTAAAATTTCCTGCAATTTACGGCAAGAATAGCATGTTACTAAATAAGAGAGTTGCTCCTTTATGTTCGATGAAAAAAAGAGAATTATAATCACGTAGACTATAAATGCACGAAGGTGAACCGGAAGAAACCAGCGTATAGGCGGGTTGTGTCGTATTGCATAGATCGATGGCGACGATGTCGATACTGCTACAACAACATGCAGGGCTATATGCAGTTGGCGCAAATCATTCGTGAAGGCCACAAAATGCTGCTATGTGTTTGAATACACGGACGGTCAATGAAGCAAAAGCTGTTACTCTATCCCGTAGCCCTACTGCCTGAGAACATAGATTTATTAGTTTCTTCTGTACAGCTACGGTTACGATTATTACTCACGCGACGCTTTGTTAGCGCGGTATTAGCTATGGCCGCGTGTCTGTATGTCCGTCTGTCTGTATGTCTCAAGCCGAAATGGCTGAACGAATCGAGCTCGTTTTTGGCATAGGGGCTAAGACTGCCGCTTACCCTATATTGTATCGGAAGGAAATTCGGGCAACGCCAGAAATTAGGATACTTTCCTCTGGAAATTTGTTTCAAACTCTGGACTTGAAAAATTTTGCAACTGCACGTCGACCGTCGCGGATGCCAGTTTATCGCGCTGATCGTCCACCTTTGTGTACCACACGATGGGCGTAACGCAGCGCGTCGCGCGGGTCTCTCTGCGGCAGCTGATACGTGTATTTATTAGACTGTTCGCTGTCCAACTGAAAATTGTGGTGTTTTTTAAACAGATGTTTGACTTTTGCCGCAATGTCGCCGATTTTGGGTGTACTGTGCAAAGGCGGCTAGGCGGATCGAGATATTTCTGTAACTGGGCTACCATCGGATCAGCTACAATGATCAACTTTTTCATCGTCAGTGGTACATGTACAATAAAATTTAAGTGCAAAAGCTCTTATCTAAAGTACAATATTATTAACGTTATAATATTCAAATAGGACTACAGTATTTAGAAAAAAAATTTCGAACGCAGTTGCCAAACAAAACAGTAAGTTGTCTAGTTTTTCTTAATCAAAGAATCGGACATTTTAATTCCTAAATAACTTTTGGAATGGGGCTACCCTCGGCAGAGCTGCATTATGCTTAAGGAAATTTGGGACCCGCCAAAAATAAAGGCAGTTTCCCGTTATCAAGTAACCTTTTCTAAAATCAGGACCTTGCGTTTTACGCGATCTCGTGTAGACAAGCAGACTGACTAAACCGGTGATAAAACCAAGCGTACTACTTACAACACGTTCATTGTCGCTATGCACAGATCGACACTGTTACTCTCAATGTGTCTATTTTGCTAAATATCTTTAGCATCTTAGTATATAATGTATGCCTCTTCCATTCTTCCACACAGTTCTTCCATTCTACCCTATTTTATCTGCCCTCTTTCCTTCACCTTTCTTCCTCCATTCACTTTCACATATATATTTTTTCTCTTCAGTCCTTCTCCTTCTCCCTGTTCTTATTCTCTCCTCGTATTTCAATTTCTTCTTTTCCTTCCTCCCCTTATGATGATGGTGGTGATGATAATGATGATTATTATTA
>Ga0209780_1003564_pt1 | contig 11680 bp, 10 predicted proteins | sample WorMetexBAHAMAS2_FD_187384 | JGI IMG/M metagenome (GOLD analysis project Ga0209780, IMG submission 187384) | Marine gutless worms symbiont microbial communities from Max Planck institute for Marine Microbiology, Germany - Inanidrilus exumae... | ecosystem: Host-associated > Annelida > Digestive... | reverse complement strand
GAAAATTAACAGCTGAATAAATATTATTTCAGTTTTCGTTGTACAACCGTCGCCGTCATTGTACGACAAGGTGCCATGTACAAGACATAGACGGACGCATGCCTACGCATATACAGTATATATGTAAGCATACGTCATAAAATTTTCAGTTTTGGGCCAAACTTCTCGGGTGGTGCAGTTTGTTCGCATTATACCGGCTATTACGCAGATCATAGCTACAGTGTGATTGAAGTTAACGGCAACAGAAACAGATTCATTCCGTTGACGCATACAATTTAATTTCGTTAATGATAACGATAACGGAAATGGAAAAACTGAAGAACTGAAAATTTTGACTGATAACTTAACAGAAACTTAAAAAGTATCCACAGCTTAAATCACACTGATGACTGCTTTTCCGATAGCTATGCTGGGCATTCATGCAGATCTTGTAATGATGTCTATGACTCGCCTGGTATCTTCTCAGGATTATTGCTATAGGAATTTGTTTGTACTTTTACCATTTCCATTACAGTTATCAGTACTGTTGACTGTAGGGTATGGAGCTACCTGTAAGTAGTACAACACCTGTATCAGTTCCATGGCAGGCAGTAATTGTGCGAAACCGATATGTCAACTGGATGATGCTTCGTGATGTGAAACGTCGTCGGATGGTGAAGCAGTATGCTGTTGAACGGCTGCGGATTACTGCTTTGCGCCGAAATAAGATAATACCGCAGGAAATTCAGGTGTGTACTGAACTTAGTCCTGAGGAGGATGATCATTTGCATAAGTCATTGTTTGCGTCATTAATTTTACAAATTATTTGAGTGGCTAAAAGTTAACGTAAGAATGTGGATATTGAATTTCAAAAGTTGTAAATTTGAGATTTGATTTTAATTACATGCACTAAAAGCTACAAGCTAACGTCATCTGATGATAGCAAACAGTGATAATTTACTTCACAAAAAAGTAGTATTATTTTGGTCACCAAGGCGACAAAGCGTGTAGGTGACAAACCCTAACTCTAACCGTAATTACCACCATAACATTAACCCAGTGTTGGGTCTCGAGAGCACTCGAGTCCAATTTTTAAAGGTCTTGGTCGTGAGACCACATGTCAAGTTCTTCAGGGAAACAAAGATCTTTGCTTGATTTTTCTCTGCCATGTGATGGTAAATAGGTGTGCAGTACAGAATCGTTTGTTCTGTGTGGTAGGACATCGCTTATCAACAGACCAAAGAGTTTCCGATCGACTCGTGTCGCACTCGTATTTCAAACCGTTGCGTTCTGACATCACGACCACGCGGCCTCGTGCATCCTTGGCATTTGAGTCGTATAATGTGGCGTTTGTTGGCAGACTATAATCAACTGTCTGGTGTTACACGGGCTCGTTGGTGATCCTGTGTGTGTATGACAGTTAATACTAATTTTTGTAATTTAAGTTGTCATTACTGTTTGAAGCAAATGAAGACATTAGTACAATGATGTTTTCGGTAAATTCTTTTCTTTCACTTTGCTGGCATATAAATGAGATGTCGTTACCTAGACTATTTGGATCACAAATATTATTTTGCCAACAAAACACCAAATATAAAAACAATGATTATCATTTGAAATAAAACTCTTAAAGAATTCTTAACAAGTGACAAAGCAGTTCTGTCAACACTTAGTCAACTACGAGTTTCAGCCCCAATCATACAGTTAGACAACCACTGCAAAAACATTTTCTGTTAGTGGCACAATGTATTTTTTTATATCTTCACTGTGCCATTAACAATAAAATGCAAATGTACACAAAGTTTGACACTGCATACATCACATTTGCTGCAAATTTTCTCTGGCTACTGTGTTCATAAATAATTCTGTAGATGAACATTTGAATTATTTGCCATTCTCGCACATAAATTAGTAAATAATCCAAACATTCAGTTCACCTATAAGTGGACAGCCTGGTGGCACAACTCATTGGGCATTGGACGTGCAATTGAGATTGTGGATTCAGCTCCGGGTTGGATGCAGCTGCATAAGAACTCTGGGTAAGTTGTCCACATCTTGTGCCCCTGCCACCAAAGCAGTATAATTCGGTACCAGCAAATGGGCAGCAACTCTAGCTGGGAAGGTGTGGCATTGTACTAGCCACACATTGTCAGACTTGAGCGGTTTATTCACATATGGGTACAAGCCTTGGAAAGGGAAACGAGAACTCCCGCCTACGCTGCTGCATGGAGAATTGCACCCTTTACCTTGTAAGTCCTGTTCATGATAAATGAACTAAGTTTGAGACAGGTGGCCGTACTGCAGTTTGAGTATTACCAGGTGTAAGTACAACTGGAGGTGCTCCATGGTGAAGTACACATGGTGGTGGCCCTATATGTCGTGGCTCTACACCCAGTGGTCGTATACCTGGCGGTACAGCCTGGGGTCCTGGTGGACCTAACGGCGGTGCAAAAGGTATGCGAGCAGGAATTCCGAACTGTGGATACACTTCATGAGGTGGCCGTATCAGCAGCGTGGATGGTTCCATACCTGGACCAGGGTACAGTCTCAGTTGTTCCTGGATCGGCATCATGATGGGTTGCTGAGGTAATACAACAGTACCATGAGGTGGAAAATGCTGGCCGGGAGGCGCAACTGGTGTTGTATACATAACAGGTGGTGGATGCTGTATGGGTACGGATGGTGGCAAAAGAGGGGTTGTAGGAGTGATTGCGGGATGACTTGGTGGGGGCAGACTGGACTCCATACGAAGGGAATGCTGCAGGCGTTCAAACTCCTCGCGCGTTAACATATCACCAGTTCCTGGTGACGACTTGTACATTGCATCATTCCTGTGTGTATCGCGACTGTTTTGGTTGTCAGTCTGCGGTTTCAGTGGAGAATTGTATACAGTATTGTCTCGAACTCTGTCAGGGCTCCGACTGACACTACGCCGACGACTGATGCTGCGGCTTTTGTTGCACACTGCAATAATGCACCAAGTCAAGAAATAACGGCTATGTTATTTTTGACAGAAATATGAATATCACAGTCGATTGATTGATTCAGTTAAGGTTTTATGTCCCACCCAACTACAAAAAAGGTTATTTTGTAGATGTTCTTCCCAGCCAATCTCTTGGCTTAGTACCGAAAAGCTAAATCAAACAACAAAGCAAACAGGCATCCATAGCAAAATATACTACAACACAAAATGAACCCAAAAAAACTAAAGCTAGGTTTGGTCGTCAACTACAACCTCTGGCCTGGAACAGGCCTATTCTAGAAGAAGTACATAAGTAATGAAGTAGATAAAAAACTAGCCCCATACGGGACTGACGGTCGACTCCTACTGACTACCAACTTCAAAGTCGCGTGACACAAAAACTGGGACAAAAATAAAAAATCCGGCCCAGACAAGCTTTAAGTATTGTGCCCAAGGGCTCGTGACCTTGACCTTGGATCAGGTCATACTGCATACCATCATGCATCATTCATCGACCTCTACCTACACACCGAATTTCATTGAAATCTAAGAAACTTTTTGTCGACGGACAGACATTTGAGACCGGCTTTATTAGTTCGATTCGGAGGAGTCGACCTAATAAGGAAGAAAGTAATGAAGGAAATTAATGAAGGAATGAAGAAAGTTAAGTAAACAAACAATTTATACAGTGCCAAAATCAACAAATGAATTGGGGCATATTACCACCCTGGAGCCTGTACGGGACAAAATATCGCAGTCACAATGGTCAAGGTCAAGGTCACGAGCCCTTGAAAGTAGGAAATTTGGCCATATTCAAAGGCTATCTCCTCCCGCATTTATAAAGGGGGCTAGCAAATGACCACGGATTCTTCAATTAGGGCACAATACCTAAAGCTTATCGGGGTCGGATTTTTGTCCTACTTTTTGTGTCACGTGACTTTGAAGTTGGCAGTAAGTAGCCATCCACAAGACGTTTCTTTGATTTCAATGAAATTCGGTGTGTAGGCAGAGGTTGATGAATGATGCATGGTGGTTTTTCAGCAATAACGACTTCACTAACAGTGTGTGTAATGTCTGGAAGACATATTCCAAACAAAACCTCAAAGAATAAACATGATGGCTTGCCTCGATCATTCGTGTTTCTTGGTGGTGGTGACATCTACACATTCACACACAGTGACTACCGTGTAAATTTTACAACAAACAAATAACAAACTGAGGAAAATGTAAATATAAATGCATCACAAAAACTGTGCCACTTTAATTTTCACTCTAACTCCCTCCTGTATAACTCCTTAATCATTAACAGCTCTAGTTACGAACATCATAAACACAGTTCACAAACCAAAGGAATGCGTCACTGACCAACATAGATGAGCTGCTTCTACGTGGAGGACTTTTGACCTTGGAAGGTGGACTTTGTGGCCGCTCATTATCAACAGGAGGTTCATGACCAGCATACAGAGCAAGCATTTGATGGCACACATCTAAAACCACAAGTGTCACTGCATGCATTACATAATGTGCTGTGTGGCAGGTAATAATGTCACTTCCCAAACTGATGGCTGCCCAATTTGTTTGCAGTTTTGACTTGGGCAACTACTGTTACATAAACGAGTATGTCCGTCCTCCTAACACTCGGACATAAATGTATGCTGGCCGTGTCATGTGCTTGCCCCTGGGAGTCGCATTAAGTATGCACTGCACGCCCTATTAACGTTGGGAAAAAGGTGGGACAGACAGGCAGACGGACGCCAGACCGATGCATTACGCTTACCACTAGACACGGCCAGCTTAAAATGGTGAATGTTCTACAATTGGCGTTCTAAGTGCAACACCCGCTTCCAACGTCATCAGTTGGTCCCGAGTCTTAACTCACTGATAAAGTTTATCTGCCTATGGAACCACGGTGGGTTCCCCAAATATGTCGCTAGAAGACCAGACTATAAATTACTCAGAGCTCCAGAGAAACGTTTATCCTCTGCAACTGAATATTCTAGCAGACTGCACAGCATAAAAAGTCGTTCTTACAGTAAGTAAATCAAATAGTTAATACCAGAAATCATATCAAACATGTAGCTTAAAAACTTACTTTCAATGATATCAAGATTGACATCGTTGACAAAGAACGTGTACCACTTTCCAGTATAATCGTCAGGTTTGTCGACCCAGCTGGTCACCTTGAACTTCGTCAGCCGACAGGACAGATAAAGCAGTGAAACTGCTATCAAGTCAGGCTCCCATTCGAGGGACAGTGTCGTACACAAACTGCACACAGCACAGATAAACGCTCTCATTTTTGGACTTAACACTATGGGGAGTGGAAAAGAAAGGTTTTGGGTTGGTTTGGATTCTTTGTTGGAGGAAAACGTCCCTACAGTTTGCCTCTGAACTCAATATGACTAAAATGAGTAACATCCTTGGAACTATCCTCAATTTTGATGGAAGACGACAGACATGGAGCTAGTTTGCAAGATTAGACTAAGCTCAGCATGATCACATACCTATTATATTCAATCAGTTTCTATTCGTAGTTTTATCTGTTTTTAAACTTCATTGTACAGTGCCCCTGAAGCGGTTGTTTCTCGTGACAGCGTCACTAAATCTTGTTGTATACGATGATGATGAAACAAACTACTCACTTTTATGTATGATCAAAATAAATACAACATTAATTGACATAAGTGCCCTCAAACTAAGCCAAAATCCCATAAATGATTCTGACAATAGATCTGGACATGTGTACAGCATGCTAATTATCACACCTGTCATTAATGAATGTCCATGACATCTTCAGCAGCTGTTCAATGGTTTCAGACTCACCTGAAAATTACACACCTGACGTTTGTCAGTACTTCAATCACAGGTAAAAGGTGACAACATTGCAGCTAACCAAAGTCATGTATATATTGCATATCAAAAGACGACTATGGACTTGCAACGAGGTCAAACAAAATTATATATAATAATATATACTATATATTTAATACAATTTTATGAGGCAGCAGATGCACAGCAAGACAACAGTTGGATTACGATGAAAGAAGTGCATATGATTCAAAGTAATGCAGTCATGAAAAGCTAAAACATCCAAAGTAAGTATTGATATTTTATGTAGAGAATGACCATTTCAAAGTGTATTGCCGATGATGAGATGTTGAGTAGAAATCTAAATTACAAAATCTGCAGGCCTGCAAACATAGAGCATCGAGCAGGAGGAAAATTGAACTGAAATGTGTTACATCAAGTGCAGATCAAACCGACACTAAATTGGGCCCAGCACAATTTCTAAGTGAACTAGGTTATCACCTGTAAAAGCTGACAACATCACCTGTACAGATGAACATGGATTGGACACATACTGAGAAGACACCTCGATGTATGTGAAAAATGCACTGACATAGACATCTGCTGGTTGCAGAAAGAGAGGATGCCCAAAGGAAACATGGATTGGAGGCACACTGTAGAAAAGGAGCATTCTCTTCAGAGCAAGCAGCTAAGGTGGTCACAGAAGAGTGGAGAAAACTGATAGCAAGCCAATCTCCACACAAAGAAAGTAACTAATAAGTACAAGAATATTTGACAGTCTTCATACAACATGTAAAATACAGAAATTCACAGTCACTGCTTCAATCCTCATATAAAAATTAGCCCCATACAGGACCGCCGGTCGACTCCTACTTACTGCCAGCTTCAAAGTCACGTGTCACAAAAACTAGGACAAAAATTAAAAATCTGGCCCGATAAGCTTTAGGTACTGCCCCCTAATTTAAGAATCTGTGGTCATTTGCCAGCTCCCATTATAAATGGGGGTGCAGATAGCCTTTGAAAATGGCCGAATTTCCGACTTTCAAGGGCTCATGACCTTGACCTTGACCTTGGATCGGGTCATACTGCATAGTGCATACCGTCATTCATCACTTGTCGACCTCTACCTACATATCAAATTTCATTAAAATCGAAGAAACTTTTCATGGACGGATGGAAGGACGGACATTTGAGACCCACTTTATTAGGTCGACTCACAGGAGTCGACCTAATATAGTAATGTGTAACATAATGTTATTCTATGTCAAAGAACAAAGTCTTTAATCATGGGCAGCACATAACCTTGCAGTAGTTTGATGAACTTGAGCAGATGGGAGTACGGCAGTTCAACGAGCAAATCAAACCGGAGTCCTTCAACAAGCACTTTCTCAGTGGCCAGAACCTCATCCTGCCATGTTCACAACATTACAACTACAGGTCGTCATCACTTCAACATGTCAAACTGCAATTATCTCAAAATGAGTGACAGTCTAAATATCAATATAATGGGATATCCAAGTGTTGACATTTTAACTAGGAACATATATTTTTAATAGTTTTAGCATGGCCATAATGTAACATTCGTTTTGTCACAAATGAAAACATAAATGCTGTCTTCAGTTTGAATTTGTTTTTTAATTTTTAAAGTTTGGAAATTTAAATATTTCAATCCAGAATAATTATGTATTTTGAGTTTCCCATTTCTATAATTCCATCATCAGATAGCTGTAGTATTTGGTGTTGGGCTTTGTTATCGTTTGGTTAGTTTTACAGTGACATCTAGCACATGCTAGGACATCAAATTAAATTTTAACAAAGTAACCACTATAAACTGCAAATTTCAATACAAATATTTTATTTAGCAATATCACTTAAAATTCTCAAATTATTGTCACTCTTTCTGATTTGGTTAAACTATTTGGACTCTGAATGTAATTTGTAAGTTACTTAGCATGCAATATTCATGTGAATTTTGCATGCTCACCTAAATACTGCATGTGCAACATTTAGTGGACAAGTTCTATTATGGTACACTAAATGGTCATACAAGAATGAAATGTAACTATAAAACTAATTAAATGCAGTGCAACAATGTGGGCAAACCTTTGGGTTTGCACCAAAGACTGAAAACTGTGTTGGTGTCAGTAATGTCTGAACAGCACTGATTACTGCATCACACTTAACACTGGACTCATTCATCTTGGCCGAGAGAAAGAGACAACTGCTTGCAACCACCTAACACCAACCACACTGACTTGCAATATAGGACTGCAGGCTGCAGCTGCAGTTCATCAAAAGGCTGACAAAAACTAGGCTTGTGATGGAGTTCAAATTCGAATGATGTCGGATTCTGGCAATTTTTGGCAAATCCGAAATGCGTCGGATTTAAGACTCATTTAAGTCAAGATTTGGATTTAGCGTTTGTTTTGGAGAGCCCACATTCATCATTCAATGCAGTCTACCATTAGCCGGGAACAAGAAAACAAATACACACTGAATAGCTCTTTACTCAGATCTGTATAATATTAAACACCAGACTGGAACGTTTCTTCCGATTCGGAGTTTAGTATGTACGGATATGAGCAGATAACAATTCGTTGTTTACTTTTGCATAATCGTGTGACAAATCTGCATCCGAATCTGGTGGATTTGAAATACAAAATCTGAATCCGACAGAAGCGGATTTTAGCGGACTCCATCACATCCCTAGACAAAACATGCATGTACGCTAAAAAGTAAGTAAATGCAAGGTAATCTGTAAAGCAATGACACAGAACATCTCTGATGCACTATCAACAAAATGCTAAACACCAGGCAAACAGGTGCATTTTCATCTCCCACTGACGATGGTCTGGCTCAACAGCTGAACTGTTTGGCAAGGAGATGTAGCCAGGCTCAGTAGCTTATGTTGTGGAATATTCTGTTCTAAACTAACAAATTGTAGCAAACTCCAATTTGTTAAACTTGAGCAACTAAAACTGTAAGCTGTGTATTGTGATTTTTTTGTCACAGAAAACTTGCATAACTCGTTACACTGAGTAGGTCAGTTGGTTTAGCAGAATTTTATTTCATATACTTGCAGTTCGCCATTAAGTTAGCTCTGCAGTCAACTGCCAACGCGATCCATGTACCATCATTACAAAAGTAAGGAATACAAACCGTGATGACTGTGCCACATAGTGAAGAACCGTAGAGCATGGTGATGCTAACAACATCTAGATCAAGATCATCCTCAAAATTTAATCAACTCTTCCGTGTTTCATAAAAGTCTATCCACAACTTTTTGAGTACAGAAAACCATTTTAAAAGTTACAATGACAAACCAGGTTGACTACATTATCTCCTTTGCATATCTTATACTACTAATTTCCATAAGGTGTCCGTCACACGTCGGTCACACTGGGTGGGACTTGCGAGTGGTGTTAGCCTAGCACAAGCCATAGCTGCAGGCATCCGTGGTGCAGTAGCAGATCGCAAACTCGCAGTATCCCTGGGCTGTAGCGAGGAAAGTGTGCAAAGGTATATGGATGGGTCTAGCGCCAAAGGCCCTAGTGTAATCAAAAAGCAAACAGAATAGTGGCCTAAAAATGTAATAAACATACATAACGATGGAAATCGGTGAACGAATGAAACATATAGAATCGGTGAAAGTACACTGCACCAGTAGCACATACATCAAAACGGCTGATAAAACAATGTCAAGGAATGAAACAACTTTAATGTGTATCTAATATATGACACGAAGAACTTTAACAGAATGTCACGCAAATGACCCAATAGACCCATAGTACAAAATACACTGCTGCAAATACACTGTCCAAACTTCAAGAAATTTTTATACGTTACCTGTGGCTGTGACTACAATGCAACACATTATGTATTCCGGCTTTGTGGATGACTTCATGTTTTCCTATAATGGGGCATATGAAATATGAGACAAAGTACATTGGCATAGGAATCTGCTATGCTCAATTGCCCTTCTTTATAAATCTGTTATCATCATATTCACATGCTAAGAAATGTAAATAAAAGGATACAGTCCTAGTGCACTTCCAGCATCAACAATCAATTTTGCACCCTCACGACGATACTTTTCTTCCATATCTGCATTCACTCCCTTGCAGATTGATGGTGTATTCTCCAGATCATGTCTATCAAAATACCAGCACGGCATTTTTCCTGACACACAAACACAGTATACACATTACTTTTTTGGACCAATAAAAGGCGTCGTAATCTGCTGGTCAGCACAGCTTCACATTATGCAATGCCCACGTGCAGTGCTCATCCCTTTGTTTTCAGTGATCTTGAGCCAGCAGTAGGCCAGGTTATGGATGCTGTTACCTCCCCAGCTTTTACAATGGTACCAGGTTATATTGCTTGATGATGACAGAGGTGCATGGGTGTGAACAAACGGCCAAGGTTGTCGTTACCTGACGACGCATCACGTGAAGATGGGAGTCAAACTCACAACTATCGAGTCGCAAGTCCAACGCCCTAATCATTGGACAACCAAGTCACTTTCTGCACTTATGTGTCAACAAAATGTACACGTGTCTACAAATTGTGGTCAAATTCCACATAAAATATTCAAAATACATAAATAAAAATGATGATTCCGCAGAACTTAGCAATGCCCAGTACCAGTATGCACGACCAAAAAGTGATGTCTTAAGGCCAGCCTTGAATTGTTTTCTACCAATGTCACTGTCTGTCAGTTCGCATAAAAAACCATTCCAAATGATTTGCGTAGTGAAAACTGCACATAATCATGTCGTTAAATAGCATGACCCCGACACTCGACAGGGTCGCGCTATTTAACGCCTGGAATGCCTTCAACGCTCGCAAGCCACATTAAAGGAGCATGCACTCGCTGGGGAGTGGTTCAACACCACTCTGGTTTTGGTCTTGATCTTGCCTTGGTCAGCCACAGGTCTGGTGTATTGTTAGGGTCCTGTAAAGTTGCATACCTGCTCATGGTGATCAACGTGGCTGTCAGTGCTGCCAATTCTACGCCGGCGTGTCCACCCCTTACCCCGGCCATCACACAACTCCTAATTACGACACTAACTGCTCTGCTCGCGTGCAGCATAGTCTTTGTGGTCACTGGAGCTCAAAACAATGCCTGCAGTGTACTAAGTGACACTGCCGCCGTCGGCAGCTCCTTTGATGTGGCTTGCGGGTGTTGATGGCATTGCGGGCGTTGATAGCATGACCGGAGTGTCGACATGGTCTATGGACGTCCTTGCACACTAAAATGAACAGACAGTATTTTTACAATTTTCAAAGCTTAATAAGTTCAGTTCAACAAAGCACAATCACAGACCACCTGATGTAATTATTATAGAAGCAATTTAACCTATTTTTGCAATTCAAAGTACAAAAAATATTCTATAGAATATTTATTGTTGTTGTTGTTGTTGAATATTTAAACTTTACATTTTAATTACCGGTTCACAGTACCGGTTGGCTAACCCGGTTGGATCGAGGTTGGCCTTGAGGCTCAGCGGATTAGCTTTAGCAATCCTTGAACTTGAAGAAGCCCACCCTCTTGTTTCGTATCCTTGAAAGTTGACCCTTGAAGGCGTTGTTTGATGGAGCACACACTGCTTCCTTTGGTAGAGAATTCCATCTCGAAATGACTCTTTCAGTGAAAAAGTAGTGTCGTGTATTTCCTTTACTGTAATTTTTGATCAGCTTCAGCGAAGCGTTTGTTGGTTCTATACTACAGTACTACGACTGAGTGCAAACTGTTGTTTTGAGTGTTAACCACAGCAGTAAACAGGCCCACATTCAGTTCAGCCACGTAGCCGTAAAAGAAGAACAAGAAAGAATGTTGGCGAGTCGTCCACTTCTGAGTGAGTGAGTGAGTAAGTCAATTTATACACAGCGCATTAAAAGCAAAAAGAGTCACTAGTGCGCTGCAGCCTC
>Ga0209780_1003563_pt1 | contig 11681 bp, 5 predicted proteins | sample WorMetexBAHAMAS2_FD_187384 | JGI IMG/M metagenome (GOLD analysis project Ga0209780, IMG submission 187384) | Marine gutless worms symbiont microbial communities from Max Planck institute for Marine Microbiology, Germany - Inanidrilus exumae... | ecosystem: Host-associated > Annelida > Digestive... | reverse complement strand
TGAATCACCCTCGCGACATAATAGGCTTTAACTACTATACGATACGATACGATACGACATACGTGCGCCCAGTGGCCGACGAGTAGCATGGATGGCAGCGTGGCGTAGTGGTAATGGCGTTGGCGAAGTTACTCTACGTCAAGCCCGGTTAGTACTGGGATGGGTGACGTGTCCGGGTTCGACTCCCGGAGGCGGCACTTCATTTCGGTATGTAACCAGCCACCCAATTCGACTCAGCCTTTCATCCTTTCGAGGTTGATAAAGTGAGTAGTAAGCTGTAATCGGATGTGTTTCTTGGCATGGGCGGCGCCATCTGGTGAAAGCTTACGGGGTGAAGGCCTGGTGTGGTTGATTGGGGCGGTGGTGTGTTTGCTAGCTGCATGCCGCGGGTCCAACTGTACGTTAACGCATGCAATGGATGGCCGCAATTTGCGCTTCAGCACCATTGGCTCTTGCCAATCAACTGCCACTTCCAACATTGTAAAGGGCGGCTGGTCACGGTGATTTACTGTGTAAGTAGCGCTCTATAAGAATCCGACCTTTATTTTTTTTTACCTTTCATCTAGCGCACGGAACCAGAGGTCGCTCAGGTGTCGCAGAGAAAGCGTGGCATGCTTCCGTGCAATAACAATAGGCTATTTTGTTGTGTCAAAATAGATACGGCCAATTGCAGGATGCCAACGGTCATTGTCACACTATAAAACTACGCTAACCCTAATTCTAACCCTGACCCTATGCCTACTGGTCCTAATTCTAACCCTAACCTCATCATAACGTTGCCCAAAACGTAAAACGTCTATACATCAGAAATTACGCTCAGTTGAAACATAGACAGTACATACTAGGTCAACTCAGCTTTGCATCCCTCCGGGGTCGCTAAATCGAGTACCTGCTTCGGCTGGGGGTAAAGGCGGGATTCTCACCTCTGTCGGGTGGCAGGTAACACTGTGTGATCCCATGGCATGTGGCATGTGAGTTTGCCGTAGCGGTGAAGAGCTAAGTTGATGCTAAACTGCTATAAACTGTTTACTTTACTTTTTACATTATTGGCTCTGTTTGATACGCTTCTCATTTTTGCATGTGTGTATTCTGGAAGAATTTCGGCGACTATGTCGATGTCGCTTTTACGCGGATGCATCTTGTGTCGCCTGTGTGGACGGACGGCACAGTCACACTCCAATAGTTACATCTATTTGCCAATGTGCACTGCAAGTCCAATACGAATACAACGCTCAGCTTTCGCAGAGAAGCCGCGCATGGCTCTGTTAGTTAATCCGGCACTGCACTAAGGGTTGTGTAGCAAATACTAAGTTTCTGTTGATCACTGATCTGTAGTAACCATAACATCAACTTTGCGTCATTTTAAAGACGTGGTCAGATGTATCATAAATATCATAAAGTAATCTTGAACTTTCACTGGAAGCTAGATGTTATAATTATTAACGATTTCTTTCTGGCGATAATTGATGCCTTTTTTGCGACATGGACTTGAACTAGAAATGCGTGGCAGAGCCTAACGTGTAGCCGCGCGGCATAGCAGTGATGGTGTCTAGCGTATGGGTAAAGCAAAAGTGAGTAGTAACCGTCCCAGAAAACTGAGAACTGATCCCCGCAAGGTCTACCAGTGGCGCCGCGTAGCCAAACTGCTGATCGACGAGGTGATACATCTATGCCCTTCTTAAACTTCGGAGTTACTGACCGAAGTTCACCAAATATTTACACAATGTAGCCGGATCATCACAGATAAATCTTTTGAAATCGGAATTGTGATACTCCACTTCGTTTAGGAATGCCAAGGCGAAAAATGAAGGTGAGTCGGCCGATTTCGTCCATTTTAAACCCTAAAAATTGGTTGCCATGGTAACGTCCCTTGAGCGATCGGGAAAAGAGGGTTACGTCAGCAATCTACAATGAAATAATTACCATATGGTGAAAATTTGGTGAAAATCGTTCGATGGAGCCTGAGATAATTTGCTTGAAATGTTTATTTTAAAAAAAGAAACGACGGGATGTGTGTACATCTTTGCCTATATTAAACTCCGGAGTTACTGGACCAAAGTTCGCCAAATTTACATACAAAGTAGCCAGATCATCGCATATGAACTTTTTAATCAAAATGAAAAATGGCGATATTGCAATCTGTTTCGGAATGCCAAGCTACGAATAAAGGTGAATAGTCCGATTTTGCCAATTTTGACCCTAAAATTGGTTGCCATGGCAACGTCCCTAGAGCCATCGGAAAAACGAGGATAAGATCGGTAATCAAATGCCTACCATACGGTAAAATGTGGTTAGAATTGGTCCAGTAGATCCCGAGATCATTTTGCTCAAAGTTTGTTAACGCAAGTAGAACATATTATTATAGCGCACGGGGCATGCATGCATGGTTAAGAAAAGTAAGGAGTAGCTGGGATGACTTTCAAAGTCCATTCATCTACAATGAACCTAATTGATAAGAATATATGTGACTTGATATTAATTATCTCTAGTAACTATGTCTCTACTTTTTACTGCTTACAACATGACTAAAATGTATATGCAGAGAGCGATTGTCTTTGAACTGTCACTCGATTTGAAGAAAACAATAAATATCAAACCAACATACACAGACACACATACGCGCTAATCGCAATATTTCGCACCCATGGCTGGTGCACATTATATATGACATATTTACTTTAAGACCCCTATACAAAACGCTTTCTCTTTTGCTATAGGTTGCTTTATGCAGTTTAGATACGAGTCCTTTGTATGTATTACTTCGCCTCATGTAGGTGGCTGAAGTATTGTGATCAGCGTGTCGGTATGTATGTTTGTCTGTCTGTTCGCTTGCACATCTCAACAACCACACGTACAAATTTCACCAAATTTTCTGTACATGTTACTTGTGGTCGTGGCTCGGTCCTCCTCTGACAGTGTTATACGTTGTGAACTTCCGATTTTGTCGATGACGTCACGTTTCCACACAATGGAGCCAATGGGCCGAAATCAAGCACGGCGTTACGTTTCGTCGAGTTCGCCAGGTGGCGGCACCGCGGCGAAGTCTGCCGTCTGCGAGTGCATGTCGTCGCTGTTGTGTATTCCACTGGTGTCGCTGCCGAGGGACGTGGCGCGAGAAATGAACTGAACGAATTACAGTTGTCTAATGGAAGCCGGCGCGTATTGGTGTTGTTATCTCGGTCACGTGACTGATTCCGTCGTGTGACCACGACAACGAACGCAACGCACGGCCACCGGCCCGGTCGGTTGCGATGCTCGGCCCGTCTCGCGAGATTTACGGTCAGCCAAGTCCGTCTGCGAGATGACCGGTCCGCTTGACCGGCCGGCGTGTCCGACGTACAAATTGGCGCCGACGCCGGCCGGCCGGCCGAGCGGTGTGGTCACTGCACGCCGGTGGTCAGCAGATGGACAATATCTGCGCCGGCGTTTCGTCGCGTCGTTGTCGTCGATCAAGGGCCGGTGCAGCCGAGCCCGCGCCGGTCTGATACGGTCCGACAACGTCGTGTAAAACACTGATCGACGGCCGACAGACCGACAATAAGGCCACTCGGACTCGACCCGCCGCCAGCTTGGGCAATACACGCTCGAAAATTAGGGGCCTTCCGGCACAAAGTGTGACGCAGAAATTTATAAGTGGGAGCATAATTTTACCGACTGCCTTAGCGAGAAAGGTAATGGCGCTTAAGGTCGTGTCATTCCGACCGTCTGTCTGTCCGTCCGTTTCCGCTGTTTTAAATCGACTGACCTTTGAACTTGAAATTTTTAATGAACTGTGTATGTGTATGCGTGGGTGGTCGTGGCCATAGCTCGCCTGGCATTGATTTCAAGGTCAAACGTCGTCAAGGTCAACGCGGTCGGTATGGCCTCGATCCTTGATCGAAGGCAAGGATCGAGGGCTGTTTTTTAGTATGAAACAAATGCAATTATGTTTTTGCGCAACTGCAAGTGGATAGGGTTAACTATAGACCGAATTTCGTTTGCGCTTAACGCATAGGCTATGTAACGAAGCCGACTTAGAAAATCTTATATTCACCACAAAATAACGAGAAACATAAATACAGGAAAATAGACAAAATAAACCAGCGAAGTACAAGCTACGGACAAATTAAACAAGCGCAGTATGGACAATAAATGGCAAAAGCAGTTATAGCATTATAGCACTTTATATGATTCAAAATAATTCGGCAGTTTCTAATCTTCATAATAGAGTTATTAGTGACGTTACATGAGACCAAATCCTCGAGACTGAAACGAGACTAAGACCAAAATTGTGGCGTGTGGATCGAGGCCGAGATCAAAATTTGTCCCTCGAGACCGACACCAAAATTTTGATATCGAGACCAGCTTAGTTCTCTTGCTGCATACAAGCGTAGTATACTGGTAACTGACTTCAGTGCCAATCTAAAACGTTTCTACATTCTTACTTATCGTTTGCACAAATTATGTCTATTCCGTTTTTATGTTGTATGTCGCATATTGACTTTATGTTTCATATAGTTTTTACAATATTTTTTCATTCTTATTCTTGGCGTTCATATTCAGTGCATCTTACAAAGTCCAGATAATTAACTTTGTTCACAAACCGTAAGAGCAAGTCCTAGCCTAGTTATGCCTGTTGTATTGTTATTGCTTACTGTATTTGTTACAAAGTCTGTGCTTGAACGAATAAACTCAGACTCAGACATCTGTAGGTTATTGTTTTACTCTGAATTATCCCATTGGTAAGTTAACTGAAAGGTAAAAATGCCTACGTTCATTTATTGTCCACCCGGTTAGCGTTTGTTAATTACAAATTATTGGAAATCTTTATTCACCATCAAAAATGGTAGCAAAATACAACGCCATTCTGCTGCTGTTGTTTCACGTTACCTGTAAACAATGTTGAAAGGGTGTGTTTGTTATTGAGCGACCAAGTTCTTGTCCTTGACGGAACATAGTCTGCAGTATCAGTTGACCTGAGCATGTATCAGATATAGCACATCGAAAAGACGTGTTGAATAGAAATGTCTTCAGTCGACGTCGAAACGCCAGACACGACGACGTTCTGTTCGGCGCCGGTAACACGTTCCTGGCTTGTTCCACAGCCACCGAAAAAGCTCCGTCATCCAATGTAATCCAACCAGGGCTGTAGAATTCGGTTTAAAAAAACTAGCTTTCTAGGTTTTAAAAACCTAAAAACCTTTAAAAACCAATTTAGTTTTTTAGTTTTTTATTTTATTATTGTAATTTAATTTATTTGAACGAATGAATTAAATTAAGTAATACTGCAATTTTATCTTTTATATGCTGTAATCCATGATAAGGAAAAGAGCATACCGTGTACACTACTGTATGAGTCCTATGGGATGCAGATTTCAGTGCTTTTGGGTCACACTTTCGTGTTTGGCGACATCGGTTTTCGTATAAAAAACGGAAAAAACCTAAAAACCTAAAACCCAAAACAAATTTTTAAACTTAACAAATTTTAAACAAATTTTTAAACCTAGGTTTTTCCAGCCCTAAATCCAACGTGTTGACGGAATATTACTATATTTAGCGCGGCGCACCTGCGGCGCCTGGCCTGCCGACGTCATGTCGAAGGGCTGTAAGATGTGCTGGCTGCTGATGTTACTTTATTTTAGAAGTTCCCTTAAATACGAATTATCTCAGAATGTACAATACATCGATATTCAACAATCTTCAGCATAGGTACACATACGGGTAAGCATGATTAATCTACCTACTTTTCGCGATCGCTCGAGATGTTGCTATTGTAAAACGATGTTTGGCGCGAATCGGCGAAAATCGGCATACCCCAGTTTCATTCACAACAGACTGGAGGGTCGCAACATGGATGCACGCATTTCTTTGTCAGTTGTTGTTCGATATCAATCTGGTTCATACTATAATATATAATATATCATAAATTGTATTGGTAAAAGTTTGCAAGTCTAGATCTGCTTAGTTAAGTTATTAGCTTCTATTTTTCTTTCATATTTTATTGTTTTTGTGTTATTACATGTATATTTTCTCTCTACCATTTTGGTGAATAAAGATGAATATTAACGTCGCCGATGACCTCTCTACGTCTGTTTAAAAATTTGGTGAACTATGGTCCAGTAACGTCTGAGTTTCCTGGGCGCGGTTGCGCCGGGCGGACTGCACGTTGGGCATTGTCACGCATTTCCAGTTACAAGGCGATTGCGATTTGACACGACAGCACCATTAGGCCTATATGCGCTTGAGAACGGCTAGAAGCGACTGCAGCCACTATAGACTATAGAGACTAAATTATGGCTCGTCTGCTAAACCATTACCGGTATCGTGCCTGCACGCTATGCGTCGTGCGCTGGAACCTTAGACAGCATCATCCGCGTCGATCTGGCTGCATGGTATGGTATGGTATTGTAGGGTCTAACGTCCCACTCGACACATTATAGGTCATTTCGGAGACGATTTCACAGGTCAGATGACCCAACCAACAGTGTAATAGCACTGAAAGATGGTAGTATTCCAGGCAAAGGGCCAATCCCACTGTTCCCACAGTCTCAGCAGACTAAAAGGTAAAGAAAAGGACGTAATCAAAAATCTTTTCTACATATAGCACCAAATACAACGACGACACAGAGGCGCTCGGAAGACAGCCAAGCCAAGCAAGATCAAAGCCCGATCTAGTCGAACGTGTACGAACTGCTCATTATATAGGTGTGCATATGATGTGCATTATTATGATGCACAACAGCACCGAACTGGTCAAATAATCTCCCCTCTTACCCTCCAGACAATCACCATAGCTCAGATGTTGTCTGTTGGATTGTGCAACGTTATACTGACGTCTATTCACGCTCTTGTGTGACGTTATATTGACTAGGGGCGTGACGGCAGGTGGGGAAGGCGAGACGGCGGCATAGTGAAACGTGATTGGTGAAGACTTGGGTCACTGGAGTGTTGTCTAACTAACGTTGTTTGTGAGTCTTGAAAAACTCTTTTAGCCTAAGACTATTTTGTGTATTGCAAAGCAAAAAATCACTGATAATTTAACGTGTAGGCCTATTTCCAAAACATCATACCCGAAATATGCCCGCCATTCGCCTGCCTGCTCCTACACCCTACACACTGGTAAATATAACGTCACAACCCAGAGAACAATAAGGGTGAATATAGCGTCGCACTACCGTTCTATTGGAGGGGTGGGGGGATCTGGCTGAGGGGCCGGACGGTGTAGGTAAGACAGAGCGGCGTCATAAATGCCAACCGTCGACGACGTGCGTTCGCGGCAGCGACTTTGATACGGCGTCGCGTGACTTGTCGCTTCTGGCGCCTCCGCAATCGTATTATGCCGTGTCGACGCTGCGACGGCGGCGGCTAATGTCGGCGAGCGGCGGGCGCCGGGCGCGAGGACCGACGAGCGCGGAGCGGCGGCGACCGGACACGTGCGAGCGAGAGCGAACGGGAGTAGATCGCAGCGTCGAACAGTCGACGATCGTCCGTCGCAAATAACTATCGATCTCGGCGACGTGAACGCGGCGCCGCGGCGCGCGCTATTAATGAAATTCGTCGACGTGGATCGTCGTCGAGTCGGCTGGCCATCTCATCGCCCGCCGCCCGCCGGCGACGACGACGACGACGACGGCCGGCGTCGTCGAATTTATGGACGGGCGGTCGGCCAGCTGACCGGGCGATCAGACGGACCGACAGCCGTGCGAGCGATGGATACAGTCGGCCTGGCCTCGGTCCGTCACCGGCCGGTTGCTTTACGTCTGTCCGGGGATCGTCCCAATTACCAGCCACGTCTTCTGACGCGCAATGCAGGTCAATGACAAGTAGAGTGGCGTACTCCGATTTTCTACAGTCAACTGTCCAACGGCTACCCCGCGTGGGGCCGGGATACCCCCTTTCCGCCTATGCTCCTCCCTTGTCCCTTCACTTTCTCATCTTTTGCTCTTTATTACTTTTTCTCTGTTTCCTTTTCTCATTCACTTTACTTATGTTCTTCTATTGTCCATCCGATCCCTTTCTACCAGAATCGTCCCACTCCGTTTCCAGGCGTGAGGTCGTAGGAGGCGACCGAGCCTGGGTGGGGTTCAGTTCGTTTTGTTTATGATTATGTTATCTGTATTGCTTAGTTAAGATTTATTCTGGTGTTTTGTTGTATTTGGTTTCAGTTTGGTCTTGCGGTGTGATAGTTGTCTTCCCATGTTGTAGACGTTGGCGTAATAATTTAAATGAGCCTCTTGATCCCTTTCCCTATTTGGGTGGCAACTGAACAAAAAGGCGACCAGGATCGAGGTTAAGGTATCGCTGGCCTTCCTTTACTGGGTAGGGATAGCTCTCCACCTCTGCCTTTTTTTCTCTGATATAGCCATATTTGTGCTGAAAGGGGACGTTAAGCTCCAATTAACTGTCCATCGGCTGGACAGAGTCGACACTTCGAAGGACAATTCCCGGCATTCTAATGACTGGCCAGTACAGTGTTTGAATTGCCGGGAGGAAAGGGTTGGGGAGGGGGTTGAACCTCTAGTTATTACTCGAACTCCCTCTTAATATTGTCTTAAGTTACAACCCTGGTGGGCCAGTTCTACCTTCCACCCCAATTCCTGAATGCGCTTGTCAGTTTACTGTTCAGAGTGTGAATACGAGTAAACGAAAACAGATTTAACTGCATATTAAGAAGAGGATATACGGTGATTTTGATTTTTGATGGTAACAGACTAACAGAATTATGACGATTACACATATTTGACGCGATTGATGAATTTTTAATTTGTTTAACTTACACCCACAAAGTTTTTCATGCATTTGCTAACCCCCCATTTATTTTTTGACCATTCAAACACTGGTTTCGATATTGTCCTGCGCGGACAAGTATATCCTGGAAGGTCTAATGTTAATCGGTACGCTAGAAGTTGATGGTACGGTGAGGATGCAATACCAACCGCTTCCTTGGTGCACCAAACGTGATAACTCAGCTGCTTGTCACAGCGCTCTGTAAAGGTTCGTAGCCAGGGGTGTAGCCACGATCTGCTGTAGTCAAACGTAAGACTGAAAAATATCCGAAAAATCCACAAAGAAGTATATCGGTCCTCCTTATTGTCTGGCCGAAATGTACGCCAGCTGTATCGCATGTTAAGTGTCGGATATTTTCCGGGACATTTCCCCCATAACCCAAACTATAAACCTAACGCTAACTCTAACCCTAACCCTAATACTAACCCTACTAACCCTAACCCCACTGACCCTACCCTAACCTTAACAATACTACCCCCACTCCTAACTCTACCCCTAACCGAGCAGGGTAGGGGGAATGTCCGAGGGGGAATTGTCCAGGGGGAAAACTGTCCGTTTCCATGAGTCACGGTAAGTATGCCGACGAGACAGAACAGACAAAAGGACAGACGGACGTACGTCAGACCCTTACATTACGCTTTCCACCAGACGCGGCCAGCGTAATGATGAAATATTAATGTATTTTATACGGCTTTTAGCCAAACCAGAAAACTCAAGGAATGAAAATATATAAGAAACAAGTTTCCGAAGTAATTTGGCAAAAGGTCGCATCGTCGTCCTGTAACCTCTCGCGGCTGCGTCCGATCTTGACTCCCATCGACATGGTTCCTTGGACCCACATAAGTCAGCCATCACGAACGGCATCTCGATCGGTTCAGTTGTTTTGCACAGCTCACCCGTGTGCCCAACACACAAACAAACACTCAGACCACGCTACGTGCGACCTCCGTAGCAATATGCCGTTGCTGTGTCGCGTGTTGGCGCTGCGGTAGGGCGTTGGACTTGCGATTGACAGGTCGCTGGCTCAGATCCCAGCCGGTGCGCTTTCGCGTAACATAGGTCAACTCAACCTTGCATCCCTCAGGGGTCGCCAAATCGAGTATCTGCTTCGGCTGGGGGTAAAGGCGGGATTCTCACCACTGCCGGGTGGCAGGTACACTGTGTGATCGCATATGGCATGTGAGTTTCCCGTAGCGATGAAAGCCAAGTTGATGCTAATTGCTGAACTGCTATACACTGTTTACTTTACTTTTACTTACTTATTGGCTGTTACACTTCGTACAACCTGGCTGGGTGCGTATCGTATATCGTATCGTGCTCTTCTTACCATAGCAAACATATCGAAGTATGTCGATCCTTGTGAATTTGTAATACTCGTACGGAAAAACACGCTGGCCGCTGGCGAGTAGTTACGTTGAGTATGCCCCATGCGCCCTATTAACGTTATAATTAGCCCCGTGCGGGACTGACGGTCGACTCTTCACTTCAAAGTCACGTGACACAAAAACTAGGACAAATATAAAAAATCCGGCCCGATCAAATGTAGGTATTGTGCCCTAGTTTAAGAATCAGTAGTCAGTTGCCAGCCGCCATTGTAAATGGCGGAGGAGATAGCTTTTGAAAATAGAATGATTTCCAACTTTCAAGGGCTCGTAACCTTGACCTTAAATCGGGCCATACTGCATACCTTCGTGCATCAGTCATAGACCTCTACCTACATGCCAAATGTCATTGACATCGAAGAAACATTTTGTGGACGGACGGACGGATATTTGGAACCAACAATTTTATTAGGCTATTTCACCCGAATTAATTTTCCCTACGGGTTTGTAGGGTTGATAGGGTTAAGGCGAAGGTTAGGGTCAGATTTAAGGACTTAAGGTTTGGGTTAGCGTCAGATGCCGGACTGATAATATTTTGGTATCAGAAAATAAACGGCTATGTCCGTCCTTCGAATACTCGATGTCGCATCGCGTGCTGCCCCCTAGTGAGTCACGTTGAGTATGCGCCGCGCGCTTTATTAAGGTTTTAAAAGGTTGGGACAGACAGACGGACGGACGGACGCCAGACCGATGCATAATGGTTACCGCTAGACTCGGTCAACGTAACAATGTGTGAATATAGCCGACAGGTACGTCGAACGTAGAGTGTATAGAGTTAGGCGGCAATGTGGCTAGCGGCAGTGGCGTCGTTCGCACCCGGAATCGGATGAAACCCAATTCGCGGTGTGCGTGCGCGCAAGGCGGTCACGTGACGGGAACTAGTATGACGTCACGCTGACGACTGACTACGATCTAGCCAGCCGCGGAAACCCGAACGCGAACGGATAATTAGCATGACTAGATTATCACTGGCACTGCTGAGACGCGGCCACAAATCATTCCGTATGGAATTATCGATTTGTCGCACAGACTACACGACGGAAATATAAAAAGCAAACAAGCCCTTATTATACTGGCTTCTCGACAAAAATGGTACCAATACGTACGTGGTATACCACACAAGCATATTATAGTGCATTAAACTACACCTTAAATATCCCATTGGTTAACAGTCTACTTACGGCAACAAACACTTCACGCTTCTACGCTTCATAACTTCGGCTGCTCGTACGCTAGCCACTCTATTTATATATGTATTGAGTAGAGGATCAGATTTGGCCCGTTGCAGATTTGGCCAAATTCTGTTAACAGTAATAGCGCATGTGTTAAAATCGTCAGCTGACGCCAGCAAAAACACGTCTAGGTACCGTACGCAATCTTTTTGGGCAGTGTATATTATGTAAACCGAGGTTTGTCCGACGAACGCAGCTGATCTGCAGTCAATGCAATTTACTATAAATAGAGTAATTATTAAGTTATTTGGTACCATGTCTCAAAATTATTATCAAGAAGTAAGTAACTATTTTGGCATTA